>Ga0335072_10000999_pt1 | contig 48639 bp, 41 predicted proteins | sample Lox_Sample_21_FD_206725 | JGI IMG/M metagenome (GOLD analysis project Ga0335072, IMG submission 206725) | Soil microbial communities from Loxahatchee National Wildlife Refuge, Florida, United States - Lox_Sample_2.1 | ecosystem: Environmental > Terrestrial > Soil > Wetlands | place: USA...
AGAACAGCGACAACCGCCGATATCTCCTTCATTATCGGAATCGAGCACTCGCCGGAATTTCACGAGTACATTGGTCGATGGACTAACGAAGAACACGTAGCGGAGATGCGCAATCCAGATACGCGCTACCTGATCGCACTTGACGATTCTGGAGATTCGATCGGATATATCATCCTGCGCGGGCTTCAATCAGAACATCGCAACATCGAGCTGAAGCGAATCGTAGTGCAATCTCCCGGTCAAGGCCACGGCAGGCAGGTGCTGCGACTCTTGCTGGAAAAGGTGTTCGAAGAATTAGGCGCGCATCGAGTATGGCTTGATGTTTTTGAATCGAATCATCGCGCGCAGCATGTCTATAGCAGCCTGGGTTTTCAGCAGGACGGAATCTTTCGTGAAGCTGTTTATCGAGATGGCAGGTATCACTCCCTCATGCTCATGTCCATGCTTGATCGTGAATACCTGAAAACACTCAGTCGCTGATTCAGCATCAGGGAGTGCGGCCAGGATGGGTCCTGAGACTTACAGGCAACGAGGCTGCAACAGCAGCGTTGCTTGCAGGTGATATAGCCCGCCCATTCTCGTCAGCGTCCACCTCTTCAAGATCATGCGCGGGATCGAAGACCGGCGCGCTTTTATCTGGATGGAACCGTCCATCCCCCAGATATACGGCGGCCAATCCCCCGGCAACGAAAGGATGCAGTGCGGCGATGGGCACAAGATATTTCTTCGACTTCACAAGTGATTCAACGACGCCGTCTACCGAATCGCTGTGATGGATTGTCCCCTGCACTTGTGGAATAACAAACGTCGTGAACTTCAAGTCGCGATGATGTTTGCTGTAACGCACCAGGCTTTTGGCAGCCTGCTTAGGCGTCATCAAGCCCGCGTCGGCAATGTAGTTACGACGAATTGCATGCGGGTAGTAGAAGTTCACAATTTTCTGCGCGAAATTCGCACAGTTATTAAAGAAAAGATTGAAGTGGCTTTTATTGGGCTCTTGGTTCAGCGCCTCAATCAGAGCGCGGTCCTGTTGTTCGCTTGTCTCTATTTGATAACCGTAGATCTTCCGGTCATAGGACGCGCCAATAAGCTGAATCCACTCACCACCGGGAACTTCTCGCTTCGGATCGTCCGGCACCAGTTCACGCAGGTGTTCTCTCCGGTACTCATCGCGTAATCGAGCTTCCTGCCTGGAGTCCATCACATCAGGAACGTCACGCGGATCATCAACAGCATAGAGATATGGGATCAACGGAATGGCAATCCAGTCATATCCCCCAATTCGGTGATAACGGCTGATCACCACACCCATTTCACCGGGCCGGCAAACCCGCAGTTCTGTCGGTGAAGCGGCACATATGTGGTTGATATAGATCGCTGCGTGCCCTGTCGGGTTCATATCTCCGAACTCGCCGAATGGCTCTTCAAGCAATAGCGCCACATCGGCATTAGCCCGGAGGCGAACGCCGCAAAATAAAAGCAACCCAAGGCATAAAAAGCGCCGGATCCCGTGTCTCTGGACGAACTGCATGCAATGTGGCCGCATCAAGCGGCTTTTCCTCCACAAGGTCTTTCAAATTTATTTCGAGCATGAAGCCGCACACATTCTTTGAGATGCGTTTTTATGCAGCTTTATGAAATAGACCCCGATTTTCTGGAAAAGATGTCCGATTGCCCCCTCTGATTCATCTGTTTGAGAGAAAAAGCCTTACCTCTTTCCCAGACTGACCGGTAATCCATTTATCGATGGATGATGAAAGCAATTTGCTACCCTAAAAAGATGATGAGTGGGTTTCCAAGATTTGACGCAGGGCAAACTCTGCTGCTCGATGCCGATGACACCTTGTGGGAAAACAATATCTACTTTGAACGCGCGATTACGGCATTTATCTCTTATCTAAATCATCACACATACACACGCGAAGAAGTCCGCGCATTCCTGAATGAAGTCGAAAGTGAAACCATTCGTGAGCGCGGCTACGGACTGGCAAGCTTTCGGCACTCGCTTGTTGCCTGCTTTGAGCGTTTAAGCGCTGAGCCTATTACTCCAGAAAAGCACGAGCGCATCGTGAGTTTTTCCCGCTCCATCAGTGAGCATGAAATTGAGTTGCTTCCCGGCGTCGCAGAGGTGCTTCCTGTCCTCGCGTCCCGGCATTGCCTGATCCTGATGACCAAGGGCAACGAAATCGAGCAGATGGACAAGCTGTCGCGTTCCGGGCTGGCGCATCATTTCAAATCAGTGGAAGTTCCGCGCGAAAAGAATCCTGACGCTTATTGCGGCGTATGCCAGAAATATGAGTTGAAACCTCATACAACGTGGATGATCGGCAACAGTCCGAAATCTGACATCAACCCAGCCCTCGCCGCAGGTTTGCATACGGTATTCATTCATCATTCTTATACCTGGGTGCTTGAACATGAAGTTGTAGACGCCGCGCGCAACGGACAGCACTTGCTGGAACTCACTTCCTTTGATCAACTTGGAATGCACTTCTAACACAGTTCCACTGCCTCGCCACCTTTGTTATACTTTTGAAAGTACAGTGTTTCACCGAGTGCGGAAGTGGTGAAATTGGCAGACACACCATCTTGAGGGGGTGGCGCCGAGAGGCATGGGGGTTCAAGTCCCCCCTTCCGCACCAAGTATCCGACCCATCTTTCTGAGGTTATTAAAAACCGCGCATGTTTTATCTTATTCTCGTTTTACACATCATCGTCTGCATTTTCCTGGTCATCGTCGTACTGCTGCAGCAGGGCAAGAGCGCTGATCTTGCCGGTGCATTTGGCGGTCAGGGTTCGCAGACTGCATTCGGCCCGCGCGGCGCAGCCAACCTCTTAACCCGGCTGACTACATGGTGCGCGATTGTCTTCATGTTGACTTCTATCGGATTAACCATCCTCATGCAGAAGCGCGTTGGTGGACACTCAGTTCTCGAGGGCACAAAATCGACCCAATCTGTCCCGGCTAAGAAGTAGCTCTAACTTCCAAAGAAGTTTTGAAGGCAGGCTTCAGGCCTGCCTTTACTGTTTCCCCGCCTGCTCTGTTACCATCACGCTCACAGATTACTTAAGGATATTGAGGTGAGCTTAAAGAATCCGATCTGTCTTCTTCTTGCTTTTTCCACAATCACCTTTGCCGCAGCTCAAACGCAGGCCTCCGCGCCGAAGGAAATCGCAGTGCATGCGGGCCGCCTGATCGATGTACGCAGCGGACAGGTGACAAAGGATGCTTATGTCGTGATTCAGGGTGACCGGATCAAGGCCATCGGCAATACCGCCCCGCCAGGCGATGCCGTGATCGACATGAGCAAATACACCATTGTGCCGGGGTTGATCGATTGCCACGCGCACATCCTTTCCGACCCGACAACGCAAACCCCCGGCGCGTATCTGATGACCTCCGCGCCCGAGGCAACTGTGCGTGGCGTCGCCAACCTGCAGATATGGCTGGCGCATGGATTCACCGCCGTGCGCGATGCCGGCGAAGAATATCCCTCGTATCCGCAATTCGCGCTGCGCGACGGCGTTGCCAAGGGCCTGATCACCGGACCGCGCATTGTCGCGGCAGGCAGCTTTGTCTCGGTCACCGGTGGACACGGCGATGGCGATCTTCTCTCGCCTGATAAGCCCAGCCTTCAGCAGCCCAATACCGCTGACACGGTAGATGACATCAATCGTGTCGTGCGCCGTGATATCAAGTATGGCGCCGACTGGATCAAGCTCATGGCTACCGGCGGCGTCATGGACCCGATCAGCGACTACCGCGTACAGGAGTTGAGCGATGAGCAGATGGCGCGCGCGGTCGAGGTGGCACATCGGGCTGGCCGCAAAGTCATGGCGCATGCCGAAGGCACAGTCGGCATCAAGGCTGCTGTCCGCGCCGGCGTTGACTCCATCGAGCATGGAACCATGCTCGACGATGAAGGCGCGCAGATGATGGCCGAGCGCGGTACCTGGCTTGTGCCTACGCTCTATTGTTTCCAGCATGACCTTGAAACCGGTCTCTCCAAAGGCCGCGATCCGCGCAGCATGGCCAAAGGCGTCGCCATCGTCAAGGAGCAGGGACCGGCGTTCCGGCGGGCGCTCAAGTATCACCTGAAGATCGCTTATGGCGTCGACGATGCCGATGTCGATGAGTCGGTGTCGAAGGAGTTCGGAGCACTGGTGCGTGGCGGCATGACGCCGCTTCAGGCGCTGCAGGCGGCTACGATCAACGGAGCTACGCTGCTTTCGCTCGACAAGGATATGGGAACGATTGAACCGGGGAAATATGCCGATCTGGTTGCGGTATCCGGCGACCCGCTGACAGATATCACCGTCATGGAGCATGTTGTGTGGGTGATGAAAGGCGGTTCAGTGGTAAAGCCGTTAATACAGTAGCCATGCAATCCCGCCACACTGCGGGTATGATGATCTCGCCTTCAGTTCAGGCAGGAGGATTGCATGGCTTTCTCGCGTCGTGAGTTCATCGGGGTAACTGCAGCCGGTCTGATTGCCGCTACTTCGCCGGATTTCCTGTCTACGTTGCAGCTTCAGGCGCAAAGCCCACTTACACCGGATGAAGCCCTGAAACAGTTGATGGATGGCAACGAGCGGTTCGTCGCTCACCGCTTGACCAGCTTCGAGCACGACCTGGACATCCTCAAAGCAAGTAATGAGGAGAAACAGGAACCTTTTGCTGCCGTGCTTTCCTGCGCCGACTCCCGCGTTCCCGTCGAGTTGATCTTCGACCAGACCATCGGGCACATATTTGTCACTCGGGTCGCAGGCAACGTGACCACCCCGGAGATTATCGCGAGCCTGGAATATGGCGCCGCAGTGCTTGGAGTCAAGGTGATTCTGGTGCTTGGCCATACTGGCTGCGGCGCGGTGAAGGCCGCGATTCAGGGGAAGGAAGTTCCCGGTCAGATCAGCGCCTTATTTCCGCACATTCAGCCTGCCATCGATCAGGCCGGTTCCGATCTTGCGGCTGTTACCAAGGCCAATGCCCAGATTCAAGCGAGACTTCTTCGGGAATCCTCGCCAGTGATAGAGCCGATGGTCAAAGAGACCAAACTGAGTGTAGTTGCCGGAGTGTACGACATCGTAACCGGGAAAGTGGCGCTCGCGTAGGTTTGCGCTAGAGCTTTTCCGGCGCTGGTCCGTATTGCTTCAGCAACTCACCGGCGTTCTCGGCCTTCTTTGAGCGCCAGGTTTCTTCGGCCCATCGCTTTATTTCAGGTGAGTCATCGGCTTGCAGTTCCTGATACACGGCGCTCAACACGCGGTCGGTTGGTTCCTCGACCCAGGTGTTGCCTTGTCCGTGGACGCGCGAGGCGCCGCGCTCCCAGCCTCGCGGCGTCAGATGCCATTCGGTCCATTCCTTGCGTATTGCCATAGCGCCATTCATTGTTACGCATTTTGCGTCTTTTGGGCAGCCTCGCGGACAATGAAAATATGATCCTCGAAACTTTTCCTGTTGGCCTGCTGCAATGCAACTGCACCATCCTTGGCGATGAGACGACCGGCGAAGCCATGGTGATCGATCCGGGCGACAACATTCCGCAGATCGTTGCGCGCCTGGAAAAGCGCGGACTCAAGCTGAAGCAGATCGTGGTTACGCATGCGCATATCGATCATGTTGGTGGAGCACTGAAACTCAAGCAGCTGACGGGAGCGCCGATTTTCCTGAACCAGAACGACCTGCCTTTGCTGGAGATGATGGAGATGCAGGCTGCATGGCTCGGCATCGACACGCCTGCTGTTGCTCCGCCGGACGCGAGCGCCGAGGACCATCTTGTCGTCGGCCTCGAGAAGTATCCGGCGGAGGTGCTGCACACTCCGGGGCATACGCCGGGGAGCATCTGCCTGCACTTCGCTCCGCAGAAGCTGCTGCTTGCGGGCGACACGCTCTTTGCCGGGTCGATTGGTCGGACCGACCTTCCCGGTGGCGACTACGGGAAGATTCTGCAGTCGATCCATGACCGGCTGCTGCCGCTTCCGGATGAGACGCGGGTGATTCCAGGGCATGGACCCTTGACTACGATCGGCGAAGAGCGGGCTTCGAATCCGTTCCTGCAGAGGTGACCCCCTCCCCCTCTCCCGGTTTCTTCCGTTTCCTTATTTTTCAATACTTTAGCTGGGGGTCATCCCTTGCTATCCCGCTGATTTCATTGGGGTTATCTGGATTATAGTGTTTTCAATACTTTAGCGGGGGATCGCGGTTTCCCTCTCAAAGATAAAGCCCGCTCTTCGCGGGCTTTTCTCTCTATTTCCATGATAGCAGTTTTCACCAAATAGAACGCCAAAGCTGGCCGCTTTTAAGTCCCATAGTTTCATTGACTTGCTAATTATTATACAGTTTGGGGGCTTGACACGGTCGCATCGTCTCCCGGACTGCGATTGGATGCAACCGCGAGAACTAGACGCGGCCGATCGCGTCGATCTGCGTCGTCAAACCGGAAAGGACCATAGCCAGCTCTTCCTGCCCGATGGCCGTCCATTGCATGGCGCGTAACGACATACTGCGTCCGGATTGGAATACCAGCAGGCTGGAGATCAGCAGCAATGCCTGAATGCGGCCTGCCGGCTCGCTCTCCGGGCTGCCCAGGATCCGGGCGATCAATCGTGCTGTGATGTCCACGCCCGGCCGCCAGAGATTCGCATACAGAATTTCAAACGCCGGTCCGGGGTCGCGCAATTCCCTGGCCACGAAATGGGCCCATCGCTCTGTCTCCCGGGAGCCCGTGAGGAATCGAGCCAGGGCTCCTATTACCGCCTTCAGGTGGTCCCGAGCCGTCTCAGACGAACAACCCGCCTGCAACGCTCCAGCAGCCTCCGAGGCAACCGTCATGTTGCGGCGGTACCGTTCAACAATGGCCTCGGCGCAGGCGAGGTACAGGCCCTCCTTGCTGCCGAAGTAATATTGCAGCGTCGGCAGGCTCACACTGGCGGCCTCGGCAATGTGACGGGTCGTCACGGCCAGAAAAGAAGCCTCGCCAAACGCCTTCAGCGCCGCGTTCAGAATGCGCTCCTTGGTTTCTTCACCCTTCTGGTAGCCGCCATTCGCGGCCGCTCTCACCTTTGCAGTTTTTCTCTTAGCTGGAACCGTCTTCGACATTTGCTTTCTACCGGCGGATTCTTGCTTGCATACAAATACTATCACATGATAGAAATATAGCTATTGCCTGATAGATATTGCGCCGAATGCATCTCGGACGCGCCAAGGAGCGAAACGAACCATGAACACTTCGATTACGGAGCTGAACGAGAAAATCGCGGCGCAGGCCGCTCAGATTTCTTCCATATACGGGCGCGTCGATTTTTCGATCACGCCGGAACGCTACACCGTGGAGCCCGGTGACGAGACCGAGCTTGCTCCTGAATTTTTAGCGCGCCGGCCGGAATTGCTCGCCAATAAGGAGCAGGTGGCCCGCATCAAGGCCTACACCATGCATGGAGACCCGGTCGCCGACGCCTACGCCGCCCTGACACCGGAGCATGGGTTCCACGGGCTTATCGTAATGCTCGAGGACGCCTGCGACCACGGGGTGGAGAACGTTCCCTCCGCACCACAGGAGCTGGTCGGCTTCATCCGGGAAATGGAGCGCTTCCCCGCATGGCTGGATATGAAATTGATCGAAAAGGGCGCCCGGATCGAGCGAAATGCTTACGCCCACAGAGCCCCCTACGTGATCCGGGCCGGCCTCATCGGAACCTTCATGAACAAGTATTCTGCCTTGCCGATGGCCCTGACCGGTTCTCTGGCGAACAAGACGGCTGGACGCCGCGTGCACGAGACAGCGACTTTTTTCACCACTACGGTCATGCCGGGCGCGCTCGAGCGTCATGGCGCCGGCTTTAAAGCTGCGGCCATGGTCCGCCTGATGCATTCGATGGTGCGGTTCAACCTTCTGCACCGCGGCAATCATTGGGACGTCAAGACCTACGGTATCCCGATTCCGCAGGTCGACCAGATGCCGGCAGGCCTTGTGTCGATCTTCCCGCTTGCTCTCAAGGCGCTTCGCGAGGGCCGTACGGCCTTCACCCCGGCGGAGCGCGCCCGCGCCGAACTGGCCCGCTACCGGTGCTTCCTGCTGGGCCTGCCCGAGGAGTTACTCGCCGATACGCCGCAGGGCGTTGTCGAAATCATGTTGACACGCTTCGCCACTCTGCGAAAAGGATTCGACGACACCTGCAGGGCTCTCGTCCACGCGACGATGACCACCGATCTCACTCCGGACGATTCGTGGCGTAGCCGTTTCCACGCATGGCTCGAGCGCGGATTCTCCAAGGCATTTTTCGTCGCAAACTTCATCCGGGGAGGCAAACAGGCAGCGGCCAGGATCGGGGTCAAAGTTGGCCTGGGCGACTACATTGCCGCCTCGGTAGCGGGCATCCTGATCGCCGCGAGGATGGCGCCCTATGCGATCGCGGCGCGCATACCGATGCTCAGCGATGCGGCAGACCGCTCGCTCGTCCGCAAATTAACCAGGTTGCTGGCGAGCTACGGGCACGCTGAGTTCGCGACGAACGCTGACAAATACCGCCCTGCGCACGCCTAAGGAACGCTTTGGACGGACGGATCGCCATCGTCAATTTATATGACGAAGGGCAGCGCCGTTGCCAGTGGTCAATAGTTTAGCTGGGGACCATCCCCTGCTATCCCGCTGATTTCAATTTGGTTAGTCGGATCCTAGTGTTTTCAACACTTTAGCGGGGTCGTACATTTCCGCCTCAAATGAAAAGCCCGCTCCAGTTTAATTGCCTTGTTTTCATACGTTTAGAAATTATTCTCAGATTTTAGGGCTTGACACGCGGCGGCTTCGTCCTCTGGACTGCTCTTTCGCCTTTGGATTTTCGGTTGCCCACACCTGGAGAGTGGCGTACAGTGGTGCCGCGCGTGGCACGTGATCGTGCTGTGAAACTTAAAAGCTCACCACATCTTTGCGATCCGGTCCGAGATTGCGGCTGGGGAATTGCAGTTAGGGCTCTCCGGCAGAGACCGAGGCCATCATCGGTGGTTGCGACCGTCCCAGTTCTTTCGGCAGCGGGCACGTGTTTCGGGTTCCATCTCGACGTGAGGTGGATCAGCTGAAACCAAGGTCATTATTAATCGGCCAATCAAGGAAACCGGCCAATCAAGGCGAAGCTCAGGGGCTTGCCTGAATGGAGAGAAGACCATGATCAGGAATTTCATGAAACAGCTTCTGTCGGCGGCGTTGTCTTTCCTCCTGATCATGTACGCCGTGCCGTTCGAGGCTGAAGGCCAGCAAACGCCGCCGCCACCACCACCGGGATATTCAGGACAAGGCGCGCCACTGTCAGCGAATGAGTTGCAACAACTGGCGGCGCCGATCGCGCTGTACCCGGACGCCCTGGTTGCCCAGATCCTTGGAGCCGCGACCTTTCCCGACCAGGTTGCTTACGCCGACAATTGGCTTCACCAAAACAGCAATCTCACCGGCACAACGCTGATGCAGGCCGTTGATGCGCAGCCGTGGGATCCCAGTGTGAAGGCGCTTACTCAGTTTCCTTCCGTCCTCGACAATCTGGCGAAGAACCTCAGTTGGACCTCCGCGTTAGGGGAGGCGTATCACACCCAGACTGCCGATGTGATGACGGCGATCCAGACATTGCGTGCCCAGGCGTATGCTGCCGGCAATCTGAAATCGGGATCACAGATCACGGTGGTGCAGCAATCGCCGCAAACGATCGTGATTCAGCCTGCCAATCCGCAGGTGGTGTACGTTCCGGTGTACAACCCCACAGTCGTCTATGGCACTACATATGTGACGCCGGGGTACAGCATGGGAGCCGTGGTCGCGACCGGCCTGCTTGCATTCGGAGCCGGCATCGCAGTGGGCGCGGCGATCAATAACTCCTGTTGTGGATGGGGCTACAGTTACTGGAACTGCAACTGGCATGGCGGCGCCGTCGTCTACAGGAGCAACGTCTACTACGGAAACAACGCATGGCACGGCGGCTACTACGGATCCAGCGCGACGGCATACGGTCCGTATGGAACCGCGAAGGCTGGAACCGCATATAACCCGTCCACTGGCACGTATGCCCGTGGCGCGACGGCGTCAAATGCCTATGGAAGCACAGCAGCCGGCCAGGCCTACAACCCGAACACGGGAGCTTACGCCGCTACGCATCAGACCTCCAACGCCTATGGAAGCTACGGAAGCTCGGTTTACTCAAAGAACGGCAACACCGCGTACACGCAGCATCAAACCACCTCGCAAGGGTCTGTGGGCACGGTACAAACTTCGGCGGGTGGTAAAGGTGCCGCGGCGACGGGTGCATACGGCAATAGTGGAGCCGTGGGCCAGACAGCCAATGGCAACAGGTATGCCGCGGGCCAAACGGCAAATGGCAACCAGTATGCGGCGTCCAACGGCAACGTTTATAAGAACACCGGCAGCGGCTGGCAACAAACCCAGCCCCAGAAATCCACCTCAAGCTACTCGGGAGCCGACTCTGCCGCTTCTCGCGGCTATGGATCGCAGCCAAAGAACAGCGGGTTATCGGCCTTCGGCGGAGGCGGAGGTGGCTGGGCATCCCGGCAGGAGAGCGCTCGTGGTTCAGCCAGCCGCGGGGGTGGTGGCGGGTGGGGCGGTCGCAGGTGAGGACAATGGTGGATCCGCAAGCGAAGGCAGCATAGTGCGCGGTGAAGGCAAAGAGTCTTATAGCCGAAGGTTTTGGAGGATGTGATGTCGCTCAAGCCCAACAGAATTGCGTTTACGGCCCGGTTTCTGCTTCTGGCACTCATCATTCCCCTCGCCGCTTTCCACAAATCCGACACGCCTTCGGCCGAAGTGTTTGCTTCCCCTGACGACGCGAGTAATGCGCTGATGGCAGCGGCGAAGGCAGGCGATCAAAATGCGCTGCTGGCAATCTTTGGTCCGGATTCGAAGGATCTCCTGGTCTCTGGCGATCCCGTGCAGGACAAAAACACCAAGGAAAGATTCGTTACAGGGTACGAGGTGATGCACCGCTGGCGCGAGATGCCGGATGGTTCCCAAACCCTGCTGGTTGGAGCTGACAACTTTCCTTTCCCGATTCCGCTGAAAAAGAATGCCGACGGGAAGTGGTTCTTCGATACGGCTGCGGGACGGAATGAGATTCTGAACCGCCGCATTGGCAGGAACGAGCTGGCGATCATCGACGTTTGCAGAGCAGTGGCGGACGCTCAGGCGCAATACTTCTCCCAGCTTCACGATGGCGATACGACGAAACAGTACGCGATGAAATTCATCAGTGACCCTGGCAAGCAGAATGGCTTGTACTGGAAGTCGCCGGACGGACAGGCTGCGAGCCCACTCGGGCCGATGGCGGCATTCGCGACCGCGGAAGGATATAGCGTAAAGCCGGACGCGCACGCGCCATTCCACGGCTACTACTTCCACATGCTGACGGGGCAAACCGATAAGGCGCCCGGTGGCGCGAAGGACTATGTGGTCAACGGGAAGATGACGGGCGGATTTGCCTTCGTTGCCTATCCGGCGGTGTATGGCAACTCGGGCGTGATGACCTTCATCATCAGCCAGGATCGGGTGCTGCTCCAGAAGGATCTGGGCAAGGCGACGACACAAACGGCGACCGCGATGACCAAGTTCGATCCCGACCCCGGCTGGATCATCGTTCAGGACTGACCGCTATTCTGAGGCGAAGTCCCGTGAAATGGCGTTTTCGTAAGTTCAAGTCTCTCGACTCCTTGAGGCCCCTGAATGTCGATATTCGCGAAGTGTTACAGTGGCCGGGGTAAATCGACCGCGGTAAATGCAGACAACTGCGCTGGCCGTCTCATGTCTGACGGCGCCATTCTTGAAAAGGTGATGACAATGAAAACGAGATTCGCAGTGTGCGCAATGCTGGTGTCCTTCATATCCACGATTGCCTTCGGGCAGCAAGTTTCAGTCAACTATAACCGCAGCCAGAGCTTCGCGCAGTTTCACACATATGCCTGGGGTTCTAACAATGCCAATCAAGTTAAGGACTCAATACTGGCCCAGGTAGCACAGCAGGACATTGAAGCGGCAATGCAGGCTAAGGGCTTTCAAAAGGTAGCGGAATCTGCGAATCCTGACCTGATAGTTACCGCAAACGGCGGCATGAAAGAGCAGACCTCCTATAGCGCGTGGGGCATGCGCGGAATCGGCGGAGGAATGGGTGGAATCACTCCACAGCAGAGTGTAATCGGCAATCTGATTGTGGACCTGTACGACGCAAAGAACCAGTCTCTGGTGTGGCGGGGGATTGCTCAAGGCACCCTTAGCAACAACGGCAAAAAAAATCAGGAGCTTTTGGGAAAAGCCATTCAAAAGATGTTCAAACAATGGCCGAAGTGAGTAGAACGACGACAAAGCGGGGATCGGGCAGATGACAACAAGGTTGCTGGTTACGCTGTATGCGAAAGAAGCAATTGGGCATGGCCGCTTTGGCGCCCGGGTTGCCTGTTGATGGCCTCTGCCGGTCGATTGTCGGCCTGTATTCTCTCATTGGCTGCACATTTGGATGATGGCTGCCAGGCCACACTGAAATTCTTTTTCCTGCGTCAGCAAGCTCACGACCAACCAGCCGTCCCCGGAGAAGCCGAAGAAGTAGCCGGGATGCGTTGAGACTCCCGCGTGGATCAACCTTATGGCTGTTTCTTCGTCTCCGCGGATCGCCGGGGTGCGCAGGATGGCGTACCATCCGGCTTCGACTTCGAGGCGGGTGATCATGGTTTGTGCGGCGAGAAGGGCGTCGAGGGTTTGCAGGTTATTGCTGGTGCGCTGCCGGATTTGCTGCTGGACGGATCGATCGGACAGCCATTGCGGGAGTGCGCATTGCACGGGCGCGTTCATCGAGAGGAATGTGTCCGCGATGATTTCGAGGCGCGTCAGGGATTGCTTTAGCGCATCGTCCGGGCCGAAGGCGGCGATCCAGGCGGCTTTCATCTGCGGGAGTCCGGCGATCTTGCTCAGGCCGCTCAGCACGAAGGTCAGAGCCGGGTGCGGGCCGGTGGCGAAGCTGTGGCCTGTTTGCGTGAGTGGGTAGTCGAGGAAGACTTCGTCGATGATGAGGGCCAGGTTGTGTTCGGTGCACAGGGCTTCGAGCTGTTCGCGTTCGTGCGTTTTCGTGAAATGGCCGGTTGGATTATTGGGGTGCACCAGTGCGATGGCGCGGGTTTGCGGCGTGATGCGCCGGCGCACGGCTTCTATGTCGAGGTGCCAGCCGTGATCGTAGAAGAGCGCGTAAGGAATGAGCTTCACGTCATCGAGCGCGGCGAGGAAATCGAAGAGCGGGTAGCTGGGTTGCGCGATCAGCACCTCGTCGCCGGGATCGCACAGAAGGCGGAAGACGTAGCTGTAGGCTTCGCTGGTGCTGGTGGTGAGGACGATCTGTGCGGGATCGACGGCTGCGTTGTGGTCTTTGTAGTAGTCGCAAACAGCTCTCCTTGCTTTGAGCATGCCTTGCGGGTTGGGGTCGTAGATCAGCGCTTTCGCTGACGCGAGCGGGGATAGGATGGCGGCTTCGTCGTAGGTGAAACCGCATTGGGTTGGGTTTGAGGTGGTGAGGTCGTAGATCGGCTGGCCTGATTCTCTTCTTTCGCGGAGCGCGCGCGCGAGGTCTGTTTCCGTTGTTTCCCAGTTGGTGCGCGCGGAGAATCGCATGGGGTTATCTTACGGCCCGGAGCTGAAGCCACCCTCATTTTCAGTTCTTATTCATCGGCCTGAAGGCCGGTGCAGCTTAAGTTGAGCGCCGTCTTCGACGGCGGTCGTTTCCGCCCACGTTAGCTTCGCGAACATGGGGCACCCGATTCTAAGGCTCACCTTTCTTTTCCTTGACAATCCCGCATAATGGAATAGAGAGGTGATTTTCTCATGGCGATTCGCGCGGTCATCTTCGATTACGGAATGGTGCTGAGCCAGCCGCAGGAGCCGTCTGCGCTGAACAATCTGCTCACGATCACCGGGCTCGATCGCGACACCTTTGACAGCCACTACTGGACGCACCGGCACGCTTACGACATGGGCAAGCTGAGTGGGCCTGCTTACTGGAAGCAGTTTGCCTCCGATACTTCGATCGAGCTTACGTCTACGGAGATCGAGCGGCTGATTGAAAACGACGTGCTGATGTGGTGCACGATCAATGAACCGATGCTCAAGTGGGCCAAGTCGCTGGCGGATTCGGGGCTGCGCATCGGCATCCTATCCAACATGGGCGAAGATACGCTAGCGTACATGCGGCAGGAGTTCTCGTGGCTCGGCGATTTCGACCATCACACATGGTCGTGCGAGCTGGGGATCGCGAAGCCCGATCCGGCGATCTACACCTACACCTGCGAGAAATTGGACGTTGCTCCGGCGGAGTCTTTGTTTCTGGATGACAAGGCTGAGAATATTCGCGCGGCCGAAGAGGTTGGGCTGGTCGGGATTCAGTTCCGGGATATTGAGCAGTTGCAGCGGGATCTGGAGGCTCGCGGGTTGTTGGAGGAAGTGCTGCTGCCGTTGGGGTAATACGGCAATACTTAGCGACGAATTGAAGCTTTAGGCCGTAAAGAAGCTCGATTTAATGTCGGAGACGTAGAATCCGGAAGCGTCACCTTCAGCATAAATACTAGCCTCCTTGGAATGTCCGGCACATGCCGCCCGAATGTCGCCTATCGTTGCCACACCTGATCGCACCGAAATCACTTTGCTAGCGTCATCCCCATCGGAAAGGTCGGCATAGTCACGTTCAAAGAATGAAATCAGCATCAATCTATTTTAGTGCTCCAGTTTGACAGTAGATAAGGGGATTGACATCTCTTCAACGCTATTTTAGTCTAGGCATGTTTGGGATAGGCCTATGACGAAATCTGGAAAAGCTGAACCTCGCGATCTTTTTCCTGGGGCGCTGGAGATGATGGTGCTGCAGTCGCTGCGGCGGCAGCCCATGCATGGGTATGCGCTGGTGCAGCACATCAAGCAGCGGTCGAATGAGCTGCTACAGGTGGAAGAGGGGTCGCTGTATCCGGCGCTGCAACGCATGCTCAAGGATGGGCTGGTGAAGGCGGAGTGGAAGACATCGGCTACGAACCGGCGCGTGCGGGTGTACAGCATTACGACGGCGGGCGTACGGCATCTGGAGCGCGAGAAGTCGCGCTTTGAGCAGATGCTGGCGGGGATTCATCTGGTGCTGGCTCCGGCTGAGTCATAGGCGGTTGAACCGAGAGCTGGACGTGCGGCTACATCGCGGAAAAGCAGATCCTTCGCTCCGCTCAGGATGACATCGATTGTGGGATGGAGAAGGACTCGCAACACTAGCAACGAAACAGGGAGACACACATGCGCTGGTTTCGCAACCTTTTTTCGCGCGGTAAGGCTTACGACGATCTTGCGGAAGAGATTCGTCAGCACCTGGACGAACGGGTGGAGGCGCTGATGACCGAGGGCATGAGCCGCGAGGATGCCGAGCATGCGGCACGACGCGAGTTCGGCAACGCGGCGCTGCTGGAGGAGCGTGGGCGCGAGGCGTGGCAGTGGCCGACGCTCGAGTCGCTGTGGCCGGATGTGAAGTTCGGGCTGCGGCAGATTGTGCGTTATCGCGCGTTCACGATCATGGCGGTGTCGACGCTGGCGCTGGGGATTGGCGCGAACACGGCCATCTTTACGCTGATCGATTCGATCATGCTGAAGCCGCTGCCCTATCCGCAGCAGGAGCGGCTGGTGCGCATCTCGGGCAACTTTCCCAAGGGATGGGTGCGGGCGTACCAGGAGCATGCGCAGTCGTTTGCGTCCCTGTCGGACTATGGGCCGGATGCGGAATCGAATGTAGAGGGTACGGATGCCGCCGAGCGCGTGTTTGGGTCGGAGGTATCCGTCAATACATTCGATACGCTGGGCATTCATCCCGCGCTGGGCAGTTTCTTCTCTCCTGAAAATGCGATTGCCGGGCGGGACCTGGTGGTGGTGCTGAACTACGGATACTGGCGGCAGCGGTTTGCGGGCGATCCGCGCGTGATTGGGCAGACGGTCCGTATCGACGGCGTCTGGCGGAAGATCATTGGCGTGATGCCGGATGGGATTCGTTTTCCATATGCCGACACGCGGTTTGTCGTTCCCATTGCGTTCAAGGGCGGAGATGCAACGGACGCCTGGGGGCATCCTTTTGACAAGCAGGCATTTGGGCGTCTCAAAGATGGAGTTACCGCGGCTGCGGCGCAGGCGGAGTGGCGGCGACTGCATGGGTTGCTGCTGCCGTTGTTTCCGTGGGTGATGCCGACGAACTGGGAAGCGGATACGACGGTGACTTCGCTGCTCGATTCGATTGTGGGCGACACGGGGCCGCGGCTTCTTCTGCTGCTGGGCGCGGTCGGGCTGATTCTGCTGATCGCGTGCGCGAATGTCGCCAACCTGACGCTGGCGCGGGCGGCGTCGCGGGAGCGCGAGATGGCGATTCGCGGCGCGCTGGGGGCTTCGGGATGGCGCATCATTCGCCAGCTGCTGGTGGAGAGTGTTCTGCTGGGGCTGCTGGCGGGCGGTGCGGGGCTGTCGGCCGCGGCTCTCAGTCTGCGCGCGCTTACGCGGCTGCTCCCTGCGGACACGCCGCGCATTGCGGATGTTGGACTGCACTGGGGCGTGTTTGTGTTTGCGGCGGTCGCGTCAGTGCTGACGGGCGTGCTGTTCGGGCTGGTTCCGGCGATCAGGATGGCGTCGCCGCATCTGCAGAAGTCGCTGCGGGCGGGCGGGATCAACGTGGCGGGAAAGGGATCGCAGTTCAGGCTGTCGATGCTGCTGGTGGTGGGACAGATCGGGTTGTCAGTGGTGGTGATTACGGCAGCTGGGCTGATGCTGCATAGCCTCTACAGCTTGTCGGAGGTGAATCCGGGATTTCGCACGGACCGGATTTTGACGGCGGAGGTGTCGCTCGATGCGTCGGCGTGCAGGCAGCCGGGATATTGTCAGGCGTTCTTTCAGCAGGTGGAGCAGAAGGCGCGCACGATTGCCGGAGTGGGAGATGTTGCTCTGGTCGATACGCTGCCCATGACGGGGTGGGACCTGAACTATGTCTACGATGCTGAAGGTCATCCGCGTGACGCGAAGCAGATTGCAAAGCAGGCGGCAGGACGGACGGTTTCGACAGGATATTTCGGGACAGTTGGATTGCATTTGCTGCGTGGGCGGCTGCTGACGGATTCAGACCAGTCGGGGACAAGCCGCGCGGCGGTGATCAACCAGAAGATGGCCGAGACGCTGTGGCCGGGACAGGATCCAATTGGGAAACATATTGAGGAAGTAGCGAATGAGCCGTTTCCGGGGCTGCTGAATTCCAATGTTGCGTCCGTTGTTGTTGGCGTGGTGAGCAATACGCACCATGAGAGCCTGGCAAGCAATTTTGACGAGGAGGTCTATCTGCCGATGACCCGCGAGAATGAAAGTCCGCAGATGATGGTGCTGTTGCACTCGCAGCTGCCCACGGCGCAGGCGGCGGATGGATTGCGCCGGGCTGTGGCGGAGATTGATCCGCAGGTTCCGATAACTCACGTGCGGACTCTGGATGAGGTGGTGGCTGCGTCTGCTTCTACGTCGCGGTCGCTGGCGATTCTGCTGCTTGGCTTTGGCGCGCTGGCGGTGGGTGTGGGGTCGGTGGGGGTCTACAGCCTGATTGCTTATGTGGTGAGCTGGCGCACGCAGGAGATTGGGATTCGGCTGGCTCTGGGCGCGCCTCGGTGGCTGATTGTGCGCTCGGTGGTGAAGCAGAGTCTGATGCTGGCGGCGACGGGTTCGGTTGTCGGATTGGCCGGGGCTATTGTCTGTGCGAGCTTCCTGCGTAGTTTTCTGTTTGAGGTGCGGCCTTTTGATCCACTCACGTTTTGTGCTGTGCCGGTGCTGATGCTGTTGCTGGCGGTGGTTGCGGCCTGGGTTCCGGCCCGGCGGGCGGCTTCGATTGATCCGATGGTTGCGCTCAGGAGCGAGTAATGCAATGGATGCGGCGGCCCATGTTCCGTCGACGGATATTCGGCGATCTATCGGAAGAAATCCGGCAGCATTTTGACGAACATGTGGATGCACTAATGGCAGAAGGTATGGAGCGCGAGAAAGCCGAGCGCGCGGCGCACCCGGCCTGCCATCCAGCAAGCAAGCGCGTTGAGCGCTAAAAATGATTTCGTGAGAAATGCTCGTGACTTTGCTCCTCATTTCACGACGCGGAGATTACATTCTTGTCATCTTGCGCGGGAGACCGGCATGTGCAGCGTGACCCGGGTACCTTGTCCCGGTTGGCTCGATATCTCCACATTCCCGCCGTGAAGCAGAGCAATGCTCTTCACGATCGCCAGCCCTAAGCCAGTGCCCCCTGAACCCTGGAAACGCGACGAGTCGACGCGGAAGAAGCGGTCGAAAACCTTCGGCAGGGCCTCCACCGGAATGCCAACGCCCGTATCAGAGACTTCGATGCGAAGCGTGGAAAAATCCGCACTCGTGCCCAACACGACTGCTCCGCCGGGTGGCGTGTGTGCCAAGGCATTTGAAACCAGGTTGCCAACTGCCCTCTGCAAGAGCGTGCGATCCAGTTCGGCAATGACCGGTTTGTCGGCGACTGTGGTGGTGAGCGAGACTTCGCCGTCCGCAGCCGAAACTTCGTAATATTCCCGAACTCCACCCAGCAATTCGCCTACATCGACCCGCTCGCGGCGCAAATGAGACAACGGGCTCTCTGCACGTGCCAGAAAGAGGAGGTCGCCGATGAGATCCGATAGCCGCACGGCTTCTTCGAGGCAGGACTCGATCACATCGCGATATTCGCCGGCGCCGCGTGCGCGGGCCAAGGCAACTTCCGCCTCGCCGCGAATATTATTCACCGGCGTGCGCAGGTCGTGTGCAATGTCCGCGGAGAATCTCGAGATGCGCTCGAAGGACTCTTCCAGGCGGTCCAGCATCTGGTTGAAGGTATCGGCCAAGGACGCCAGCTCGAACGGATATCCTTCCGGAAGAATGCGCTCCCGCAGGTTCGTCGAACTGATGTGCCGCGCAGTCGTCGCCATTTCCTCCACCGGACGAATGCCGTGCCGTGCAATCTGGTACCCGACCAATGGAAAAATGACGAAGGTCGCCAGCAAAATGGCCCAGAACCAAAACCGATAGCGTGCCAGCAGTGCCTCTTTTTGCGAAACATCAATCGCAATCTGAAGGGTGTCAGTTCGAGTTGCAGGGGAACCGACCGGCGCCGACGCGCTGGCCACGCGAAAGGAATGTCCGTCCCTGCCCTCCATCCGAATGGTGCGATCAGGGCGGCTTTGGGTTTGACTGGCTAATTGCGCCAGGTCCAACTGATCGGCCATGCCTGGCGTCATCATTATGGGTGTGTTTCGATCATCCAGCAGGCGAATATAAAACCGTTCGTATCGCCGCGCGGCCGTTTCCAGCTCAACCTCCTCCCGCAATGCGTCCCGGTCGCCGGGTCTCTCCCGCAACATGGTGCGTAGCACGTGCACCTTATCCGCGAGGAACAAATCGGTGCTTTTGTCCAGCTCGCTCACCAGCACTAAGTAAAGACTGACTATGGCGAAGGTCACCAGAAACAACCCTGCGAGCGCGTAGCCGGCGGTTAACCTGAAGGCCAAAGTCCCCCACAGGCGTGAGACTGGCGCGAGTCTACTGGTCAGATTCCAGGACATAGCCGGCGCCTCGAACGGTATGGATCAATTTGAGCGGGAAAGGATCGTCCACCTTGCTGCGCAGCCTTCGCACATTCACATCCACAACATTGGTGTCGCTGTCGAAGTTCATGTCCCAGACTGCTTCGGCGATCAGGGTTCGAGATAGCACCTCACCCGCGCGCCTCGCCAGCAGGGATAAAAGAAGGAACTCTTTGGAAGTCAGATCCAACCGCTGACCGCCCCGCGTGGCACGCTGGCGCAGGAAGTCGATTTCAAGGTCGGCCAGGCAGAGCGTTTCCTGCGCGCGCGGAGGCCCACGGCGAAGCAGCGATCGCACGCGCGCCAGCAACTCGGAAAAGGCGAACGGTTTTACCAGATAATCGTCCGCACCCAGTTCGAAACCTCGTACCCGTTCGTATACGGCATCGCGAGCGGTCAGAAGAAGCACCAGCGCATGTCTGCCTTCCTGGCGCAAGCGAGTGAGAACCTGCCAGCCATCCAGCTCCGGAAGCATCACGTCGAGAATGATGAGATCGAACTGCAATTCCAGCGCCAGGTGCAACCCATCCAATCCATCACCGGCGACATTGACAACGAAGCCTGCCTCCCCAAGTCCTTTCTTCAGGAACTTGGCCGTTTTGGCTTCATCTTCTATGACCAGAATTCTCATGACAGCCAGCCTCGAACAGCCCGTGTGCTCAGGTTTGCGGCGCTTCCCGGAGATAGATGAGTGTCTGTTTTCCGGCTCCATCCGGAGACGCATTCCCGCCCTCGCGGACCCTCTGGAGCGCGGCGCCATTCTCAATCAGGGTCCATGTCTCTTTAGAAAGAATGATGCGGCCATGCTCGTGTTCTTCAACGGAGAAGATCAGGCTCTGGCCGTTCCAAACGATGGCTGTATGAAACTCATCTCCGTCGGCCCCAGCGGATACGGACACCTTGCCGTCGGTCGTGTAGCGCTGGACCGCGTGGCGGGGTGCGGTGGAACCGCGGAGGATGGTCGTCTCCACAGTCAACTTTGGATCCCGGTGCTCGATGTGCAGGGTGACATTGCCCATCCGCCTGGGTACAGAGCGTTCGTTGCTCTGCTTCCATGTCCCGGAGAAATCAGGGTTTGGTTGCGAGCAGATTCCGGGAGAGGCCATAAGAACAACCAACAGCAGACCGAATAGCATTCGTCTTTTCATATGCGGAGGCCTCTCTCCAAACGCTCGAATGGGCCGGCGTTGTCTCGGTTTAGAAATCCAGCCGCAGCGCGAACTGGATCTCGCGCGGCGTTCCCGAGCCCACAGGGGTTATCGGCGATATGACGCTCGTGTTCACCGTGTTGATGATGCTACCGAACCCCGTCGGACAGCCGGTAGGGGTTGAAGATGAAAGGTCACACGTAGCCTGCGGCTGACCTAGCTGCGGGTGATTGAAGATGTTGTAGAACTCCGAGCGGAACTCGAGGTGCGCTCGCTCCGACAACCGAATTAATTTGGCAACACCGAGATCGATCTGCCACGTGCCCGGCCCGCGAAGGAGGTTACGCGGCGCGTCGCCGAATTCCCCAGCTGGGAGAGCAAACGCCGCGGGATTAATCCAGTGTGCGACATTTTTGCCCCCCGGCGGAGTCAGAGAGACGCCCGGAACCAGGTCTGGACGCTGCGTGCCGGAGTTCCCATCCGGCGCAACGTAGCTGCTGGGTAAGAGCACATTGACCGGGAATCCGGTGCGGGCCAGCGCCGTCGTGGTCACTTGCCAGTCGCCTGCGATGGCGCTGGCTACGCCGCGCTGGTTCAGCATCGGTTTGCCCAGGCCGAAGGGAAGCTCATAGACCGCATTGCCATTGACCACATGCTGGGCGTCCCACGCGCCGCTGGCCCACTCACAGGACAGGCACAGTGCGTTCTGCGGCGATATCTCGTCGCCGTCTCCGCTGCCATTGGAGCCGTTGTCGATCTCGTGCGTATATGCGTAATTTGCCGCCACAAGGAGCCCGTGCGAGAACGCCCGCCGCATCGACACGACGAGGCCAGTGTACGAGCTCGCGCCGACTGAGCCGCGCCAGGGGATGGCGGGAGAAAAGGCCGGATATTCTGTAATTCCCGTAGCCGGATCGATCAGGTTCACCACGTTGGTTTCCAGCAAATGCACGCCATGGCTTCCCATATAGGAGACCGTGCTGACGAAGTTCGCGGGCAACTCCCGCTGCACGGAGAGGGCCCACTGCTCAACATAAGTGTCCTTGCGGTCCCGTTGTTCGGCATTCGGTGAGAGGGTTCCGGGCCCGGTAAAGTACGGGTCGGGCGGATAGGTTACATTCTTCACCGAGTAGGAGGGAATTTCGTTCTTTGCGGGCAGATTCTGATCGTCCAGCTGGCCATCTTCGTGGTAGATTCCGAATCCGGCGCGAACAATCGTCTTTCTGTCCTGCACTGGCGACCAGGCCAGGCCCACGCGCGGATCTGCGTCGCCGTAGTTTTGCTGGCCAAAGCTGGCGCCCACTCCGCAGAAGCCCTGCGGCCCACAAGTGGCGAAATCGAAGGGGTTGGCCTTGCCGTGCGCCTCGTGGAATATCTGGAAGACGGTGTACCGCACGCCAAGGTTCAGTGTGAAATTGGGACGCACCTTGAAGTCGTCCTGGGCGTAACCGACGAACCAGTTCTTGCGCAAATCGTTGATCGGCAGAGCACCAGTCAGACTTGCTTTCGCCGCCTTATTTTCTCCCAATTGCTGCAGCGTGGCAAAGGTAACTGACCCGTGCTCCCCATAGTGCTGGTTCAACTGAATATGGCGGATTTCCACTCCGGTTTTGATGGTTTGCCGGCCATGGACCAAGGTCAGGTCGTCGATCCACGAAAATGTGTTGCCCACGTAGATGCTGTTGTAATTGTAGTTCTGGGTGATAAATCCCGGCCCGGGACCGGCTGCAACAGCAATCTGATAGCTGGCGCCGGTTGGACTGTAGTTGTAGGTGTTGGAGGTTGAACGATTGAATCCGAACTTGGCGTCATTCACAAGGTTGGGATTGAAGATGTGTAGTAATTCGAGCACACCATTGACCGGCGTGGTCACTCTCTGCTGCAAGTCCGTCGTGGCAGCAGAAACCGGCTGCGTGTTGACCGATCGGTCGTAATTGAAACGCATGAAGCCGGTGGTCTTGGCCGTGAAATGCTGGTCGAGCCGCAGCATCGCCGAGTTCTCGTTGACCACCTGCGTGCATGAGCAGGTCAACAGGTCGTAGTCGGCGTAATTCGGGTCATTCGGGTCGTTTTCTGGCGTGTAGGGCGTGAGAAATGTTTTTGGACCTGCTCCCGGATAGGCGTTTACGATCCCATAAACCGGGGATGAGCTCGGAATCGTTGCCTTGAAAGCCGCGCTCGGCACATCGCCGCTCGTCGGGTAGCCCCAGACTTGCCGGTAGGCTTCAGAAGCGAGGAAGAAAAAGGTCTTGTCGCGCACGACGGGTCCACCGAGCGATCCGCCGAACTGATTCAAACGAAGCGGCTGCTGCGATTCGCCGTTGGAGGCCCAGGATGGCTCGGGCGCATCGAAAACGTTATTGCGCAAGTACTCAAAGAGGCGCCCGTGAAAGCGGTTTGTACCCGAAGACGAAATAACGGCCAATTGAGCGCCGCCCGTCGCCCCACCCGCGGCGGTTGCTAGCAGCGTATCGACGCGGAACTCCGCGATCGCGTCGATCGGTATAGCAAGCCGCGCCCAGGGGCGCTGCGTCTGGTTCGCGACGCTGGTCGCATCGATGCCGTCATAGGTGAAATTTTCATCGTCGAGGCCCCGTCCGACGAACCGGACCGACCGCTGGTTGCTGCCACCGGTGTCGATGGCGCCGGGGACGAATGCCGTCAGCGACGCCCAGTTGCGGCCATTCAGCGGCAGTTCGTCGGCCTGCGTTCTCTCGATCAGGCCGGTCACCGTGCTGTTGTTGCGGTCTAGCAGCTCCGAGCTGGCCGAGACTTCCACGCGCTCCTTGCCGCCTGCTACCTGTAGCGTCGCATCGAGAGTGCGCGTCCCAATCACCTGTTGAACATCTACAAAGGTGAGCGCCTTGAAGCCCTCATGGTCAAACGTGATCGTGTAGACCCCTACCGGCAGCTCGGGAATGTCGTAGGTTCCACTGGAGGAGGACGTAGTTTCCCGCCGCAGTCCCGTGGCATTGTGCACTGCGGTGACATGCGTCCGCGGCAAAACGCGCCCGGAGGAGTCAGTGACCGTGCCGTTCAATCCCGCCCGGTCAACCTGCGCGAAGCCTTGAGATGCAAAACATAGCAACGACACGGCGGAAAGGGTAAACGCGAATGGGGGGAGAAAAGAACGAAACATGCGCATTTTAGCCTCGATAACCAATTTGCACTGCAGATAAGTAACGAGGAGGCGATCCTAACTCCGAACTCCAAGAGATCTGGGGGAGCTACGGCTGCTGGATGCCCGAGTCAAGGAAAACTGAGAGCGAAGTGTTTATAGCCCGCAATTGTTACAGACGCCCGATAGGACTGTTAATAATTTGCTGAAATTCGATCTCACTGAAAAGGTTTCGATCAGATACAGACGCAATATGCCATGGAGTCAAAGATAATTGATGTGCCGGCCGAATATCTGCCAATCCGTAAACACCCCTCACGAATGGCATTAGAATTCATGAAATTCTAATCAGAACCAAAACACTTCAGGCCTATGTTCCTCGGTGATGGCAAAAGCTGATGCCATCTCTCTCCTGCTTGGCTGCAACCCTCGTGCGTTTTCTGAAGCAGTTCCCGGATAAGGATCCGGCGTCTGTCAGAGAAGACTGGAGACGCGTTTGCGCAATGGTGGGTCCGAATCCCGGGCAACAGGACGCAGAGGGATGATGGGCAAAGACCATTGAACTTTATCGTTCTGTTGGACTTTCTGCTTGCCATAAAACATACATTTGTAGTAGAAGCTACTATATTGATAGGAGGCGCGCCCGTGTCTGTAACGAAGCTCTCAAAGCTCGAGTTTCGGATCATGGAAGCCCTGTGGGCGGGCGGCGTTTTGTCGATTCGCGAGATACAGGAAACTTTCCCAGCCCGACACATTCCCGCTTACACCACCATCCAGACGACCGTCTATCGGATGGAAACTAAAGGCATCGTCCGAAGAGCCAAGAAAGTTGGAAACTTCCATGTTTTTGAAGCTGTAATCTCCCGTACGGCGGCACAGCGCAGCATCATTGACGACCTTCTGAGTTACTTCGGCGGGCAAAGCCAGCCGCTGATGGCGCACCTGATCGAATCCGGTAAGTTGTCGCTCGAGGACATTCGGGAGGCCGAGCGGACTTTGACGAAGTTGACGGAAAAGGGGCAAAAGCGATGATTATTCCCGGGTTCGAATCGACGTGGTGGCTGGATGCTCTTGTGAGCCATCTATGGCAGTCGACGGTGTTTACCTTTGCAGCATGGCTGCTGACACTGGTGCTGCGCCGCAACCAGGCGGGCATACGCTACGGCGTGTGGACAGCGGCCTCGCTGAAATTCCTTCTGCCGTTCTCCCTTCTCATTTCTTTGGGCGCACACCTGCCCTGGCTGGGCGATGGCCGCACCCAGCAGCCGGCATTTTCTTCCTTCATGGAAAACTTCGCCGAGCCGCTGCTCATGAGCGCGCCCGCTGCTGGAGCACACATTGCAAGCAATGGCGCGGCGGCGGCTACTCCTGCTTCGGCGCATGGCGAGGCCTGGTGGCCGTTGGTGCTGGCGGCGATCTGGATCAGCGGGACGTTATTCCTCGCGTTGCGGTGGCTCGCCCAGTGGTGGCAAATGCGGCGCGCCATTCGAGCGGCGTTGCCGATGAACCTGAACGCCAAAATTCCTTTGCTGCTGACGCGGGCCCGCGTGGAGCCGGGCGTATTCGGCATTCTCCGACCGGTGCTGCTGCTTCCCGAGGGTGTTCTGGAGCGGTTGACTCCGTCGCAGCTCGACGCGATTGTGGCGCATGAGCTTTGCCACATGCGGCGGCGCGACAATCTGACTGCGGCTCTGCACATGGTGGCGGAGACACTGTTCTGGTTTCATCCCGCGGTGTGGTGGATTCGCGCGCGGCTGATTGAGGAGCGCGAGCGCGCCTGCGATGAGGCCGTCCTCAATTCCAGCCACGCCGCGCTGGTCTATGCCGAAGGTATTTTGAATGTCTGTAAATACTATGTGGAGGCGCCGTTGATGTGCGTATCGGGAGTGACTGGATCGGACCTAAAAGACCGCATTACCCGCATCATGGCGGAACAGGTGGGCCGCAAACTGAATTTGACGGGGAAGCTGCTGCTGCTTGCCGCCGTGATGCTGGCTGTCGGCATCCCGCTGAGCTTTGGCTTCGTGCACGCGGCAAAAGCCCAGACCGCCGCGCCGGCGCAGGCCCCCGCGTCCAAGACAGGCATTGAGGGCACCTGGCAGGGCACACTGCACCTGCCCAACGGCGGCAGCCTCCGCATTGTGAACAAGGTGACCCGCGATCCCAGCGGTGCGTTGAAGGTGCAGGATTACAGCATCGACCAGGGCGCGCAGCCCATGCAGGCTACGTCTGCCAGCTTTGACGGCGGAGTATTCAAATACGCGATCCAATTCATCGACGGTGAGTACGAAGGCAAGATGTCGTCCGACGGCAATTCGATCACCGGCACCTGGAAGCAGGGCGGAGGAAGTCTGCCGCTGGTTCTCGAGCGCGCCACACCGGCCACGGAGTGGGCGATTCCGGAGCCGCCGCCCAAGATTCCTCCTATGGCCGCCGACGTTCAGCCGGGCATCGAAGTGGCCACCATCAAGCCCAGCAAACCGGACGAGCAGCGTAGATTCATCACGTTTCGCGGACGGGAGCTGACCATCGTCGGCTTCACTCTCAACGACATCATCAAGTTCGCCTACGGCGTGCAGGAAAAGCAGATCGTGAACGGACCCGACTGGCTGGGCACGGACCGCTTCGACATCAATGCGCAGCCCGATCAGCCGGGCATGCCGAACAGAGACCAGCTCAAGAGCATGCTGCAGAAGCTGCTCGCCGATCGCTTTCAGTTCAAGCTCCATATCGACAAGAAGGAGATGTCAGCATACGTGCTCACGGTGAGCAAAGATGGGACGAAGATGACGAAGAGCTCGGCTGATCCGAAGGGGCTGCCCGGCCTGTTCTTTGGACCGATCGGCACACTTCACGTGCGCAATGCGACGATGGCGGACTTCACCGGATTGATGCAGTCGGCGGTCCTCGACCGGCCGGTGGTCGACCAGACCGGACTCGATGGCAAGTGGGATTTCATTTTGAAGTGGACGCCGGATGAGTCGCAGTTCGCGGGACTCGGCATCAAAGTGCCACCACCGACGGATGCCGCCGATGAGCCGCCACTGTTCACAGCCATCCAGGAGCAGCTGGGCCTGAAGCTGGAGGCGGAGAAGACGCAGGTTCCTGTCCTGATGATCGATCACGTCGATCATCCCTCACCGAACTAAGTCCATGCGGCGGCGATACGGCTTCAAATATCGGCCGCTGCGCTTTGTTTGCGGCTGGGCGATGCTATGTGCATCGCTGGCCGCGTGGGCTTCGGAGTATCACGGCCAGGTTTTCTTCCGCGGCTATCCTGTGCCCGGGGCGACCGTTACCGTGTCGCAGGGGTCGAAGCATATCTCGACTGTGACGGACGAGCAGGGTTTGTAAGAATTTCCGGACCTGGCCGACGGCAAGTGGCAAATCGAAATCGACATGCGGGGTTTTTCCACGCTGAAGGGCGAAGTGACGGTTGCGCGCAATGCAGCGCAGGGCTCGTGGGAGCTGAAGCAACTCGATCTGGCGCAGATGCTCACGCAGACGAAGGTGAGCAAACCGCAGGTCGAACCGCGGCTATCAATTCGGAGCGAAGAAAGGCCAGCCAGTGCGCCGGGCGCGCTACCGACTCCGTCTCCGGAAGAGGCTGCGGAAAAGGCCGCGGACGGTCTGCTGATCAACGGCAGCACCAACAACGCCGCGACCTCGCAGTATTCGCTCGCGTCCGCCTTCGGCAATCGTCGTCCCGGAGCCAGGGGGCTTTACACCGGTGGCCTGGGGGCGGTCATCAATAATTCCGTCTTCAATGCGCGGCCGTATTCGCTTACCGGCTTGCAGGTGCCGAAGGATCAATACAGCCGGGTCACCATGCTGGCCACGCTGGGCGGGCCGCTGAAGATCCCGCACCTGTTTTATCGCGGGCCGAACTTCTTTGTCGCCTATCAATGGACGCGCGATCGTGATGCCGCAAACGAGTCCGGACTGGTTCCCGACGAAGCAGAGCGCGGCGGCGATCTCTCCGGGCTGCTCAATCCGCTGGGACAGCCGGTCACGGTCTATAACCCGGCCACGGGGCTGCCGTTCACCGGACCGATTCCGGTCAGCCCGCAGGCCCAAGCTCTGCTCAATCTCTATCCGCTGCCTGACCTGGCCGGCAATGCGCGCTACAACTACCAGACCCAGGTGCTGAACAACACCCATATCGATGCGCTGCAGTCGCGCCTCGATAAGTCCATCGGTCGCAGGGACGAAGTCTACGGCGGATTCGGATTCCGTAGTTCGCGCGCCGACAACGCGAACCTGTTCAACTTCCGCGATGACACGGACCTGCTGGGCATCGATACCAACGTCAACTGGGCTCATCAGTACCGGCATCATCTTTACGTGGTGCTTGGCTATCACTTCACGCGGTTGCGCACCGAGATCACGCCGGAGTTTGAGAATCGCGAGAATATTTCAGGCCAGGCCGGCATCGAGGGCAACGACCAGAGCCCGCAGAACTGGGGGCCTCCGTCGCTGGCCTTCGCCAGCGGGATTGCCGCGCTCAGCGACGGCAACAGCGAGTTCAACCGCAATCGCACGGATGCCTTTTCGCTAAAGCTCTCGACCACGCACCGGCGCCACACCATCATGTTCGGCGGCGACTTTCGCAAGCAGGAGTTCAATGAATACTCGCAGCAGAATCCGCGCGGCACATTTACCTTCACCGGCGCGGCAACCCAGGCGCCCGGCAACTCTGCCACAACAACAACATCCGGCTCCGACCTCGCCGATTTTCTGCTCGGTATACCTGACGCCAGCGCCGTTGCTTTCGGCAATCCGGACAAGTATTTTCGCCAGCCAGTGTACGACGCATACATAACGGATGATTTCCGCGCGCGGCCGGAGCTGACCATCAACGCCGGCATACGCTGGGAATACGGCGCGCCTATCTCGGAGCTGTATGGGCGGCTGGTGAACCTGGACCTCGCGCCGGGATTCGCAGCCGCATCGCCGGTGCTGGCCAGCGATCCCACCGGTCCGGTAACCGGTATGAAATATCCGTCCTCGTTGATTCGGCCCGACCGCCGCGGCTTCGAACCGCGGGTCGGCATCTCGTGGCGCCCTATTCCCGCTTCGACGCTGTTGGTCAAGGCGGGCTATGGCATCTATGACGATACGTCGATCTATCTTTCCAGCGCCGAACTAATGGCGCAGCAGGCTCCGCTCTCGACCAGCGTCAATGTGGAGAACAGCGCCACCTGCCCGCTCACGCTGGCCAACGGCTTTCGTAATTGTCCCGGCATCACGGATACACCCTACGCGGTCAACTCGAATCTGCGCGTCGGCTATGCGCAGGTCTGGCAAGCCTCGGTGCAGCGCGATCTTCCGGCGGCGATCGTTATGACTGCGACCTATCTCGGTACCAAGGGAACGCGGGGCATGCAGGAATTTCTGCCAAATACTTATCCCATCGGCGCAGCCACGCCGTGCCCCTCGTGCCCGGTGGGCTTCGTCTATCGCAGCTCCAATGGAAATTCGACGCGGCAGGCCGGAGAGCTGCAGCTTCGGCGGCGGCTGCGCAGCGGTTTTACCGCAAGCGTCGATTACACCTGGGCCAAGGCCATTGACGACGACTCGCAGATCGGCGCTCAGGGCCACGTGGAATCCCAGGCTGCTACTGCGCTGCCTGGTGAGAACACCCCTTCTACGCCCAGCCCCACCATTGCGCAGGACTGGCGCAATCTCAACGCCGAGCGCGGCCTCTCCACATTTGACCAGCGCAACCTGGTGAAGGCCTCACTGCAATACACCACCGGCATGGGCCTGGGCGGCGACACGCTGATGAGCGGCCGCAAAGGCAGGTATCTGAAGGAATGGACGGTGATGACGCAGTTCAGCGCGGGCAGCGGGTTGCCGGAGACTCCGGTGTTTCTGGCTACGGTTCCCGGCACCGGGGTTACGGGATCCATCCGCCCGGACCGCACCAGCGCTCCTCTGTATACCGGACCGCCTGGATACTTTCTCAATTCCGCCGCCTACACCGCTCCAGCCCCCGGACAGTGGGGCACGGCGCCCCGCAACTCGATCACCGGGCCCGATCAGGTGAGCCTCGACAGCTCTCTTGCGCGGACCTTTCGCGTCCGCACATCTTACAACCTCGATGTGCGCGTGGACGCCACCAACGTACTCAATCACGTTGCGTTCACGGCGTGGAATACTACTGTGAACAGCACTATCTTCGGCCTGCCCGCGGCTGCGAACGCGATGCGCAGCCTGCAGCTGACCGCGAGGCTGAGGTTCTGATGATGCGCCGGCTCCGCTTCTGTCTGCTATCGAACCTGTCCGTGGCGCTGCTCGCGGCGGGAAGCGCATGCGCGCAGCAGATCGGCACCAATGCGTCGCCGGATAAGAACGGGGCTTTCACACTCACGGTGAATTCGCAGCTGGTGATTGAAACGGTCGTGGTCAAGGACAAGAAGGGTAACTTCATTCCCGGCCTCACTGCGAAAGATTTCACCGTAACCGAGGACGGCGAGCCGCAGACCATCCGAATCTTCGAGCACCAGGCGCTCTCGACCGCGAGCGAGCCGTTGCCCGTTACCCCGCGCGACGATGAGCAGATCACTATCTACAAGAAGCTGACGCGCACCCAGATTGCTCCGGAGAACCCGGAGCATCCGCAGTACAACGGCCATCGTCTGCTGGTGTTTTATTTCGATATGACGGCGATGCCGTATGACGACCAGCAGCGGGCGCTTGCTGCGGCGGAGAAATTTGTGCGCACCCAGATGACCTCCGCCGACATGATTGCGATCATGCGCTACCGGGGCGGGTCCGTCGACGTAGTGCAGGACTTCACCGCCAACCGCAATCGCCTGCTGAGCATTCTCGACACGCTGGTGGTTGGCGAAGGCCAGGGCTCGGTCGAGTCCATAGACGATGCCAGCAGCGCGGACACCGGCGCAGCCTTCGGGCAGGATGACAGCGAGTTCAATATCTTCAACAACGATCGCCAGCTCTCCGCGCTGCAGACCGCAGCGAAGATGCTGGGCAGCCTGAGTGAGAAAAAGTCACTCATCTACTTCGCCAGTGGCATGCGTCTCAGCGGGCTGGACAATCTTGCGCAGCTGCACGCCACGGTCGACGCGGCGATACGCGCGGGTGTTTCCTTCTGGGCCGTCGATGCGCGCGGCCTGGTGGCGGAGGCTCCGCTGGGCGACGCGACCCAGGGCTCGCCCGGCAACGTGAATATGTATTCCGGCGCGGCGGCGCAGGCGGTGACCAGCCAGTTTCAGCAGTCGCAGGACACCATGTACTCGCTCTCCGCGGACACCGGCGGAAAGGCGCTCTTCGATAACAACGACCTCACGCGGGGCATTGTGCAAGCGCAGCACGCCATCGACGACTACTACATCCTTGGCTACTACACCACGGACACCGCGCAGAACGGGCGCTTCCGGCATGTAAAGATTGCAGTGGCATCCTCGCTCGATGCCAGCCTCGACTACCGCCAGGGCTACTACGCGAACAAGACCTTCAACCGCTTCACCGACGCCGACAAGGAGCGCCAGCTCGAAGAGGCGCTCATGCTGGGCGATCCCATCACCGACCTCACCATCGCCATGGAACTCGACTACTTCCAGCTCAATCGCGCGGAATACTTCGTGCCCATCATCGTCAAAATTCCCGGTCGCGAACTGGCGCTGGCGAAACGCTTCGGCGCGGAGCACACGCTCATTGACTTCGTCTGCGAGGTCAAGGATGAGTCAACCGGCATGACGATGAGCAATGTGCGCGACTACGTGAACATCAAGCTGAGCGACGCGACTGCGGCCGAGCTTGCGCACCGGCCAGTCGAATACGACTCCGGCTTTACGCTGTTCCCCGGCCGCTACACCGTGAAGTTCCTCGCGCGCGACGACGAAACGGGACGCATCGGCACCTTCCAGACATCCTTCGTTATCCCTGACCTGAATAAGGTGGTGAACCGCGTTCCCATCAGCTCGGTGGTGCTGGCGAGCCAGCGCGTCGCCCTCAATGACGCGCTTTACAACACGGCCCACGGCAAGGAAGAAGCCAGAAATGATGCGGCTAATCCCCTGGTTGCGAACGGACAGAAGCTCATTCCGAGTGTTACCCGCGTCTTCAATCGCGACCGCCAGATGTATGTGTACCTGCAGGCCTATCAACACCCGGCGCCGCCCGCTTCAGGGGCGAGCGTACCCGGTGCTTCGCCCGTTGCGGCTGAACATCCGTTCTTTGCGTATGTCAGCCTCTACCGCAATCAAAAGTTGGCGATGGAAACCGTGCCCATCGCGGTTATGCCGCAGCCAGGCACTCGCCTCGGCATCGTTCCCCTCAGCTTTCAGGTAAGCCTGGGGAATCTCGAAGCCGGAAGCTATCAATGCCAGATCAGTGTTCTCGATCCCGCGGGCAACCGCGCAGCCTTCTGGCAAGGATCCATCATGGTTCTACAGTAAGTTCAGCTGGGGATGGATACGAATTGCAACTACTGCTCTGAATTTCACGGGCTCCCGAACGTTAGTCCCTGTTCTCGATCTGGCGAATACCCTGACCACAGGTGTTCGACCAGAATTGCCTTCAGCTGTTGGGGCGCCACGCTCGCCATATTTCGACCGCCCCGCATTCCTGTCTCCTCTTAGCTTGTTGCCTCCGCGTCACCTTGGCGCAGACACCGACGACTTCACGCTGGAGACTTCATATGCGTATATGCGTGTTCACACTCTCATCCCAGAACTGGTTTTGCTTCGACTATCCCGACGTTCCGAACCATCAGATTGTCGCCTCCAACCGGATATACCCCGGTCACGATGAAACCCGCTGCCTCAAGAAGCGTTCTCCATTCGCGCTCACTACGCTCTTTACCGCCGGTGACAGCAAGCATATTGAGGTCGCTCATCAGGTGGGCTTCCAGTTGTGGATCTGCGTGGGAGACGATGGGAGGAAGGATGAATTCAATGATCAGCAAACTGCCGTTCTGCGGAATTACCGCATGGCAGTTCTTGAGAATCGTGATTGCCTCCTCGTCCTGACACCCGTGCAGAAAATGTTTGAGCATGTATACATCGGCGCCCGCCGGGACCGATTGCGTCAGATCTGCGGCAATCAGTTCGCATCGGGAGGAAGGATCTTCCTCCGCGAAACGAGATCTGGCTGCATCCACGCTCGATTCGAGGTCCACAAGCATGCCTCGCAGATGCGGGTTGAGCCCCAGTACTGCTAGAATGAGCGACCCACCGCCGCCGCCTAGATCGGCGACCACCTTCGCGCGGGAAAAGTCCCACGCTTCAGCGATAGGCGCGTAATCTTCTGCCGGAGCCGTACCCATCACCGCGAGAAAAATGGAATGAGCGCCGGCATCCTGCGACCACCGGGACGGTACTTGGGGATCGCGCACCTGTGCGGCATTCTTGCCGGTTCGAACACAGTCGGTAAGCAGGGACCAGTCGTCAGCAAGCAGATCGGCCCAGAAGATAACAGACGCCCAGACGGACTGAGGCACATCCCTCCGCAGCGGTTTGCCAAACGGAGTCAGCCGAAAGTGTTCGGGCGTTGTCTCCTCTGTCACGCCGATGCTGGCGAGAGCACGCAGCAGGCGGTACAGAGCATTGGCATCTGCCTGACACTTTCCGGCCAGAAAGCCAACGCTGCGCACCTCGTCTCCAAGTGCATCGGCAATGCCGAGGCGCGCAGCCGCGCAAAGCACACGGCTGCGGGAATACGCCATTGCCATCGCCAGGAGCCCGGTATTTGTCGTTACATTGCCGATGCCGCTATCGGATTGAGCCATGAGATACCTCGAGATTCAGGGAGAGGATAGCAGAGGAATCGCAGGTGGCACCGAAGGATGAGCGCTGTCGAATGACGCGTACGGGCCTTATTGCGATTCCAGAACGGCAGTTTGTGGAATTACGACCTGGCGATAACGCGTCAAGTAAGAATCGATTTGCCTGATGAGGTCTGTGCGCCTCCGAAGGTGTTTTCGCTCAACCTTCCCGCAAAGCTCGCAGGGGATCCATGCGGCTGGCAGCCAGCGCAGGCAGGTAACAGGCCAGCATCGCCACCAGGATCAGTGCGGCAGTCGCGCCAATCAAGCTCAGCGGATCAACCGGACTGAGCCCGAACAGCATTCTCGAAAACGCGCGTCCGACGAACAGCGCGAGCATCAGGCCGATGCCTACACCGATGCACACCAGCATCATCCCCTGCCGGAAGACCAGGCGCAGAACGGCGGCGCGCGATGCGCCCAGAGCCATGCGCACGCCGATCTCACGCCGGCGGCCGCTCACCGTGTAGGCGAGGATGCCGTAAAGTCCCACGCTGGCCAGCGCCAGGGCAAGCAGCCCAAAAACGCCCAGCATGCCCAGCACCATGCGCGCATTCCACAACACCTGATCCATGATCTTTCCGCCGGTGCGGATGTCGGTGACTTCGACTTTGGAATCCGCATCCCGAATCTGGCTCTGCACCGGTTCGAGAACAAGCGACGGATCGCCCGCGGAGCGCACGTAGAGGATGGCATCGCTTCCGGGATTCTGGCGCATCGGCAAATACAGGCAGGGCTGCGGAATTTCTCCCAGTGCGGTGTAGTTGCTGTTCTTCACCACGCCGACGATTTGCCGCATGGTGGTATCGCCGGTAAGACGAAGGTGCTGTCCGATCGCGTTGCCATTCGGCCAGTAACGCCGCGCCAGATTTTCGTTGATGATGACGACGGGAAGCGATCCGCTCTGATCCGCATCGGTAAAGGTTCGACCCTGGACGAGCGGAATGCGCATGGTTTCGAAGTAGTCGACGTCGACCGTGTTGGTGACGGTGCTGATGGTCTCGGATTTCCGTTCCTGTTCCTGTCCTTCGATCAGGATGCCGCGCGAGGCGCTGGACCAGAACGGCATATTCGAGGCCCAGCTGACAGCCGCGACTCCGGGAATTCTCGCAACGCGGTCGGTGACGTCGCGATGGAAGTCTTTGAGGCGGGAGGCATCGTAGCCAACCTGCTCGGGATTCATCATGAAGACGGCGAGGTGTTGGTCGTCGAAGCCGGGATTGATATCGTAGGCGCGCTGGACGGCGCGCAGGAAAAGCGAGGCTGCAATCAGAGAGACCAGAGAGAGCGCCACCTGTCCGGCGAGGAGCGTTTTCTGGAATCGTGCGCTAGGGCCGGCGAGTCCGGCGACATGGGTTTCTTCCTTCAGACTGTCGACCAGACCGGTCTTTGAAGCGCGCAGCGAGGGCGCGATACCGAAGATGAGTCCAGTGGCGAGCGAGAGCAGCAAGGCGAACAGGAACACGGTGCCATCGAGTTTAGGATCGACGAGATTGCGCACCACGTCGGGCGGCCGGAAGGACCACAGGAACCGGCAGCCTTCGTAGCCGACGCCAAGTCCGGCAATGCCGCCGAAAACACCCAGGAGCACACTCTCTGTGAGTAGCTGGCGCAGCAGGCGTCCGCGGCTGGCGCCGATGGCCAAACGAACAGCAATTTCCTGGCGGCGGGCGGCCGCGCGCGCCATCAGCAAATTGGCGACATTGGAGCAGGCGATCAGTAGCACCAGGCCGACGATGACCAGCAGAGCTGTGCTCACGAATGCGAGGCCGCGCTCGCCGCCGGTGCTGGAGTAAAGAGCGGTCGTGACTGGCTGCACGGCGATGGTGTGGCCCGCGTTGGCGTCAGGATACTGCTGCCGCAAAGCAGCGGCCAGCGGCTGCAGACTGGCTTCCGCCTGGTCGCGGCCGATTCCGGGCTTCAGCCTGGCGACGGTTTGAAAGAGAGGCTTGCCGCGCTCGCGCAGGACGTCCTGCATGGGAGCGGGCAGCACATATTGCGCCATGGTGGCCGGGAGCCACACGTCGGGACCGAAGACGGCGCTTACGCTGAGGAAGCCCTCGGGGGCGACTCCGACAACCGTAAAAGAAGTTCCATTGATGTCGAGGATTTTGCCAATGATATCCGCAGCTCCATCGAAGCGGATTTTCCAGGCGTTGTAACTGAGCACAGCAACAGGCGCGGAACCGGGCGCGCTGATCTCCTGGGGAAGGAAGAATCGGCCCTTCGCGGGCGTGATGCCGAGGGTGTTGAAATAGCCTTGTGTGACAAGCTGCCCGAAGAACCGCTCGGAACCAGTTTTTTCGGTCAGAGTCATCACCATGGGCGGAGAGAAGCCGCCGAGAGAACTGAAAACGGTGTTCCTGGCCTGATAGTCCCCGAGATTCGCGTACGAGATGGGGAGCAGACCGCCGGACTGCTTATGGCCTTTGAGATCCGTGGCATACAGGCAGACCAGACGGGAGGGATCGCGGGCCGGGAGTGGATGCAGAAGCAGCGTGTTGACCACTGTGAAGACGGTAGTGCTGGCGCCGACGCCCAGAGCCAACGTCAGAACAGCAAAGAACGTAAAGGCCGGCGCTCTGCCCATGCTGCGCAATCCGTAGCGGACATCCCGCAGGAGATCGTTCAACAGATTTCCTGAAGGCAACGCTGCCGGGGGCGGCGCGCTGTTGGCGGAATTGCGCACGGCCGAGGGCAGCACTGTGGCGAGCAGCTCGCTGCCCTCGAGTTCTTCAAGGACGGTCCGGCGTGCGTCCGACTCGCTGTTGCCTGCCAGGAGCAGCTCCTCATAGCGGTCTTCGAGATGCTGGCTCAGTTCGTCGACGATGCTTGCTTCGCGGGCTGGGTCGATCAGCAGGTTCTCCAGCCGCCCGCTTATCTCCAGCCTCCAGTCAGGCATTTTCCACCCCCATGACGCGGCCCATTGCCTCGACGAAGCCCCGCCAGCTCCGGCGCTGCCGCGCCAGGACTCGGCGTCCTTCGGCCGTGAGGCTGTAATAGCGTCTGCGCCGCTGATTTGGCTTCTCCACCCAGCGCCCCTGAACCAGACCGCGCTCCTCTAGCCGGTATAGCAGCGGATACAGCGTGGTGACGTGGAAATGCAGGGCTCCGCCCGACCGCGCTTCGATCAATTTGCAGATGTCATACCCGTGGCGCGCCTGCGGTTCCAGCAGCGACAGGATCAGCAGCTCAGCGCCGCCCTTTTTCCATTCACGATCGGGGTTATCATCAGCGGATTTCATATGTGTGACTCACACATATAATTGAATCCAATATAAGATGTCAAGCCGGGCGGCCGGGTCCTCGGTTGGAGGGAGATGGGAAGCAATAGCCTTCCCTACATTGGTGCTGCTTCAGACCAAACCGTTCATGGATCGCGATTTGCGCACCTCAGATCGGATAGGTATCGGGAAACGCCCATCCGTCCCGGAAAGATGGAAAAAACCTATCCTCTTGGGGATTCGCAGACTACAGCGGGATGCCGCCCAATCTCCGGCACATTTGGTCTGGGCTCTATCTTCCGGGCGTCAGGCTTGAAGGCATCGGAGAAATCGCCATTGCAGTCGATTGCTCAGGGTCGATCAATGCGCGTCAGCTGGGTCTCTTTGAGGCAGAAATTCGATCCATTCTCGAAGGACAACGGCCGAGCCGGGTGCATGTGCTCTACTTTGATACCGAGGTCCGTAAGGCCGACGTATATCAACCAGGGCAGCCGATCTCACTGACCCCGGCGGGAGGAGGGGGAACCAACTTCGCGCCTTGCTTCCAGTGGCTGGACGAGCGCGGAATTGTGCCGCAGGCCCTGGTGTTCCTTACTGATTTATGTGGTGCATTTCCGAATGAGGCGCCACCTTACCCAGTGTTGTGGGCCTCCACGGCGTCGCGCTTGGCGCCGTTCGGGCAAGTGATTTCAATGGAAGCGGCTTAGTACCCCGCTTCCACTTAACTGAGTCCAGAATTGTGCTTTCCAATGTAAAACTGGCGACCCACGTTGACCAAGGGCCGCGCAGCTACCTCCTGTCCCGGATCATCCTCCGCGATTCAATCTCTCGTGCTACGCATTTGCAGGTGATGGATGCCGTTTACATCGTTTTGAGTTACTTCTCGTTTCCGCTGAAGGCGCGGTCAGCGGATACGAGTGTCACAGGCATAACGCTGTTTTCATAAAGACGCAAATAGAAGAAGCCGGTTCCAGCGAACCCTGTCATAAGACCCGGTATCTCTGACGCGCCAAGCGAGGAAGGCCAGGAGATTCCGGGAACAGCATATTTCTCTATCCCGAGCCTCCCCATTCGCTCGGCCTGCTGGCGCCAGCGGGGCTCTTCTAAAACCCGGGTGCCTTCCAGCAGCAGGTCACAATTGCCGGCGACGCCGTGACACAGAGAAAAGTTTGGTTGCCAGTTGTCCGGGAAGGCGTCCAGGTCGTTGCAGACGGTTTGTAGTGCGACATTAGCTGCGGAGCAAAATTGCGAGTCGCCGGTGACCTCATACGCGCGAAGACGAGTCAAGCCGATTCCAGCGGCTCCATGGCACCATTGAATCTGACAAGTTTTTCCATCGTTGGTATCGCCATCAGGACCTGCCATGTAGCGAAGATCGAGCCAGTTTCCCATCTTCTCAATAAGCCACCCGTCTTCATACTGGAAAGCTTGTCCGGCTCCGTGCACGTAACGATCTTCCTTTGTAACGGAATAGAGTTCCATAAGTGCGGCAGCAATGCCGCTTGCGCCATGGGCATAGCCTGTGAGGTGATCGCGGTGCAGGTGGTTAAGAGGACCATCCGGAACCCATGACCATCCCGCGTCCGTTTTGCGCGCGCGCGCGATTAGCTCCTCGCCAAGCCGCATTGCATATCGCATCAACCACGCTGCGCCAGATCTGCGGTAGAGATGGATCAAAGGGCCGATCAGCCCGGAGAACCCGATCAGCACGTCGCACGACCACTTTGCAGGACTACGCTTCGCGAGCGTTTTCAGCATCTGCAGAGATTGCTCTCTCAGAACTTCATCAGCAAGGGCCTGGGAGGCTTCATACAGCGCGTATGCAATTCCACCCCAACCACTATAAAAGCTGCATCGAAGGTCGGTACCTATCTCATCCATTCGCGTGATGGAATGTTTCGCAGCTCCACGAATCACAGCCTGATAGGAGGCTAGTGGCACCACTTGCGACAGGATAGAAAGGAAATACAAACAGCCTGCAGATCCCGTATAGAAGTCGATACCGAGGGGGCGAATCATGTGTCTGGTCGTGCCATTCACCACGACCGGTTTAAGGCCATTCCACGAGCATTGGTTTCCATCCCATACTGCTGTTTCGCACAGCTTATCAGCGAGCTGCGTGGCAACATCCAGGAAGGCGTGGCGAAGCTCGGTTTCGACTAGCTCGGCGGTACTTATCATTTTGAAACTCCGAAGTAGTCTCCGCTGGTCGTTGTCGTGGTTGTGGTGTTGCAGCAGACAGGAACCGGCGTCATCAGGCTGGAGATAGTCAGGAATGTGTTGCTCCGGCATGCGCAACCCTGCATGTTTGGGTTCCCAAGGCTGGCAAGCTCTCCCGGCGTGGATGCGAAGCGTTCGAAGTAGTCGGCAAACGCCTGGCTACGACTACCGCCTTTGACTGCAGCGAGAGCGGCCTGTCTTAATTCGTCAGCGAAAACAGGATCGCTCAACATCCGGCTTACCACTTCCTGAATCTTTTTCGGCCCGGCATTCATAGACTCGTATCCATCGGTCGCTTATTCGGAAAAGAAATTACCTGAAGTTGTTGTGGTTGTGGTTGTCGCGCAGCAGGTGTAGAGCGGCCCGACGAGGCTGGAGAATGTAAACCAGGTATTGCTGTCACACGTGCATGCCTCTGGCGACTCTGCTCCCATTGCAGCGAGCTCTCCCGGCGTCGACGCGAAGATCTCGAAATAGTCTGCGAAGGCCTGGCTGTGTTTCCCGCCTTTCACAGCCTTCAATGCTGCTTCACGCACATCGCGGGCAAACAGCGGGTCGGTCAGGATACGGGATGCAACTTCGTGGATCTTGTGTGGAAGTGAACGTGACACCTGAAGCCTCCGCATCCAGAGATGTGTACTGATACGCCTATGTATCCTTTATGGAACTAATTCTACGCTGCGTTTCCCTCACCCAAGCGCTTTGGTTTCAGAGCACGCTTGCGCTGGTAAAGTTTGAAATCGATCTGCACCTGATCAGTGTTGTTGATGTTCGCGAACACACTGGCGGCATCGCGGGCTGACGGCCGATCATGTGGATCCGGGGCCAGCAACTGGTAGATGAGATTCCTTACTGAAGAGTCTAAATCGAGCCGTATTTTACTTTGCTTCTTCACCTTTCGATTAGTGCCTGCACTCCGCTGGCTGCTGCGCTCGGGAACGATCGATGTATAGAGTTGATAGAGTGTCACGCCGAGAGCATAGAGGTCTTCGGGCAGATTGCTGCCCGTCACAGGCCCTTGCTTAAGCTCTGGCGCCGTATATCCTGGGGTACCCCACGGAACTCGGCTCGGTTTGTCAACCGACGTGGCTCCTTCGAAGTCGATCCCCCAGACTCGCCCCTGCTCAGACACGAGTAGGTTGAGAGGCTTACAGTCTCGCCAGACCCATCCGGCCTCGTGAATTGCACTCACCAGCTTGCAGATATTCCACCCCAGATAATTAGCGATCGACAAAGGCAATCTGCGCTGACGATGAGAACATATCTGCATCAGCGAGATACCTTCGATCTCTTCCATCACTAGATAGCGGTGCCCGTCTACCTCAAAGCTGTCGATTACGGATGGGACAGCGACCTGTTGCTCGTAAAGGCTCGCGAGTGCCCTTTGCTCGTTCAGCAAAAATGCAACGCCGTCACTTCCATCGGCCGCCGTTTCGCCTGCAGGCCTGCCTTCCTTCACGATGCACTTGCGAACAGGCTGGCTGAAAATATCGAGGCTGCGATATGTACCACCTTTACCGCGCTGTGAGAGTGCCTCATAAGTAAGAAATCTTGTACATAACGGGCTAATGAGGTCCGGCGTTTCCTCGAAAGTCTCGAATGGATTCAGAATCCATTCCGGTACGGCGTGGCCAGGCTCGCGTCTATCAGTCCAATATTTGCCCGATGGGTCGCGAATAGCAGAGTTCCGCTCACCATTCCTGCTCGTGACCTCGATTGTTCTGAAGCCGCCGTATCTGTAATGCACGCTGCTGCCCTTGCGATACGGAAGATCGAACGGAACTCTTGGCGATACATATTCGCTGGTAAGCTCATGGAGATCGCGCGCGATACAAACTGCCTGAGCTGAGTTGATCGGATAAATTGTAAGCACCTTGCCGATCTGGCTGAATCCGTAGAACAGGCCCGTATTCAACTTCTCGACAATCTCGAGTGTGGCGCATGCCTTGAAAAGCACATCCCGCTCTTTGAGGTACGTGCTACACGTTTCGAGAACAGAGGGCGCGTTGAGGACCGTCGCTGAAATATGCAACTTCCAACCTTGATTCGGCTCGTCAGGTCTCATCTTCCTGCTGAAACGCCATAGAGGATCTTTCGTTTCAGAAATTGGCAGCAATTGCGACACGAGCTGGTCCCACTTTTCTTTCCTGTTCAGCACACTACTTTGCATGGCACATCGTCCGGGAAAACACTCCAACAAAGAGCGAAGTCTGGGCCAACCGTAAAGATCATGGCAGCCCAGATCCTCCGGTATTTTACGACTCTAGCGTGTTTAGTTGCCCGAGGTCGTCGTCGTGGTGGTTACGCCACAACAGGTAGGCACCGGTGTAACGAGTGAAGACAACGTAACCCACGTGGCGCTATTGCAGGTACAACCTGCGGCCTGAGATGTACCCTTAACAGCGAGCGCACCAGGCGTAGGAGCAAAATGTTCAAAATATTTATCCCACTCCGGGCTTCCCAGGCCCGCTTTAATAGCGGCCAGCCCATCCTGCTTGATTTTCTCGGCGAAGTCATGGTCCGTGAGCAAACGCCCGACTACTTCATGGACCTTCAGTGCTTGTGGATTATTAGGGTTCATCGATTCACCTTTTCCTTTCTCTGCTAGATGAAGCATTGAAACCGCTCAATGTCTTATTCAGACACCGAAATAATTTCCGCTGGTTGTGGTGGTGGTTGTAGTCGCGCAGCACGTCGGAACGGGCGTGACCAGGCTGGAGAGTGTCATGTATGTGTTACTGTTGCACGTACAGCCGGTTGCATCGTCAAGGCCAAGGTTTGCGAGCTCTCCGGGCGTTGACGCAAAGTGCTCGAAGTACGCCTTCCAGGCATCGCTTCCTGCACCTCCCGACACTGCAGCCACCGCAGCAACTTTCATCGCGGCAGCATATTCTGGATCAGACAGAATACGACTTACTACTTCATGAACTTTCAAATTTAGAGTTTTAGCCACAAATTACCTTTCATTGCACAAACTTATGCGTCTTAAGGTAGAAGCCAGACATCTCTGAAGCATATATCCATTACATATTTTCCAAGCACCTCTAAGTGTCGCGAAAACGTCCAGTAGGTAAATAATCCCGTAGCATACCAGACCGCATGACAGGAAATACCTTATGGATAGTATATTGTGCACGGCTGAATGGATCTGAGAGCGCTTCAGAATGCAACGTGGGGCATGCGCGTTGGCACACGTATCTTCGGTAATTATGCGCTGCTGATCCGGACGAACTCTCGCGCGGATCGACGAATGTGTGGCGAGAAAGGTAGCGAACACAGGCTCCGCGTCTCATCCTGCTCTGCTTATATATGTTTTTAAGGTGAAGGCTGGATTCTCACCAGTATCTTCAGCCATGGCAGATAGATTAAAGCAGCCCTGATAATAGAGGAGATATTAAGTTGCTGTCAAGTTTAACATCTGCTCTACCGTTAGTTTTGATCGGGATGCACATAAGTCCATATACCTTTGGTTATCGGTAAGCGCTTTAGTGAGGGGTTAATCCCGCCCTGCTGCTTGATGGCGGGCAACTTGGCGTACTCCCACATTGGTCGTCGACGATCATGATCGCGCTCTCGGAAGAGATCCGCGGTTTAGGATCCATGTCACGCATGTATGTGCTACGGGTTTGGCTCGGTGGCAATGTGGACGGCGATGATGCCATCGGCGCAGGAGTCGGGGGGACTCCTCGTACTGCATCCATCAATCTTTGCAACCAAATAACACGGGCCCCGCTTCCGCGCAACATCTCCTAAAACAATTTAGCCCGTTTGACGAAATTCTTAAAGATATAACAGAAACTTTTGACTAATGAGCAAAAGTAAGCGATGTATAAGTAATGATAGATAACTAGATATTAATACTTATAATTGCGATGATATGAGCAAATATGTGATATAATTCAAGCCAAGACTCCCATCGGCGTTTCACCTGCAATCGCGCCGTCTTCCTCTTCTAGCCTGGTCTACGTCCTCGGAACCCTCGGTTACGACTTCGGCACCGAGGCGAGGCGCGACTCTTTTAAGCAAACTCATGCCGCCAACCATCGCCAACGTCGGTGGGACTGATGTACCCGTTCCCGCCAACCCCTATGACACCCGCCAAATGGTGCCCTACCTTGAATTGCAACCGTCCGAGGCACGCTCACTCATCTGGACGCTCAGCCTTGATCTCACCCCTATCTATGCCATTGAGCCTTCAGGCCCATACGGCGCCGATGTCTACAGAGTGCTGGTCGGATCAGCTCAAGGGCGAGTCATTGGCCCCCGAGAGCCCGGACTTTGTTGAGCGCGTCAACATTCCGGGCGTCCTCACCGGAAGATCGGTCAAGCTTTTCTCCGGTCAGATCGTTCCCGTCATCGAACTGATCAACACCCGGGGCGTCTACGGCTGGCATGTGGACGCGTTAATGGATGCGGCGACCACAGCGGCAGCAACACTGTGCCAACCAAGATTCTGGGAGCCGCAGCAACTCCACCGGATGCCGACACCCTGAGAGAGGTGGCGGCGAGGGTGATGCTGCGATTGAAAAGGAATATGCGTGGCATCGGCGCTGGACCGCTGACTCGCGTCGGCTTGTCGCGCGTCCCGAACGCTTCGCCACACTTCACGAGAACTCGATGGCGATTTGACGGCGGTTCTTGAGGAATTTCGTAGCGTGTTGCATAGGGAGAAAAACCATGCAACCGATGATTCTTATGTTTGTACTGGCGGCCGTCGCAGCAAGCGCGACTGCGGCCTTTGCGTCTGAAACGATGACCGTCAACGTGCCCTTCGACTTCGAGGCTCATGGGAAGGCATTTCCGGCCGGCAAATATGCGGTGGAGTTTGACTCGACCGAGAACGCTCTGACGCTCATCAGTAAAACCGACACCAGGAAGTCTTTCATGTGGGTCGCTTCCCCTGCGGACTATAGTCCCGATATGGCAAGGCTCGCGCTGAAATTCGACAACGAAGCCGATGGCACACGCGCATTGCGCAGCATCCGGTTGGCCTCGTGGGAAACACCAGTGCTGGATAAACGCGAAAGGCATGCCGCTCAGCCCGAGGCGTCCATCACCGGTGGCCGGTAGTTAACGAGAGATTCGCCAGTTTGAAAAGACTGCGGCGCTCATCCGTACACGCTGCGGCGGAGCCTGTACGCAGGCTCCGAGGAGCACGCAACGTTCGCGCCGCCAGGTGCGGCTGCTTTTCCAACACTGCAAAGCTGTCTTATCGGTATTCAATGACCGAGAAGCTCGGCGGCGAACACGCTCGTGGACAACGCGGGAGTGATACAGGCTTTCTGCGCGAGAAATCATCGCATGGCTCAGGATTTCGCAAACATTGTCGGAGGGATATCGGCGGATCAGATTTTCGGCATGCGGCCCGATGAGCAGGTTCTCTTAATTGAGGGACGGCATATCTGCTGCAAACAGGCGCGCTATTACAGCGATGAATTTTTCCAGCCCGCCCTGCAGAGGGCGGCTACTTAGAGGCTTTCTTCGCCTTCGCCCAGCGATTCCTCTGCCCGGCGGCAATTCTGGCAATGGCTTCTACGGAGAATACGCGCTTCTTCTTTGGCGCTTTGCCCGCAGAGCTTCCCGGCGCGCGCCTGGATGCGGTTCCCGTCAACAGGCTTCTGGCCTGCTCCAGGCGGGCGATTTCCGCGTCGATTCCGGCTATGATTTCAGCTATCGGCATCTGGGAATTCTATCGCAGATCGCTTTTCGATGATCCATGGCGTCACGACCAAAGGGAATGGCTAAGGGGGTATCTATGATTGACAGATGCTTCAATCCGGCCTGCAGGAGAAATCTGCATTACTTACGCGATGGGCGTGTGGTGCGCGTCATTCGGGGAAAGGACGAAAACCTCTCCGTCGAGCATTACTGGCTCTGCGGCCCGTGCTATGAAACGCACGATTTCGCGTTTCCGGAGGACGGCTCGGTGGCTTTAAGGGACCGATCGGGCGGCGAACAGGCAGAGGAATTCTATCTCCGCGATGTGCTTTTGCCCGAGCGCAACAGTGTTAAAAGGGCCCCCGGCGCGAACCGGGAGCCCTCGCGCGGTGCAAGTTCTCTTTAACATCCGCGGCTCTGGGACTTCAGCTCGCCAATCGCCTGAAACGCCTGGCCGGAGAGCTGCGCCAGCACCGCGAGATCGGTCGGGCTGAAGCTCGACGTTTCCTTCCACTCGCCGGATCTGTCGTCCTTATAGGAGTTGCGGATGGTGGTGTTGTACATATCGCCTTTCTCTCCGGGGTTCTTCCATACGCTGACTTCGACGCCGCCTTGCTTGAAGGTTGCGACGGGACGCGCATTACGTCCGGCTTCAGCGTTGTCCTGAGCCGCTGCTGCCGTGCTTGAGCCATTGTTTCCTCCATTGGTTTGGGTTACAAGCCGGGCGAGTATAGTCGTGCGCATGCAACCTGCAAGCGAGTTTTAGCTGTTTGCTCAATCGAACAGCGTCAGGAAATCAGTTTTGGACTGAAGGAAGGACGTTAATCGGAGGAGTCAGTGCAGAACACGGCGCTACGACACCGTCAGTGGAAATCAAAAGTTGGCTACCCGTTGCACATAATGAATTTGGGATCTTCTGTAGTGCTCGACATTATGTGGCGCAGGGGATGCTGTGTCAGCCGGCAATGTACACGGACCCCGTCCTAACGCCACATAATTTCTATTAGAGGCTTCGTAGAAACTGCATTAGTGCTTCATCTTCCTTCCAGCGTTATGGAGGCACGGCCCCGCGGACCTCACAAGTTGCGAGCGTCTTAGCCTTCATTTCCAGACCCTCTTCCGCATAAACATTTGTAGTGTTGACCAAGACGTGGCCCAGCCAAGCGCGGATAGTGTTGCCCCATAGTGTGCCGTCAAAGCTGCCGGCATAAGAAGCGCCAAATCGTTTGGCGTATCCAGCCGCACCCTGGCCGTATTCAAGGAAATCATCCTCTGCCTGACTGATCCTCGCATCCACAGCAGTTGCGACAAACTGGAAAGGATCAACGGCAGAACTGTTGATCTCCAAAAGATTATTGAGGGGTATCGAAAGATGATCTCTGCGCAACGAAAGATAGCGAGATATCCCCTTTATACCGAGCTACAGTGGCAACTGTGCATTCACCTTGCGGACCTCCGTTATCGACGAGAATGTGACTGCGCCAAGAGCGAGTCACAGTGCGGGGACATTCGTCATGCGCTGGTGCTCCGAGATTTCCGGAAACCTCAAACGATGATTCTAAGTCACAGTATTCAGAAACGATGGACCGGGCGATTGTGTCTCGGTGTTCTGCTTCTCGCCCTTTTTGTCGAGGGCGTAAGCGCACAACAGAGCTATACATGGCAACAGGTGAAGGACAAATTTGAAGCGGCCAATCCTACGCTGAAAGCCGACGAAGCCAACGTGCAGGAGATGAAGGCGGAAGAGATTACTGCCTATCTGCGCCCGAACCCGCAGTTCACTCTCTCAACGGATGGAACCCAGCTTGCTCCCCACGATGGAGTCTGGCAACCAACGAAGGGTACTCAATTTTCACCTAATTTCAGCTACCTGCATGAGCGCGAGCACAAGCGGGAGTTGCGTCTTCAGAGCGCGCAGGAAGGCACGCAGATTGCAGGCTCGCAGCACGAGGATCTTGAGCGCAATCTGCTTTTCAACCTGAGGTCAGTGTTTGTTCAGACATTGCAGGCTAAGGCGGTGCTGGAACTGGCGCGCGCCGATCTCGAATACTACGACCACATCATCGAGATTAGCCGCAACCGCTATCGCGCCGGCGACATCGCGCAGATCGATCTGGATCGGATTGAGCTGCTGCGCGTGCAGTACGAGTCGGAGATTCAGACAGCAATCGTGAACCTGCGCACCTCCAAGATTCAATTGTTACAACTATTGGACGACAGGACTCCTACAGACCAGTTCGATGTGAATGGCGCATTCGACTTTTCAGACCAGCTGCAGCCGCTCGCCACCTTCCGCCAGATAGCCCTCGATAACCGGCCCGATCTGAGAGCAGCGCTGGAGTCCGTTCAGCAGGCGAACACCAACCATAAGCTGGCTGTCGCCAATGGTTCGACCGATCCGACGTTCGGCGCGTGGTATACGTACAACCCCTCGTTCAACAACCCTAATGACCAGCAAACGCTCGGTCTTAGCGTGAGCATTCCGTTGCGCATCTTCGACCGCAACCAGGGCGAGAAGAAGCGCACTCTGATCGACATCGACCGTGATCAGCAGTTAACCGAGGCCACCCGGGCACAGGTCTTCGGCGACGTGGACTCTGCGTACGAGCAGGTGCGGAGCAACATCGCGTTGCTGACGCCCTACCGCGACAAATACAAGGATCAGGCAACGCGTGTGCGCGACACCGTTACCTATGCCTATCAACACGGCGGAGCCTCGCTGATGGATTTTCTAAATGCGCAGAGCGACTACCGCGTGGTGCAGTTGGCGTATCTGCAACTGGTGGGTGCTTACATGACTGCGGCGAGCCAGTTGAACCTGGCCGTCGGGCGCGAGGTAATCCAATGACGAGCAAGTCTATTCTGAAGTCTTTCTGCTGCCTCGCTGCGTGTCTCTCGCTGGTGGCCTGTAACAAGAAATTCAATCCGGCAGAGGGCGCGGCGCCTCAGGCGCAGGTCATTGAGAACGGCAACGGAAGTATCGTGACCGTCGATAACCCTGAAGAATTTCCCGTTGTCTCCGCGGATCAGATCGAAGCCGCGGCGCAGCTGAATGTGACCGGCTCGGTAAGCCCTGACATTGCTCGCGAGGTTCCTGTTATCTCGCTTGCCAGCGGCCGTATTGTCGATATCAAGGCCCGCCTCGATGACACCGTGAAGAAGGGCGATCTGCTGCTGAAGGTGCAGAGCCCGGACATTACGAACGCTTTTGACGCCTACCTGAAGACCGTAAACGATGAGCAATTTGCGAACAAAGCTTACGTTCGCGCGAAAGACCTCTACGCGCACGGCGCGATCTCGCTGGGCACGCTCGAACAAGCCGAAGACGCGGAGAACGACGCCAAGGCGGATCTGAACGCAGCCGAAGATCAGTTAAACACTCTCGGCGTGAAGAAGGATCGCCCGTCAAGCATCGTGCCTGTTTATGCGCCGATCAGCGGCGTAATCGTCGCGCAGTATGTCACCAACGCTGCGGCGGCTGGCGTGACCTATTCAGGATCCTCCACCCTGTTCACCATCACCGACCTGTCTGTCGTCTGGGTCATTTGCGATGTGTATGAAAACGACATCCCAAAACTCCAACTCGGCCAGATTGCGCGAATCAAACTAAATGCTTATCCAGACAAATTACTGACAGGTCACATCAGCGACATTGGCCCAGTCCTCGATCCCACTATTCGTACGGCAAAGGTCCGCATCGAGGTTCCCAATCCCGGCATTCTCAGACTGGGCATGTTCGTCACCGCTACCTTCGAGAGCAAGACCATGGAAGACCACGCGGTCGTCCCTGCTGCCGCCATTCTGCACCTGCACGACCGCGACTGGGTCTT
>Ga0335072_10001001_pt1 | contig 48612 bp, 41 predicted proteins | sample Lox_Sample_21_FD_206725 | JGI IMG/M metagenome (GOLD analysis project Ga0335072, IMG submission 206725) | Soil microbial communities from Loxahatchee National Wildlife Refuge, Florida, United States - Lox_Sample_2.1 | ecosystem: Environmental > Terrestrial > Soil > Wetlands | place: USA...
CGGGCAGGGAGAGCAGCAGGAAGTCGAAGAGGTCGTGCTCGACCATGTAGGCCGAGACGCAGCCGGAGTGCTGGTCGCGCACGCCGGGCATCCCCAGCGTCGAGCGGCAGCCGGTGCGGCGGCTGGCGAAGATGTCTGCGTAGAAGAGCTCGCGCGGGCCCATCACGGGGTGGCGGGCGAGGGTGCTGGAGGCGAGGCGGCCGAGGGCGCCTTCGCGCTGGGGCTCGTGGCGGTGGCGCCCGCGGTAGATGAGGTAGGTGGTGCCGGCGGTGCGCAGGCCGGCGTCGTCGAGCGACTCGAACACGGTCGGCACCTCGGGGGCGAGGTGGGCGCGGTTGAGGTTGTAGACGGTGTCTGTGAGCTGGCGGACGATGCCGAAGCGCTGCGAGGCGCGGAAGCTGGAGCCGTACTCGACGTAGCGGTCCTCCTGGCGCAGGTACCAGTTCATTCCCGGCACCCGGTGGCGCTCCTGGCTGGTGCCGGTGGCGATCGACGCCGCGCAGACGGGCGTGACGGACGGGAAGGCGGCGGCGCAGTCGGGAACATAGGTGCCGCGCCGCATGAGCTCGCCGAGCACGGGCGCGACTCCGGCGGCGACGGCCCGCTCGAGCATGGCGGGGGCCATGGCGTCGATGACGCAGAGGACGAGCTTGGCTGGCTTCACCGCCCCAGGATCCGCAGCCCGGCGTAGCGCTCGCCGGCCCGGCGGCGCCCGGCGGCGAGCAGCCAGGCGAAGGGCACGAGGGCGATGTAGCCCAGGGGATGCAGCAGCGCGACGATCGCCGCTAGCAGCAGTGCCGCGGCGTCGAGGTAGAGCGTCAGCGCTTCGCGGGCGCCGCGGTCGGACAGTCGCGAGCGGGTGCGCGCCAGCAGCGGCAGCGCTCCCGCCTGCACGAGCGCGGCGGCGGCGGCGCCGCCGAGCAGTCCCGGCCAGGCGGCGTCGCCATGGGCGTCGAGGGTGCCGGCGAAGAGCAGCGCGCCGACGCCGATCCCGAGCCCGGCGAGGATCGCCCCGAGGGGGCCGGCGAATGCGCCACCGGCGTCCTCGCCCTGGGCGCGGCCGACGAGCGCCTGAGCCACCCAGGCGACGACGAAGGCGACGACGACGAGCAGCAGCCACCAGCCCTCCTCCAGGAAGCCGTAGCCGTGGCCGAAGCTGACGCCGAGAGCGCCCGCCGAGCCCAGGGCGCCGGCGAGGAGGGCGGGCAGGAAGGGGCGCAGGCCCGCGGCGAGCGCCAGGCCGAGACCGAGGCCGATGTAGAAGACGAGACCGTTCATTTGCCGGGCGCGCTTGCACCGCAGGCGCCTGGGTGCGCTACGGTGGCAGGCGCCATGACGATAGACGACGGCAGCCGCCGGGCGCGTCCGACCGCGCACGAGCTGCAGCGCTACGAGGGCCTGTTCGCGAAGCGCACCCGCGGGATGCGCTCCTCGGCGATGCGCGAGATGATGGCTCTGACAGAACGGCCGGAGGTGATCTCGCTCGCGGGAGGGCTGCCCGATACGGGCACGTTCCCCCCGGAGCTCTACGCCAGGCTGATGGCGCGCGTCGCCGACGGGTCGACGGCGCGGGCGTTGCAGTACGGCCCGACGGAGGGCATGACGGCGGCGATGGACTGCATCGTGCAGGTGATGGCCGAGGAGGGGACCGACGTCGGCACCGAGGAGATGATCGTCACGACGGGCGGACAGCAGGTCATCGACCTCGTCTGCAAGGCGCTGATCGACCCCGGCGACGTGATCGTCGCCGAGGCCCCGACGTATCCCGGCGCGGTGCCGACCTTCGGCGCGTATGAGGCGGACGTGGTGCAGGTCGAGATGGACGCCGACGGGATGCTGATAGAGGAGCTGGAGACCGTGCTCGGGCGTCTGGAGGGCGAAAGCCGCCGGCCGAAGCTGATCTACACGATCCCCAACTTCCAGAATCCCGGCGGTGTGACGATGTCGCTGGAGCGCCGCCGCCGCCTGGTGGCGATCGCGCGCGAACGGGAGCTGCTGGTGCTCGAGGACAACCCCTACGGCCTGCTGCGCTACGAGGGCGAGCCGCTGCCGACGCTGTACTCGCTCGACGCGGCCAACTCCGACCGTGACGGCAGATCCGATTTCGTGATCTACCTGGGGACGTTCTCCAAGATCCTCTCTCCGGGCATCCGCCTCGGCTGGGCGGTGGCGCCGCGGCCGGTGCTGGAAAAGCTCAACCTCGGCAAACAGGGCGCCGATCTTTGCTCCTCGCCGATGACGCAGCTGTTCGTGGCGGCCTACTTCGGCGAGCACGACTGGCGCGGCTACCTTGCGGAGCTGAAGGCCCTCTACGGGGCTCGACGCGACACGATGCTGGCGGCCCTGGAGGAGCACTTCGGCGAGCGGGCGCGGTGGACGGCACCAGAGGGCGGCCTGTTCATCTGGGCGACGCTGCACGGGGGCGTCGACACCACGAACCTGCTGGCGCGGGCGCGGGACGTTGCGTTCGTGCCGGGGCGGGCGGCGTACATGGATGGCAGCCGCGGCAGCTCCTCGATGCGGCTGAACTTCGCGGGCCTCCCGGAGGAGGCGATTCGCGAGGGCATCCGCCGCATAAGCGAGCTGCTGGGCGGCGAGAGCGGGCTGTTCGGAGCGTTGACGGGCTCCCCGCCGGTGCGTCCCTCGGCTGCGCGCACTCCGGGCGCGGCGCCGTCCGCGCGGCTCGCGGACGACGGCGAGGAGGGAGCCGGGGGCGCGGCGGCGCTCGCGGACGCGCTGCGCGGCGACGGCCGCCGGCGACGGGGGCGATGAGCGCGGGCGGAGCCGCGCGGGGCCGCGCGGGCGGGGGCGAGGCGCCGGCCAGACGTGCGCATCTGCGCCTTGCCGGCGACGCGGAGGGGCAGCGGCAGAGACCGGTCGCGGTGCTCAAGGGCGGAGCCTCGCTGGAGCGCACCGTGTCGCTGAAGTCCGGGGAGCGGGCGCAGCGCGCCCTGAAGGCGCTCGGACACGAGGTGATCGCGATCGACGTCGGCCCGGAACTGCTCGGCGAACTGCTCGAGCACGCCCCGCGGGCGGCGTTCGTGACGCTGCACGGCCGCGAGGGCGAGGACGGCACCGTGCAGAGCCTGCTGGAGGCCGTCGGCGTTCCCTACACCGGCTCGGGGCCGGCGGCGTGCCAGCGCTGCACGGACAAGGCCCTCGCGAAGTACCTGATGCGCGAGGCGGGCATCCCGACGCCTGATTTCCGGGCGCTGAAGGAGAGCGCCGTCAGGGAGCTCGGGGTGGCGGCGGCGCTGCCGATCATCGGGCGCGAGCTGGGGTTCCCGATGGTCGTCAAGCCGGCGAGCCAGGGCTCGGCGCTGGGCGTGAACTTCGCGCAGTCCAGCGAGGACCTGCCGCGGGCGATCGTGGCGGCGCTCTCCTATGACCGCAAGGTCGTACTGGAGCGTTATGTCAAGGGCCGCGACCTGGCGGTCTCGGTGCTCGACTCCGACGGCGGGCCGGACAGCAGCCCGGAGCCGGTGGCGATGCCGGTGATCGAGGCGATTCCGCGCGAGCAGGAGTTCTACGCCTACGAGTCGCGCTATGAGATCGGGATGACGACGTTCGTCTGTCCGGCGGAGCTGCCGGCGCAGACGGCGGCGAGGGCTCAGGAGCTGGCGCTGGCGACGTACAGGCTGCTCGGCTGCCACGGGGTGGCGCGGGTGGACATGATGCTGGACGACGAGAGCGGCGAGCTGACGGTGCTGGAGACCAACGTGGTGCCGGGGCTCACCGAAACCAGCCTGCTGCCGCTGGCGGCGGAGGTCGTGGGGATCGACCTCGAGGCGCTGGTCGCGCGGATCCTGGCCAGCGCGTTCACGCGCTAGGAGTCGCCTGCGGCGAAGTCCTCGGGGGAGACCTGGTCGAGGAACTCCTTGAACTGCTCGACGACGTCCTCGGACTCCTCCTCGTTCTGCTCGAATTCGATCGCGGACTCGGCGATGACCTCCTCGGCGGCATAGATCGGCGCACCGGAGCGGACGGCGAGGGCGATGGCGTCGCTGGGGCGGGAGTCGATCTCGAGCTCGCGGCCGTTGACGCTGAGCGTGATCGAGGCGAAGAAGGTGTTCTCGCGCAGCTCTGTGACGGCAACCTGGGTGCAGCGGGCGTCGAGCTCGCCGAGGAGGTCGCAGAGCAGGTCGTGCGTCATGGGCCGGGGGGTGCTGGCGCCCTGGAGCTTCATGAGGATCGAGGCGGCCTCGGGGTGGCCGATCCAGATCGGGAGGAACTTGTTGCCCTCGACCGTCTTGAGCAGCACGATCGGCTGCTTGCCGACCATGTCGAAGCTGACGCCGTAGATGACCATCTCCTGCACGGAAAATCCTCCGCTCCTGGGAGTCCAGAGTATAGGTGCCCGCTGGGCCCGCGCCCGAGCCTGCTCCGACTCCGCGAACCGCTCAGCGCGGCGCCCGGAAGCTCCAGAGCTTGTTGCCAAGGAAGTTCAACGGCATCGACAGCGCGACCGCGATCGCCTGGGCCGGCACCTTGGCGAGGTCGGCGCCCTCGACGAGGGCCGTGAGGACCAGCAGGCTGAACGCCTCGGCGACGAGGCTGACGGCAAGGAAGCGCATGGCCTGGAATCGCGCGCGGCCGGCGCCGGCGTCGAACGTCCAGTGGCGGTTGAGGACGAAGTTGTTGGCGACCGCCACCAGCCAGGCGGCGACGGAGGCGGCTTGGTAGTCGACGCCGAAGGCGTGGACGAGCAGGGCGTAGACGGCGATGTTGACGAGGAAGCCGATCCCGCCGACGATCCCGAAGCGGATCAGCTGCAGCCAGTTCGCGGGGTGGCGCATCCCCCGGAGCAGGCGCGCGTGGGCGCGCGCCTCGATGGACGCCGGGATGCCAGGGCGGGGAATCCCGACGGCGCTAGCCTTCTCCTGCATTCGAGAAGGGTAGCGATCACGCAGGGCGGGGAGCCGCGCTAGCCTTGCCCGATGGGCATGAGGTGGATCGGGGCTGGCGCGGGCGCGATGGCGGCGACGGCGGTCGCTGTGGCGCTCAGCCTTGGCGGGGGCCACCGCGCGAGCGCCCACAGCCGGGCGACGGCGACGCTCGCGCCGGTCCGCCGGAGCGCGGTGAGCCCTCACGCGACGCGCGTCGCGACGACGGCGGCCAACGAGGCCGCCCACACCGCGACGCACGCCGATGCGCCGGGGACGAAGGGCGCCGCGGCTCACCGCGAGAACGTCGCCGCGGAGGCTCCGGACCCCGAAGAAGCCAAGAGCTTCCCGGTGTCGGGGACGATCCACCACGCGAATGCCGCGACGCCGCGTACGGCCGCCGAAGAAGTGGTGGCGCCCGGCGCGCCCTCGGACGCCGAAGTGCAGGCCGAGCTGCACCGGATGCACGTCGTCCAACAGGCGGCGCGGCACCAGGAAACGGCGACGATGAGCACCGTTCCCGGCGGGGACTCGGTCGGCGGCGACGGCCAGATCCCGATCCCGCAGGGCATCCCGGAAGTCGTCCAGCGGGTGATCGCGGGCGCCAACGCGATCGCCGACTTCCCCTATGTCTACGGCGGCGGCCACGCCTCGTTCGTGTCGAACTCGTATGACTGCTCGGGCTCTGTCAGCTACGCCCTGGCGGCGGGCGGCCTGCTGAGCGCTCCGGAGACCTCGGGGGCGCTGGAGAGCTGGGGGGAACCGGGGCCGGGCAAGTGGATCACGATCTACGCCAACGCCGGCCACGTCTACATGTACGTCAACATCGGGGGCCGCTGGATGCGCTTCGACACCGTCGGACGCAGCGGCCCCTACGCTTCGCGGTGGCAGCCGGAAATGCGCTCCAACGAAGGCTTCGTCGCCCGCCACCCACCAAATTTGTAGGCGCCGAGGCCTGCCGCTCCGTCGGCGACGCCGTTGGCTAGCCGTGCAGCACGCCCTGGGCTAGCCGTGCAGCACGCCCTGGGCTAGCCGTGCAGCACGCCCTGGGCTAGCCGTGCAGCACGACGGTGCTCATGACGGTCGTCGACAGCGGGCTCTTGGCGGCGTTGTGGACGATCATGCGCAGCGTGAGGGTCACGCTGTGGGCGTGGCGCAGGCGCTTGGCGGTGTGCTTGGGGAACTTGATGCGCACCGAGTTGTGGCCGCCCCTGGTCGTGACGAGGAGCGCCTGGCCGATGACGACCGACTTGGCGAATCCGGCGGGCAGGCCCTTGGCCACCGGACCTTTCACCTTCAGCTGCCGGGCGACGCTCGCGGGCAGCAGAACTTCGAAGCGGCCGGCGACCTGCTCGTTGACGCTGTAGTGGACGACGAGCCCGGCGCGTGAGACCTTGGCGAGCGAGCTTCCCGCGGCGGCGGCGGTGGCGACGGGGCCGGGAACCGTCACGACGGGCTTGGCGGGGGGCTGGGGCGCGGGCGCGGGCGCCGCTGCCTGAGGCGCGGGACTGCCCGAGCCGCCGGACCCGGAGCCGCCAGATCCGGAGCCGCCACCGCCCGGGCCGGAGCCGCCTTCCGACGGTGCGGGCGGGCCGATGACGGTCACCGAATGCTTGATGGTCGCGGTGTTGCCGCCGGTGTCGGTCACGGTCAGTGTCACTTCGTAGGTCCCGCCGTAGTGGTAGCTGTGGAATGCCGTCCCGGCACAAGGCTCGCGCCAGGGTTCTTCGCAGAGGCTCGAGGGCTCTTCTCCGGGCGGGGAGCCGGGGGCGTAGCCGGTGACTTCGTCGGGACCATCGGCGGTGTCGGGGTCGCCGAAGTTCCAGGTGTACTTGGCGTAGGTGGGCTCGGGCTTGCCTTCGGCTTCGTATTCGGTACCCCAGTTGAGGGTGATGTCAGACTCCATGCCGTTGAAGCCGATCACTTCTTCCGCGTTGACCGGGTCGGGCGCGGTGAATTGGGGAGCAAGGCTCACCCCGGGCAGGCAGGGAACGCCGGGGTAGGGCAGCTTCAGGGCCGCCAGGTCGAATGCGTCGTCGAGATAGTAGTTGCCACCCGACAGGGTCTGGTTGTAGAGCGTGCCGGCCTTTGCCGTCTCGGTCGCGGTGACGCTGCCACCGGCGCTGGGGGCAAAGAAATTGCGGCACTCGTCGGTCGCCTCCAGGCTCAGCTCTTCCCCGTCGGGCAGTTTCAGGTCTTCCGCGGCGCGCCACGATTTGAGCAGTGGATCGGTGACGATGTTCTGCTGCTCGACGGCGATCTGGTTGATGATGAGATCGGCCAGGCCCGCGTCGTGGGTCCCGTCGGGATCCAGTAGCGACGGCTGGTTGGGCTCCTGCACGTGGGGGCCTTCCAGCAGTCGCTGCTGGGCCCTTTCCTCACGTTCCTTTTCGGTCTCTTTTTCTTCTTCTTCCTTTTCTTCCTGCTTGGTCTGTTCTTTGGCGGTCTCGTATTGCTCCGGCGGCTTGCTGGCAGGGTTCCAGCCGCCGTCCTGGCAGGCGAATTCCTGGGATTCGTTGACCGACTCATAGTGGCCGTCGGCGAGCACGCCGGCGGTCCACGGAATCACGGAGTAGAGAAGTGTGTTGGGCCCACCTGCTTCGCCCGGCAGTTCGGGGCCGGCGTAGGCGTGGTAGCTGCAGAAGCTTTTTTCCTCGGTGGCCTTTTCTTCGGCCTGCTTTTTTTCGGTTTCTTCTTTGGTTTCGGTCAGCAGTTCGTAGATCGGTTTGACGTAGTCCGAGCAGTGGCCGGTGATCCCGCCTTTATCGAGGCAGACGGCGGCCCCGGGGGGTGTCAGGACGTAGTACACCGTGCCCAGACCTCGAGGCAGCTTTGGGTGATCCGCGATGAAGCGTTCCAGCTCTTCCTGGATCTGCTTGGCCGTCAGGCAGGTTCGCTCCGCCGGTTCGAAGCTGGGAAAGAAAACCCCGCGCAGCGGCCCCGGATCGGTGCAGCCGGCCGGTGGGTAGCGATCGACGTCGTCGTAGGAGCCCATGTAGACCGAGTTGTACGATGCCCGCTGGCCTTCCTTGTCGGTGTACTGCGAATCGACCGAGAAGACGCTGTCCAGGGAGCCGCTGGCGCTGCCCATGCGCTGGAGGAAGCCGTCGATGAGTTCCTGCCAGTCACCGTCGTAATAGTCTTCGGGATCCCAATAGATGGCGTAGATGTGCGTCTCGGGCAGCACCTGTTCGCCGTCGGGGTTGGCAAACGAGAAGACCGTCTTGTTCTCGTAGGCTTCTTCGGATGGTTCCTTGACGATGCTTGCGTCCCAGAGCTGCGCGTTGCGCGGCTGCAGACCGACTTCGGTGCCGCCCACCTTGACCACCGCCCCATGCGCCACGCCGGCGCCGAGCAGCCAGCTGACGAGGACCGCGGCCCCGGCAAGGAACGGCGCCAGGCGGCGCACATGGGTGGGCGCGCCTGCAGACTGAAGACCTCGCGTCACGCAGGCATCATCGGCAGCGACCGCCGGTCGCCTTTAGCGTCGCTGGACACACGCGCGGCGTCCACCTCGAAGGGGCGCGGCGGGGCCGAGTGAGCGCGGAGCGCCGAGATCAGGCGTCGCCGCGCGCGAATAGCGCCGCCTGGCCCTGTCCGACGCCTACACATAGCGTCGCCAGGCCGAGGCCGGCATCGCGGCGGCGCAGCTCGTGGGCGAGACTGACGACGAGTCGCGCGCCGCTCATCCCGAGCGGGTGACCGATCGCGATCGCTCCGCCGTTGACGTTGACCCGCTCGGCGTCGAGGCCGAGCTCGCGGATCACGGCCAGGCTCTGCGAGGCGAAGGCCTCGTTGAGCTCCACGAGGTCGATGTCGGCGACTTGCACACCGGTGCGCGTCAAAAGCTTGCGCACCGCCGGGATCGGCCCGACGCCCATCACCCTCGGATCCACGCCGGCCGCCGCAGAGCCGACGAAGCGCATCAGCGGCTCCACGCCGAGGCGCTCCGCCGCCTGCGCCGAGGCGATCACGAGGGCGGCGGCGCCATCGTTGACGCCCGAGGAGTTGCCGGCGGTCACGGTCCCGCCGTCGCGAAAGACGGTCCGCAGCTTGGCCATCGCCTCCGGCGTCGATTGGGGCCGGGGATGCTCGTCGCGCACGCACTCGCCGACCGGCACCAGCTCGTCCGCGAAGCGCCCGGCTGCCTCGGCGGCCGCCCAGCGGCGCTGGCTCTCCAGGGCGAAGGCGTCCTGGTCCTCGCGGCTCACGCCCCAGCGCTCGGCGACGTTCTCGCCGGTCTCGCCCATGCTCTCCAGCGGGAACAGCTCCGCCATGCGGGGGTTGGGGAAGCGCCAGCCGATCGTCGTGTCGTACATCGTCCGATCGCCGCGCGCGAAGGCCTTCGCGTCCTTGCCGACGACCAGCGGCGCCCGGCTCATCGATTCCACGCCGCCGGCTATGGCCATCTCGATTTCGCCGGCGCGAATCGCCTGGCAGGCACAGACGACCGCCGACAGGCCCGAGGCGCAGAGGCGATTGACGGTGACTCCGGGGATCTCCTGCGGCAGTCCCGCCAGCAGCAGCGCCATGCGGGCGACATTGCGGTTGTCCTCGCCGGCCTGGTTTGCGCAGCCGAGGTAGACCTCGTCGATCTCGGCCGGATCGAGCGGCGCGACCCGCTCCACCGCCGCCCGCAGCACGATCGCGGCGAGGTCGTCGGGGCGAACACCGGACAGCGCGCCGCCGTAGCGACCGACCGGGGTGCGCACCGCGGCGAGGATCACGGGGTCGGTGGGGGAGGTGGGAATGGGCACCTGAGTCGGACCGGTCGGACAGTCGAACCGGCGAGCGCCGGCCGGCGCCAGGCTAGCGGGTATCGGCGGCCGGCGGCGCGCAGCCGGCTCGGACCCCGGCGCGGCCCCGAATCTCGCCGGCGCCAAGCGCATGCCGTCCGTCACGACGCGCGGCTCGCCGTGCTGGATCCAGTCGGCGACGAGCTCGCCGATGACCGGAGAGAGCTGGATGCCCGAGCCACCGGCGCCGGCGGCGAAGATGACGCCGGGCGCGTCCGGCGCGGGGCCGACCTGGGGCAGACCGTCGGGGCTGACCGGGTACAGCCCGGCCCAGCCATGGGCCAGCTGCGCCGCGGCGAGCCCCGGCAGGCGCCTGGCCAGCAGCTCGGCGAGCGTTTCCAGGAACTCCGGCTCGGCGGCGCGCGCGAAGCGGTCGGGGTCGGCGGCCGCACCCAGCGGCTCCTCGTCGTGGAGGCCCGCGATCAGCTGCCCCGGCCGCTCGTGGCGGAAGTACAGGCCAGGCCTGCCCGAGCCCGGCGTGTAGTCCATCACCGAGGGCATCGCGTAGGCGAGCTCGCGCGGGAGCCTGACGACCACCGCCTCGTGGCGCTGGGGCGAGAGCGCGAGCGTCGTGCCGAGCCGCTGCGCGACCCGTCCGGCCCAGGGCCCGGCGGCGTTGACGACGTGCTGGTAGCGCAGCTCGCCGGCGCGCGTCCGCAGCAGCCACTCGCCCGCCGGCGAGCGCTCCCCGGCGAGCAGCTCGCAGCCGGGCAGCAACCGCACCCCGTGGGCGCCGGCGAGCTCGGCCAGCAGGCCGCAGTAGAGGTGGCCGTCGATGAAGCCGTCGCCGGGCCCGAACAGGCCGCCGGCGATGTCGTCCAGCGCCATGTCGGGCACCAGGCGTCCGATCTCCCCGCGATCGAGCACCCGGGCGTCGGCGACTCCGAGCTCACGCTGCAGATGCACGCTTTGCGCGAAGGCCTCCAGCTCGGCCGGATCGTGGGCGAGGCGCAGGTAGCCGTTGTGCGTCATCCGCAGCCCGTGGTCGCGCTCGAGCTCGGCGAAGAGCGCGAGCGAGCGCACCCGCAGCTCGATGTCCAGCGGCCGCACGTACTGGGTCTCGACGATTCCCACAGACAGACCCGAGGACCCGGCCGCGACGTGACGCGCGTCGAGCACCGTCACATCCGCGACGCCGCGCCGTGCCAGGGTCAGGGCGCTCGCCAGGCCGAGGGCGCCGGCGCCGACCACGCACACCGACGGGCCGGGCATCTCAGGTCCGCGCGAAGGCCGCGAGGGCAAGGTCGATCGTCGTCTCGTCCATCGGTGTGGAGACGCTCATCAGCCCGCGGCCCGCGATCAGGACCCCCGCCCGGTACAGCCGCCACCACAGCTCGGTGGGGTCGGGGGGCGCGACCTGCGCGAGCGACCCCCGCCCGCGCACCTCGTAGCCGAGCTCGAGCAGCCCCGCGCGCAGACGCTCGCCGAGCGCGTCGATCCGGGCGATCGCCTCGCTGTCGAGCGCCGTCAGCGCCGTCAGGCCGGCGCGCATCGAGACGGGGTTGGCGGAGAACGTGCCGCCGTGAGCCACCGCGTCGGGGCGGCGGGGGTCGAAGACGTCCATCAGCTCGGCCCGGCCGCCGAGGGCGCCGATCGGCAGGCCGCCGCCGATGAGCTTGCCGAGCGCGACGAGATCGGCCTCTATCCCATAGCGCTCCTGCATCCCGCCGACGCCGAGGCGGAAGCTGACGACCTCGTCGAGGATCAGCGCGATGCCCCGGCGCCGGGTCTGCTCGCGCAGCAGCGCCACGAATGCCGGCTCCGCGGCGTGCAGACCGAGCCGGCTGGGCATGAGGTCGAGCAGCACGCACGCCATGCGCTCGCCGTGGCGCTCCAGGGCGTCGAGCAGCGCGTCGGCGTCGCCGAACGGCAACGTCACCACATCGCCCTGGGCACTCGCGGGCAGGCCGGGGGCGTCGGCGGGCACGACCTCGTCCCAGCTGCCGTGGTAGCAGCCCGCGAATCGAACCAGCAGCGCGCGGCCGGTGGCCGCACGGGCGGCCCGCACGGCCATCATCACCGCTTCGCTGCCCGAGCCGGTGAAGCGCCAGCGTTCGGTCCAGGGCATCCGCTCCCGCAGATGCTCGGCGAGCTGCACCTCGTCGGCGGTCGGCAGGCCGAAGGCCGAGCCCCCCGACAACGCCTCGTTCGCGGCGCGCACCACCGGGGCGAAGGCGTGGCCGTGGACGAGCGAGGTGTAGTTGGACTGGAGGTCGATCAGCTCGTGTCCGTCGACGTCCCACACCCTGAAACCCTCGCCGCGCCCGGCATAGGGCGGGTGGGGCGCCACGAAGACCGTGGTGCGCGAGTTGCCCCCGGGCAGGCTGCGCAAGGCGCGGTCGTAGAGCGCGTCGCTGCTCGATGTCTCGCCTGCGATCGGCATTTCGTGCCCCGCTATGATCGCTCACCGTGAACGCCGCCGAGCTGACCTGGCCGGCCTTCCGCGAGCGCCTGCGCGAGGGGGCGCCGCTGCTGCTCACGGTGGGGTCCTTCGAGCAGCACGGCCCGCATCTGCCGCTGGCGACAGACTCGATCATCGTCGAGCACCTCGCCCGGGAGGTGGCGGGACGCGTCGGCGGCGTGCTGCTGCCGGGGCTGGCGTTCGGCGCTCCCTCGCGGCCCCGCTCGGGCGGCGGCGACGGCTTTCCGGTCCCCGCCCTGACGCTCGGGGCGCTGCTGGCAAGCGTCGAGGCGCTCGCCGAGGGGGCGCTGCGCGCCGGCGCCCGGACGCTGGTCGTCCTCTCCTGGCACATGGAGAACGCGGCGGTCCTGTGGGACGCCCTGCGCGGCCCGTTGGAGCGAGCCCAGGGCGCTCGGGCACTGCTGTTCGAGGCGCCTTGGGACTACCTCGACGACGAGCTCACGCAGGTTCTCTTCCCCGAGGGTCCGGCGCTGTGGCCCGCCGACCACGCCGGGCGGCTGGAGACCGCGGTCATGCGCCACCTCGCGCCGGCGCTCGTCGGGGAGCCGCCCGAGCCGGTGCCGTTCAGGCCGCGCCACGGCTACGACGTGCTCCCAACCCCGCCGGACGCGGTGCCCGCGACGGGGGTCGTGCTCGACGCCCGCGACGCCCACGCCGGCCTGGGCGAGCGCTGCCTGCGGGCGATGGTGGAGGGCATCGCCGGGGCGCTGACAGCCGAGCTATGAGCTGATCGCCGACGCGGCGCCAGCGGCCGGCGCATCGATCTCCTCGGGCTCCTCGTACCAGCGCACCCGGTCACCGAGGCGGCTGCGGGCGCGCCAGCGCAGCGACTTGGGCGCAGCCGCGAGTGCCTGCTCCAGCGTCCGCAGCCGAGCGTCGATGGGCGCCCTGTCCTCGTCGGCGAGGCCGGCCAGCTCGGGCAGCGCCTCCCGGGCGGCGGTGAGGTTCGCGCCGAGCGTCCGCCACCAGCCCCAGTCGCGGGCGCACAGCGCCGCGACGTAGTCGGCGTCGACGTCGTGGTTCCACAGCAGGCAGTAGAGATCGAGCCGGTCCTTGGCGCTGAGTTGCGCGATCTGGCCCTTGCTCAGCAGCAGGTCGGTCGGGGAGAGCGTGAGCGGATCGTGCCCGAGGCGGCGTCGCAGCGGCACGACGTGGCACATCTCGAGGTCGCCGACGAAGACATCGACCTTCGCGGTCGGGTCATGGGGCTCGACGAAGACCAGTCGCCGGTGGCCCTGGACCGCGTTGAAGCGCTCGGAGAGCGCGACGAGACCGCTTTCGCCGAGCACCGCTCCGGCGCGGCGGCCCTCGCCTTCTTCGACGGCGAGGTCGATGTCGTTGCCGGTCCGCAGCAGCGCGGGCGGCGTCCGCGGCGCGGCGCGCAGGGCGACGGCGACGCCGCCGAGCACGCGCATGCGCAGCTCGTGCTCCTCGCCCAGCGCGACGAGCCGGCGAGCGCGCTCGAGGATCGCCGCCGGCTCGCTGGGCGGCGGCGGCGAAGCTGAGGTGTGGGGTGAGGAGGAGGCCATCTGGGTGTCTTCCCGGAGGTCCGCCCCGGGGGAGGGTCAGCCGGTCGTGAACTGGAACGTCGGCCGCCGTACGTCGAGCGTAGCGATCACGCCTTTGAGCACTCCCGCCTGGGATTCGCTGCCGGGGTTCAGCGCGAGCGTGCCGTTCAGGCGGGCGTTGGCGCGCGACTCGTGGATGTGCCCGTGCAGGCTGAGAAAGGGGCGGAACTCGTGCAGCGCCTCGCGGACCGCGCTGGAGCCGGCGTCGGTGTACTGCACCTCGCCCCCGACCCGCACGACCTTCGGCGGGTCGCTGGAGGTGTCGAGCGCCGGACAGCGGTCGAGGCCGCTGGCGATCGGCGGGACGTGCAGGTTGAAGATCGTGCGGTGGGGGTCCGGCGCCTGGCCGGCGAGCGCGCGGATCCGGTCGAGCAGCTCCTCCTCGGTGAGCTCACGGGGGGTCTTCCAGGGGGTGTGGTTGCTGTAGCCGAGGCTGAGGATCGAGATGTCCTGCCCGATGTCCCGGACCTGGCCCTCGCAGAACACCAGCGGGGAGTCGGCGGGGCGGCGCAGCGGCTCGAGCACCTCCTGGGGGTCGTCGTTGCCCCCGGTCACGTAGCAGCGGGTGCCGCAGTCGGCGAGGCGTTCCTCGGCCAATCGCGCCCACTCCGCGACGCGCACCCGGGCGGCGGCGGTGAGCTCGGCGTGCAGCTCGTCGTGATCGGCCGCCAGCTCCTGGGCCCGCTCGCGCGAGGCCCGCACCGTGTAGTTGCCGGCGTCGGCGATGCGCCGCTCGAAGGCGGCGACCTCGTCCTCGTCCTTCAACAGCGGCGCGTCGCGCGCCAGTCCGCCGCGCAAGCCGGCGCCGGTCGTGTCCGGGACGAGCGGGACGAGCGCCTTGCCGGTGATGTCGCCGCCGAGCACCAGCAGGTCGACGTCGTAGACGCGGGCGGCGGCGAGGAACTTGCGAAAGCAGGCCTCCGAGGCGTGCAGGTCGGTGGCGAAGAAGAGCCGGCGGGCGCTGCCGCCGTGGCGCCGCCGAAAGACGGGGCTCATCGCAAACGCCCGCGCAAGGGAGCCGGCGCCCACAGCGCGTCGCTGCACGCCCGGCTCACGCGCTCACTCCACGGGCAGCTCTTTCATGGCCACACTCAGATTGATTCCCTGGGAGCGTCTCACCCACCAGGACAGACCATAGAGCAGCAGCGCGACCACCGGGGCGACGAGCATGGCGATGGCCTCGCCTTTGTTGTGCGCCCAGCTCGTGCCCGAGTTGGGGTCGACGAGCAGGACGTAGACCATCACGCCGAGCCCGATCACTCCGGCGACGCCGGCGACGCTCATCAGTGGGATGCCCGCGACTCGCACCGCCCCGGCGGAGCCCTCGAACAGGTCGCGGCGTCTGTAGGGGAACACGATCGCCGCGCAGCAGGCGATGAAGAAGGTGATCGTGAAGCCCAGCAGCGCGGTGATGACGGAGAAGAAGGAGGTGAACGAGTAGAGCGCGAGCAGGACGATCGCGATCGCGGTCGTCACGAGGGTGGCGTTGACGGGGTTGCCGCGGCTGTCGACGCGGCCGAGCCACTCCGGCATGACGCCGTCGAAGGACCAGGCCAGCATGCTGCGGGTGACGAGGATGGTGAGCGCCGGCACGTACTGCCAAAGCCAGGCGCCGAAGCCGATGGCGATGATGATCCCGACGGCCGGGCCGGTCCAGGCGGCGAGCAGCTCGACGAAGTACGGGATCGATTCGAACCCGTACTTGGTCGCTTCGGTGTTGCCGAGCGCGGCGAGGAAGTTGGTGCCGAATGCCGACAGCGCGAGCTGCAGGACGACGATGATCACGACGAACGAGATCGCGAAGGGAATGACCATGCCGATCACGTGCGAGCGCAGGCCGGTGCGGTGCTCGCCGGCCCAGTAGGCGGACATGAGCAGGAACGAGGAGACGTAGTACGGCCAGGTCGCGGCCAGCAGCGACTGGTGGAAGTCGAACGCCCCGTGCGTCCCGCCGGTGGCGAGGATCAGGGAGTAGGGGTGAAGCGTGTGCGGCGAGTAGGCGCGCACGTAGTGGTTGAAGGCGCTGACGAACGCGCCGTGGGACATCACGGCCAGCGCGACGGCGGTGGCCAGCAGCGTGATGCCGCAGAAGTAGAACACCCAGCGCTGGAAGCGGAAGTAGCGGCGCAGGCCGCGGCGGCTGGTGAGCAGCACGGGGTAGATGAGGATCGCGAGCAGGAACAGCCCTGAGAGCATGCGGCCCCAGTGCGTGTTGAACCAGTTGCCCCAGGTCTGTAGGTGGTGGTCGCCGGTCCAGTAGCCGAGCTCGCGGAAGACGGTGGCGAGCGAGAGCTGGCCGATGTAGGAGCCGGCGGTGCCGATGTAGAAGGCCAGCCAGAACATGAAGCTGGCGTTGGCCATGAAGCCGATCGACGGCGAGAAGGTGCGGCTGATGAAGACGTAGTCGCCGCCCGAGCGCGGCATGGTGGCGGCGAACAGGGCGTAGACGAGGTTCAGGCCGATGCAGCAGGCGAAGGCGATGGTGGTCGCCAGCAGCACGTTCGACCCCGGGTAGAAGGGGATCGCATAGAGCAGGATCCAGCCGATCACCGGACCCAGGGTCGTGCCGAGCACGTTGAACAGAGCCCCGTCGGTCGGCTTGCCCTCGCGTACGAGGCCCGACGCCTGTCGGTGCTGAATCGCTTCTACGGCGGCCATCTATACCCTCCCCCGGGTCTGTCTCGGCCGGCGTGATCCGGCCCCTGGCGCTGCCGGCCGCCGACTCGAAGTTGTTCTGGAGTCTAGGTCTTTGTGGCAATCGGCGTCAAGTCCTGCATGCGCGATCGGCTGAACTGTTCGACGCCCGTCCGAACTCGTCCCGAAGGGCCGAAATTCGGGCCGTTACCGGCTGATCAGCTCAGTCGTCACGTCGTTGAGCACCTCGGGGGCGCCGTCGGTGACGAGGACGTTGTTGCCGAACATCATCGTCGCGCCGTCGGCGTAGGCGAGACCTGGCTCCATCGTGATCACCATCCCGGGCTCCAGCACGTGCTCGTCGCCGCGCATCAGCGACAGGCCGCCGATCCAGATCGGGGGGTAGGCGATCTCCATGCTGAAGCCGAAGCGTCCCCAGGTGTTCTGCTCGTAGCCGCCCTGGAGCTTGGCGACGAGCTCGACGATCTCCCTGACGGAGGCCCCGGGGCGCAGCGCGTCGGTGGCCTGGTCGAGCGCCTCCCTGACGACGGCGTAGAGCTCGCGCAGGCGGGCGCTGGGCTCGCCGAGGACGACAGTGCGGGAGATGTTGCAGTGATAGCGGCGGACGACGCCGCTGACCTCCATGTAGACGGTGTCGCCGGGCGCGAGGAGCTTGCCGATCGGGGTGCCGTGCAGCGTGCCGCGGGCGTCGACGAGGAAGGGGTAGGCGGGAAACTCGCCGCCGGCCGCCGCGGTCGCCTGCTGGATCGCGGCCATCACCTCGCGGTCGCTGACGCCGGCGGCGATTGCCTCGATGCCGGCGCTGACGCCGAGATCGGCGACGTGCGCCGCGCGCCGTAGGTAGGCGATCTCGGCGGGGCTCTTGACGAGTCGCAGGTCGTCGAGCGCGGCGGTGACGTCGAGGAGCTCGGCGTCGGCGAGCGCCTCGCGCAGCTCGAAGGCGAAGCGCGGGCGCAGGTGGTAGCTCATCAGGTTCAGCCCGATCCGGCGGGCGCCGCGCAGCCCGCGCTCGTCGAGCACCTCCAGGGTGCGCGCGACCTGGTCTTCGTGGGTCCAGACGACGCGGACGTCGGGCACCCAGCAGGTTTCCTCGCACAGCGCCAGCTCAGCCTTGTTGCAGATTAGCGTCGGCGGCTCGTCGGCCGCGGGCACGATCAACGACTGGTGGTAGAAGACGCTGGTCGGGTCGTAGCCCGACAGCCAGTTGTAGTGCTCGGGCTGGTTGAGGATCAACAGCTCGACGTCGTGCTCGGCCATCCAGCGGCGGGTCTTGGCCAGGCGGGCGGCGTACTCCTCCAGCGTGACCGCCATGCGCGGGGCCGGACGCATCAGCCGACGACCGTGTGGCTCTGCTCGCGCATGAACTGCTGGAGGTAGTAGGGGCCCATCCCGCCCTTGCCGGTGCTGCCGCTGGACTTCCAGCCGCAGAAGGACTGAGCGCCCGGCCAGGCGCCGGTGGTGGAGCCTGCGGCGCGGTTGACGTACACCACGCCGGCCTCGATCTCGTCGAGAAAGCGGTCGATCTCGCGCTGGTCGGCGCTGAAGATGCCGGCGGTGAGGCCATAGTCGGTGGCGTTGGCCTCGGCCAGCGCCTCGTCGAGGTCCCTGACGCGGGTGACGGCGAGGAAGGGCAGGAACAGCTCGCGTCTGAGCAGCTCGTGGCCGCGGGGAAGCTCGGCGACGACGGTGGGCTGGACGAACCAGCCGCTCTCCGAGCCGACGTCGCCGCCACAGGCGATGCGCCCGTCGCGCTCGGCCTGGGTGACGCTCTCGCGGAAGCGGAATTGGGCGTACTCGTTGATGACCGGGCCGAGGAAGCTGTCGCGTTCGGCGGGGTCGCCGAGCTTGAGGGTCTCGGAGAACGCGCAGATCTGCTGCACGAGCTCGTCGTGGACGGCCTCGTGGACGATCGCGCGGGAGCAGGCGCTGCACTTCTGTCCGGAGAGGCCGAAGGCGGCCCGTCCGATCCCTTCGGCCGCGCGCTCGAGGTCGGCGGAGGCGGTGACGAGCGTTGGGTTCTTGCCGCTCATCTCCGTCAGCGCGGGCCGTGCGTAGCGGCCTTCGGTCAAGCGGGTGGTGATGGCCCGCCCGACCTCGGCGGAGCCGGTGAAGGCGATGCCGTCGACCGTGGACTCAGCCAGCGCGCGGCCGGTGTCGGGGCCGCCGTGGAGAAGGTTGAAGACGCCCGCGGGCAGCTCGGCGGCGAGCATCGCCTCGGCGAACAGGGCCGCCGTCCAGGGAGCCTCCTCGGAGGGCTTGACGACGACGCAGTTGCCGGCGAGGAGGGCGGCGACGCTCATGCCAAGGGTGAGGGCGAAGGGGAAGTTGAATGGAGAGATCACTCCGAACACGCCGTATGGCTTGAGCGTCTCGCTGCAGCGCTCCTCGGGCGAGACCCCCTGCAACGGCATCGCGACGAAGCCCCCGTTGCGCTCCAGCTCGCGCGAGTAGGTCGCGATCAGCTCGACCGCCTCCTGGGCCTCGCTGAGCGCCTCGACCCGGCTCTTGCCGGTCTCGAGGCTCATGACGGCGGCGATTTCGACGCTGCGGCTGGCGATCTCCTCCGCGACCCGCCGCAATAGCGCGATGCGTTCCGCATATGGCGTGCGGCGCCAACCGGCGCGGGCGGCGTGAGCGGCTTCGACGGCCTGCGCGACGACCTCGGGGTCGGCGGCATGGGCGCGGCTTGCCACCCGATCTATTCGGGAGGGATCCGCCCTCTCGAACACACTGCCCTCGTGCCGCGGGACGCCGTCGATTAGGTGCGGCCACGGCGCAGGGGTGTCCTGCCTGGCCTCTGCCAGGCAGCGCTCGAACTCCGCGTGTGTCGCGGGGTCGATGCCGCCACTGGTGTACGTCAGCCTCAGGACCATCTCGATGCCCCGGGCGTCACGCTAGCGCAGGCAACGTCCAAATGGCTGACCGGTGGCGATGTTTACGCCTGTCACGATCCGGCAAGCGGGGTCACGTAGCGCAGAAACGGCTCGACCTCGAGCGCCCGCCCCGTGGCGTGCTCGACGATGGGCAACGTGTCCAGTCTCCGGCCGTGACGATGGACGCGCTCGGCGAGCCAGCGCTGGATCGGCGCGACCTCGCCGCGGCGCAGATCCTCGGCGCGCGAGCCGATGTCGCTCTCCATGGCCTCCCAGAGCTGAGCCGCGATCAGGCAGCCGAGCGCGTAGCTGGGGAAGTAGCCGAAGCTGCCGGCGCTCCAGTGCACGTCCTGCAGGCAGCCGAGGGCGTCGGTGGGGACGTCGTCGAGACCGAGCAGGCGGCGCACACCCTCACGCCAGGCCGCCGGCAGGTCCCCGACATCGAGTCCGCCCTCGATCAGCTCGAGCTCGAGCTCGAAGCGCAGGACGATGTGCAACGGATAGGTGAGCGGGTCCGCCGAAACCCGGATGAGCGATGGCTCGACGCCGACCAGCGAGCGGTGCAGCTCGCCGGGGGAGATCTGGAAGCCGCCGCCGGCGAGCTCGCCGGCGAGGACCTCCGCGAAGGCGGGGCTGCGGGCGACGTGGTTCTCCCACAGCTTGCTCTGGGACTCGTGGATCGACATCGAGGTGCCGTGGCCGACGTTGGTGCGATCGAGAGCGGGGTCGACCTGGCGCTCGTAGAGTGCATGCCCGTACTCGTGCAGAGAGCTCAGCAGCGACTCGACGTCGCCGTCGCTGTAGCGAGTGGTTATGCGGATGTCGCGACTACCGAGCCAGGTCGTGAATGGATGCGTCGAGACGTCCACCCGCCAGCTGGCGGGGTCGACGCCGATACGGCGCAGGACGTTGGCGACGGCCGTCCGCTGCGCCGCCACGGGCACCGCGAGCGGGCGACGCGGAGTGTGCACCCTGGCGCGCTCGGCGAGCGGCGGCAGCTTCTGCGCCAGCTCGGCGAACAGGGGACGCAGATCGGCGGTGCACAGTCCGAAGTCGTAGTAGCCCAGCAGCGCGTCGTAGCGGCTCTCTCCGGGGTCCGCCACGCACTCGGCGCGCATCCTCGCCAGCTCGACATTCCGCCGCAGCGCCGGAGCGAAGGCAGCGAAGTCGCTCTCGGCGCGCGCCCGCTGCCAGATCTCCTGCCCCTCGGCGGCGGCTCGAGCGAGGTCCGCGGCCAGCTCCGCCGGCACCCGCCGCGCCCGCCCCCAATCGCGGCGGGCGACCCGCACGACGTCGGCGTCCACCGGATCGAGGTCGGCGCCGTCGAGGGCCGCCAGCCAGTCCCCGAGCTCCTCGCCTGTCGCCCGCTCGTGGATCAGGCCGGCCAGCGTCGCCAGCTGGTTGGCGCGGCCGGGGCCGCCCTCGCTGGGCATCATCACGAGCTGGTCCCACTCGCCGAGCATCTCCAGGGCGGTCAGGTCGGCCAGCTCGGCCAGGCGGGTGCGGAGTTGCTGGAGCGGGAGCATGGGCGCCGCGGAAAGGGTACGCGCTACGGCCCACAGACGGGTTGGGCTCAGCCGGAGACAGCGCGCGTCGATCGCTCGGCATGCGTCACCTCGTGAGCAAGGGGCTCGCGAGTAGCCCCACGAGCGTGCATGAGGAGGAGTCGCCTCCTCCCGACGAGAGCAGTACCGAAGCCCAGTCATAGGGCAGCGGCAGTCGGTTTGTTTGCCGACCAGAAAAATGGGCGAAACTTCTCTGTGCGCAAACCACACGCTGATGGCTCCGGCGGTCGGGATCGACTGACGCGCTCGCAACGGCTGAGGATGTGCGGGCTCCAACGCCACAAGAGCCCGGCCGTGGCGAGTGATCCCTCGCTCTCAGGATGGCTCACGCCGCGCGGGATCGCCGCGAACGCGCGGCGGCCTGCGCCTTGAGCTTGGCGCCCGAGACGAAGTCGCCCACGCGACACCCATGCTCGTCCAGCTCGATCATCCCGAAGTCCTCGGCGACCTCGGGGTGCTCCTCGACCACGGACAGCACGCTTGCGCGCGCGGTGTCGTGGTCGTCATGGAAGTCCAGGAGGTTGCCCTCGTCTATGTACAGCGTCGCGAACGTCATCGCCCTCTAGGGTGCCACATGACACGTCTCCACACAAGTTGCCAGCACATCCGGGTCGCCCCAGACGGTACGGTGGCCGTACGATCCCGTGACCGCCATGTGGATGCCCCGACCGGCGGCCAAGCGCAGCTCGGCGACCCACGCCGGCCGGCGCCGGGCGATCTGCAGCGCCCCATCGCGCGTGTCGAACATCGACACGCCGACCAACAGCAGCCACGGCGTGCCCGCCGGAACCGGGCGCCTGCGCGGCTGTTCGCGATGGGAACGGAAGTCCTCCACACGCGGCTGCTCGGTGCGCACGACGCGATAGAGCACATCGCCCTGGGCGGGCTGGGCGACGATCTGAGCATCGGACACCATGAGTGCGAGGAGTGTAGGAACATGACCGGCTCGACCAGCGACCCGACAGGGTCAAACTGGGCGAGCGAGCGAAACTTGTCTGCTGCGAACCGGGCGGCGACGGGGGCCCCGGCCCAGCCTTCTGGGCGAGGGATACCAAGTCAGAGCGGCATCACGCCGGCCGGTGCGGCACGATCTCACGATGGCTTTCTATACGCGGACCCACGAGATCACGCCTTGGGGCGGAACCGTCGCGGACCTTGTCTCGCTCGCTGCTGAAACGCGGCGGCTAGTCGCAAAGGCCTTTGACGAGGATCAAAGCAATGTAGGGCTCACGATCGCGGTCTACCGCCCGGGGCGCGCGGACACATACGAGGACCTTGAGGAGTTCGAGAGCGATCTGACCGGGGACATCCGCTCAATCAAGACCATCGAGATCGTCACACATCCTCCAGAGCTCGTGAAGAAGACCGCGAGGGCGTCTGTACACTTTTGTATGGGCATCCACGCATGGGCACAGGTCGAGGGCGGAGATCAGGTTCGAGTAACCGGACTCGCGACCGCCCTGCGCGACGTGCTCATGCGTGGTCGACGTCGCGGACGATGGCTTCGTCCACGTCATCGCCAACGGCGACACCGACCAAACCAAGGCCCTGCTGCGCATCCTCATCGCCGACTTGCGCGTCAACAGCCGCCGCGAAATCCTGCCCACCTACCGGGTCGGCGCGCCCGTGGTTTGCGCACAGACAAGTTCAGTGGGCGATCCTGGACTCGAACCAGGGACCTCTTCCTTATCAGAGAAGCGCTCTAACCGGCTGAGCTAATCGCCCTCACCGCACGGTCGGCGGCCCAACCACACGGGGCGATCAATGATGCCACATCAGGGATCCGCCCCACGCGACGACCCTCCTCCCGCACGCCTCGACCGCGGGATAACCCAGCTAAGCCGCCGACCGAACCCCCAGCCGTTCGGCCAACGCCAGCGCCTCGGCCGAGGACGCGAACGCCAATTCGACCCTGAACCCTCCGTCCGGCCGCGGGCGCACCCCGACGTCGGCCCCAAGCGCGGCCCCAAGCGCGGCCTCGATCTCGCGCGCGGCTTCGGCCTGGTCGGGGTGGACTTCGGCATCGCTCGCCCGCCCAGCGCGAGGCTTACCCGAACGCCGTGAACCGGCCTCGTTGCTCTGACGAGCCCGCTCCTCGGCGACGCGCACCGACCACCCTTCGGCGACGGCTGCGCGCGCGAGGCTGCGCCGCGCCCCGTGGTCCTTGGCCAGCAGCAGGGCACGCCCGTGTCCCTCGCTCAGGTCTCTCCGCTCCAGCAGATCCAGGGCCTCGTCAGGCAGATCCAGCAGACGCAGCAGGTTCGTCACCGCGACCCGCCCGCGACCCACGCGTCGGCCGACTTCCTCGCGCGTCAACCCGAGCTCCTCGACCAGCGCGGCGCAGGCCCGCGCCTCCTCGACCGGATTGAGGTCCTCGCGGGCCATGTTCTCGATCAAGGCCAGCTCGAGCGTCTCGGCGTCGTCTCGGGCGCGCACGAGCGCCGGAATCCGCTCCAGCCCGGCGATCTGGGCCGCGCGCCAGCGACGCTCGCCGGCCACCAGCTCATAGGTGCCGTCGGGTCGCGGCCGCACCAGCACCGGCTGCAGCACCCCGCGCGCGCCCAGCGAGTCCGCCAGCGCCCGCAGCGACTGCTCATCGAAGCGTCGCCGGGGCTGGCGCGGGTTGGGCGAGATCGACGCCACCGGCACCTCGCGCAGCTCACTCCTCTCTCCGTTTCCGGGTGAGACCGACAGGATGGCGTCCAGGCCGCGGCCCATACCGCGTCGAGGAGGACTCATCGCTTCGACTCCCCCGAGCGACTTCGGCGGCCCCGGACGCAACCCACCGCGAGCGAGCACGCCTTCGAGCTCGGGGCCCCCGTGTCAGTCACGCGCGGCGACCTCCTTGGCCAACTCGAAGTAGGCAGTCGCGCCGGCGCTGTGCGGGTCGTGGTGGGTCACCGGCAGACCATAGCTCGGGGCCTCGCCTACGCGCACGCTGCGTGGAATCACGGTCTCGAATACAAGCTCACGGAAGTGTTGGCGGACCTCCCGCTCCACGTCCCGGCCAAGCCTGGTGCGGCCGTCGTGCATCGTCAGGAGCATCCCCGCCACCGTCAGGCTCGGGTTGAGCTCACGACGGACGAGCTCGAGCGTCTCCAGCAGCCCCGCCAGCCCCTCGAGCGCGAAGTACTCGGTCTGCACCGGCACGATCACGCGATCGGCGGCGACCAGGGCGCTGACCGTCAACGGCCCCAAGGACGGCGGGCAGTCGAGCAGGATGTAGCGGAACTCGTCCCGGATCGGCTCGAGCGCTTCGCGCAGATGGCTCTCGAAACCATCCAGCCTCGGCAACTCCACATTCGCGCCCGCCAGGCCCGCGCCGGCCGGCAGCAGCTTCAAGCCCTCGATCGACGTCTCTACGATGGCCTCGCGCGTCGCGCAAGCCCTGGTCAACACCTCGTAGAGGCCTCCCGCGGAGCGCGGATGGCCGAGGCCCACCGTCGCATTCGCCTGCGGATCGACGTCGACCAGCAGCGTCGAGTACCCGGCCTCGGCGATGCACGCCGCCACGTTCACCGCCGTGGTCGTCTTGCCAACCCCGCCCTTCTGGTTGGCGATCGCGTAAACCGTGCCCATCTCCACGGCAAGCTAGCAACCGAGCGGGCGACGACGGGCGACGCCAGCTCGGCGGGGAAACCGCGATGGGGTCGAGGCCGCCTTCTCGTACACGTGCAGATGGTGCTCGCGCGCCCCTCCGTAGGGCTCGACATGGCGTATCTCGACCAGCCTCATGCCCAGCTCCCGCCCGGCCCGCAGCGCGCGCTCCTCCTCATCCGCATCACGCATCCCCCTCCAGTCGATCAGAGTCCCGCCCAGCCGCAGCAGCGGCGCGGCGTACTCGAGCACGACAGCCTGGGGTGCCAGCGCCCGGGCCAACGCCGCATCGTGACGGTCGAGGCCCTCCCCCCACTCCTCGCACCTCGCGCAGACGACGTGTGCGTTGCCGAGCTCCGCAGACTCACAGACGCCTTCGATGAAAGCCGCCTTGCGGCGTTGACTCTCGATCAGCCAGACAGTCGCGGCCGGCAGAGCCACCGCGAGAGGCAGGCCGGGGAAGCCCGCACCGGACCCGAGATCGACGATCGAGGCCGTCGCGGACAGCCGCCCGAGCTCGAGCGCGGACAGCGAATCCGCGAGATGCACGTCCACGGCCGTCCCGCGATCGCGCACCGAGGTTGGTGCGCGATCGTTTTCCTCGATGGAGTCGAGGACGCTCGCCAGACGCGCCTCTCGACCGGAGTCCAGGTCGTAACGCATGCACAGGCGGCCCAGGGCGTCCTCCACAGCGCTAACCCCGGACCGCTCTGTTTTCACGTGAAACATCTGCCCCGGGACCGGGGCCAGCTACTCGCCAAACGGCGAGACGACGAGATACCGCTCGGGCTCCTCACCCTCGCTGTGCGTCTGCACGTCGCCACGCTCGCGGAGGTACTCGTGCACCACGCGCCGCTCCGACGCCGGCATGGGATCGAGGTCCACAGACTCACCCAGCCGCAGTGCCTCGTCGGCGGCGGCGTCGGCCTCCTCGCGGAGGATCGCCGCCCGGCGCTCGCGGTAGCCGTCGGCGTCGATCACGACCCGCGCGGTCGGCTGGCCCCCGGGAAAGACGATGCGTTGGGCCAGGTGCTGCACCGCGTCGATCGTCTGGCCTCGTCGGCCGATCAGGAGGCCTACGTCCTCTCCCTCCACAGATCCACGCAGCACGCCCTCTTCGCGTACCACGCTGACCTCGCACTCCAACCCGAAGCCGTCGGCGACTTCCTCGAGCAGCTCCTCGAGCAGCTCAGCCGGATCCGTGTCCTCCTCGTCGTACATCGCCCCTCCCCGATCGAAGCTCACCGTCGCCGGCCCGAGCGTTTCTTTTTCTTACGCGGCGGCGGGGGGGGCGCCGCCGACCCAGCGACCCCGACGCCGGCCAAGGCAGGCTTTCCCTTCGCTGCGCCCGGCCCCTCGGGGCCGCCATCCGAGCCGCCCGGCTTTCCGTTGGACGAGCCGCCATCCGTCGGGCCGGCCCCCTTTCCGGGCAGCGCCGCCGGAGGCACGCCGATGCTGCGCCTGACGAAGTAGCCCTGGGCGACCGTCCAGATGTTGGTGGTGATCCAGTACACCAGCAGACCCGCCGGGTATTTGATGAAGATCACCACGAAGACCAGTGGCAGGAGGACCATCATCCAACGCTGGCTCGCTTCGGCGCTGGCGCTCATCAGCAGCGTCGAGCCGAGCTGAGAGACCACGTAGACCAGGATCAGCACGATCAAGACCCAGCCCGTCGCCTTCGACGTGATGTCGGGGATGAACAGGAACTTCGCGGGATGCCCCACCTGACCGCATGTCGCGTTTTCGATCGCCTTTGTCGAGACGATTCCATGTGCCTTCAGAGCCGGGCCGCAGATGTGCTTCTTGAGGTCCGTCCGCAACATGTAGAAGAGCGAGATGAACACCGGCAACTGCAGCACCAGCGGCAGACACGAGGCGAAGGGGTTGATCCCCTTCTCCCGGTAGAGCTTCATCATCTCCTCGTTCTGGCGCTGTTTGTCGTCCTTGTACTTCTCTTTGAGCGCCTTCAGCTCCGGGGCGACGAGCTGCATCTTGCGCATCGAGCGGAACTGGCTGAACGTCAGCGGCATCATCACCGCCCGCACCAGAACCGTGAGACCCACGATCGCCAGGCCCCAGCTCGCCGTCGTCACGTTGTCGTGGATGAAGACCAGGATCGCTTCGAAGACGCTTATCAGCGGCGAGAAGGCTTCCTCGATGATGTTCGCGAGAATCGGCATTGTCTGGTTTGGGCCGGCTGGAGCTGCCCTATCGTCGCCTCACTGATGGGCCCGGGTCGGGCACGAAGCCGGGCGGGACTTGAAGACGCGTTGCGCCCGGACCGGATCGTACCCTCCCGGGCTGAACGGATTGCACCTCAGCAGGCGCCAGGCGGCAAGCACCAGCCCCCGCAGTATGCCGTACTCCCCGATCGCCTGTACCGCGTAGCGCGAGCACGTAGGCTCATATCGACAGCGCCGCGGCAGTCCAGGCGAGATCACCTTCTGGTAAGCCAGAATCGGGCTGCTCACGAGCAGGCGAGCGGCTCGGTTAGACCGTCCCGCCGCTGGCGATGCTCCGCGATCGGCGTGCTCGGCCGTGAGGCTCTTCGGGGCGCCCTCGGCGCACATCACTGGCCCTCTCCCCTGGAGGGCTCCCGCCGCTGGCCCTCCCCGCGAAGGCCGGACCGCTCCAGGAGATCGGCCAGAGACGTCTCGACGCCCGCCAGCCCCTCGCGCTCGGCGAGCTCACGCGACGGAGGACGGGCCACGACAACCAGGTCATAGCCCGTCTTGAGCTCGCCCCGGACATGCTCGAAGGCCTCACGCAACAACCGCTTGACGTGGTTGCGCTCGACGGCGCCGCCGACCTTGCGCGAGACAGAGAGTCCGAGCCTCGGCGTGCCCGCCGACGTGTTCGGGAAGCTGTAGAGAACGAGGTGGCGATTCGCCAGCGAGCTGCCCTGACGGTACACCCGCTCGAACTCGGCGCTGCGCGAGAGACGTCCTCCCCTACGACCGCTGCGACGAGGCGGGTGCGCCTTCATCGCGCCGCCGTCACGTCGAGAGACGCTTGCGCCCCTTGTCACGCCGGCGCTTGAGGACCGCTCGTCCACTTCGCGTACGCATACGCGCACGAAACCCGTGCGTGCGGGCGCGCTTGCGCTTCTTGGGTTGGTAGGTGCGCTTCATGCGTCGCTCTCCAGATAGCCCGTCAGAACACCGGCGGCAGGACCCACTGGGTCCACCGGCGGGCGAACAAGTATAGCCCCAGGCCCGATCACGATTTTCCCGCCAATTGCGGCGGGCCGGAGACACGGCGGTCGGACGCCGCCGCCGTTGGGGTATATTCGCCCGGCCGGGCCAAACCGGCCCCCCTCCCGATCCTGCACCAACCCGTCCGCGAGGAGTCGCTGACCGCTGCCGTGAACACAGAGCTCGATCAGATCTGGATGCGCGTGCAGGCCGACCTAGCCGCGGCCGTCGACGAACCCACCTACCGAGTGTGGTTGGAGCCGCTGAGCCCGATCGAGCTCTCCGCATCGCGCATCACCGTCCACGCGCCGCCCCAGATCCGAGGTTGGGTGAACGAGCGCTTCGGACGCCTCTTGCAGACGTGTGTCGCCGATGTCGTCGGCCGGCCCGTGACCGTCGTCATGAGCGACGCCGATCCCGCCTCGACCGAAGCCCGGGGGCGAGGCGGACGAGACCTCACCATAGAGGCGCCCCGCCTGGCCAACCCTGGCTACACCTTCGACCGCTTCGTCATCGGCGACTCCAACCGCCTCGCCCATGCCGCCGCGCTCACCGTCGCCGAGATGCCCGGGCAGGCCTACAACCCGCTCTTCATCTGCGGCCCGCCGGGAGTCGGCAAGACCCACCTCATGCACTCGATCGCGAACCTCCTCGCCGAACACAGCCCCGGCCTGGTCCTGCGCACGGCTACCGGCGAGTCCTTTGCAAGCGACTTCCGCAACGCGCTCGGCGCCAGCGCCATCGACAACTTCAAGTCTCGCTTCCGAGACATCAGCGTGCTGCTCGTCGACGACGTCCAGTTCCTCGAGCGCAAGACGCGGACCGAGGAGGAGTTCTTCCACACCTTCAACGCCCTGCATGAAGCCGGGGCGCAGATAGTTCTCACCTCCGACCGTCCCCCGCGAGACCTCCAGGCGCTGGAAGACCGCCTGCGTGAGCGATTCGAGGCCGGGCTCGTCGCGGACATCGCCCCTCCCGACCTCAAGACCCGCCTGGCGATCCTACGCAAGCGCGCCCTCCAGGATGGGATCGAGGGCGCGCCAGACGCCGTCCTTGAGCTGATCGCGCAGCGGATCACGATGAACGTCCGGGCGCTCGAGGGGGCGCTGATCCGTGTCGTCGCCTACAGCTCGCTGGCCTCGCGGCCGATCTCGCGCGAGCTCACCGCCGAGGTGCTCGACAGCCTCTACCCGGCGCCCCCCAGGCAGCGGTGCACGATCGACGACATCCAGGCGACCATCTGCAGCCACTTCAGTCTCTCGCGCGAGGAGCTCCTCTCGAGCGCCCGCGTAAGTCGCGTCGCTTGGCCCCGGCAGCTGGCGATGTACCTCTCCCGCGAGCTCACCGAAGAGTCCCTCCCGTACATCGGCCGCCACTTCGGCGGACGCGATCACACCACGGTTCTCCACGCCTGCCGTCGCGCCGGGACCCGGCTCGAGCATGATGCGACCTGTAGAGAAGCTGTGGAAAGCATCCGCCGAGAGCTCGGGCAAGATCTTTCCTGACCGACCACCTTGCCAAACTTCTCGTCTTTACCCACAGCGCCAACTTCGACAACCTCGATCGCCGCAGGCCTTCCACACATCAACAGCCCCTACTACTACTAAGACTTCCCAACAGACGCAGACCTTGAAGCTCTCGATCCCCACACCAGATCTCCTGGCTCAACTACAAGCCGTGACGCGCGTCGTCTCGACCCGTACAGCCAACCAGGTGCTCTCCGGCGTCATGATCGTCGCCGGCGAGAGCGGTGCCGAGCTGTTGGCCACCGACTCCGACATCGGCCTGCGCATGGCGCTCCCGGGCGAGGTCTTGAGCCCTGGGCGAGCCGTTCTTCCAGGCCGCCTGCTACTCGACGTCGCGAAAGCCCTCTCGGCTGAGACGACGACCGTGGAGCTTCGCTCGGCCGAGCAGGACGTCGAGGTGCTCTCGGGCGGCGCCGTGTTCCACCTCCGAACACTGCGGGCCGAAGACTTCCCATCACTGCCCGAGCCGACGCCGGAGACGAGGATGACGCTCCCCGCCGTCGCCTTCACGCAGACCGTCGAGCGGGTGGCCCGGTCGGCATCGAAAGACGAGACGCGGCCGGTGTTGACGGGCATCATGATCTCGGCGTCGGGGCAGGAGCTGAGGATGGTCGCCACCGACTCCTACCGGCTCAGCGTGAAGCGGACCTTGTTGGAGATCCCGCTGGAGGGAAGCCTCGACGCCAACGTGCCGGCGCGGGCCCTGCAGGAGTTGGCTCGGCTCACGCAGCAGGCGGAGAGCGCCGAGCTGGCCGTCAGCGTCGGGCAGAGCCAGATCGTCTTCGAGCTCGACGGGGCCGTGCTGTCCTCGCGTCTGATCGAGGGTCAGTTCCCCAACTACCGCCAGCTGATCCCAGAGGCGGTCGAGCACGAGTTGCGCCTCGCGACCGCCGAGCTCACCGACGTCGTACGCCGCATCAGCCTGCTCGCACAGAAGAACACGCCGCTGCGCCTGGCCTTTCGCGAGGGTGAGCTGACGATCTCCGCGCAGACCCCCGACGTGGGTGAGGCGAGGGAGGCAATCCCGGTGCCCTTCCACGGCGATCCCTTCGAGATCGGCTTCAACCCCGATTTCTTCCGCGATGGCCTGGAGAGCGTCGACGACGAGGAGGTGCTCCTGAAGCTGATCAGCCCGCTGCGGCCAGGCCTGCTCGAGTCCCCCGAGCCCGGAGATTTCGTCTACCTCGTCATGCCGATTCGCCTCAACGCTTGACGGTGCCGCTATGCGCGTGCCTGGCGTGGTCCACGGCGTGTTATAGGAGTGGCCATGCGCGTCCTGACCGTAGTCATGCGGGACTTTCGAACCTACGCGCGTGCCGAGGCGCGACTCGGTCCGGGTCTGACCGTCGTGCACGGCCCGAACGGGGCTGGAAAGTCCAATCTGCTCGAGGCCCTCTTCTTCGGCTTGACAGGCCACTCGTTGCGTGCCCGCAACGACCGCGAGCTCCTGCGCTTCGACGCCGAGGCGGCCCGGGTCGTCGTCGAGGTCGACGATGCCGGTGAAAGGCACGAGCTGAGCGTCGGCTACGGACTCCTTCCCGGGGACGAGCGGCCGGTTAAGCGGATGCGTGCCGACGGCACACCTGTGGAGCGTCTGATCGATGTCGCGACCCGACCGCTCCTCGGCGTCTTCCTCCCCGACCGCCTCGAGCTCGTAAAGGGCTCCCCCGCGACGCGCCGCGCCCACCTCGACCGGCTGGTGGCTGCACTGTGGCCCGCGCGGTCGGCGACCCGCCGGTCCTACGGGCGGGCGCTGGCTCAGCGCAACGCGCTGCTTGCCGGCATACGTGCCGGTCGCGCCTCGCGCTCGGCGCTCCCGGCGTGGGATCGAGAGCTGGCGGTACACGCCGTCGCGCTGCGGGAGGATCGCGCACGCGCGACAGAGCTGTTGGGTGGCCGCTTCGGTGCTCACGCCGCCGATCTGGGTCTCGCCGGAGAAGCCGTGCTGCGCTATCGCCCTCGCTCGCGGGCGAAGGACGTCGAGAGCTTCCTGGAGGAGCTCGAAGAGCGGCTCCCCGGGGAGCTCGAGCGGGGCTTTGGCGCCCACGGGCCGCACCGCGACGAGCTGCTCTTTCTCAGGGACGGCCGCGAGCTGCGGATATATGGCTCCCAGGGTGAGCAGCGTCTGGCCCTGCTGGCTCTGCTGCTGGCCGAGCGCGGAGTGCTCGGAGAACAGCGCGGTCGCACACCTCTGCTGCTCCTCGACGACGTCATGAGCGAGCTCGACCAGGGCCGCCGCGAGCTGCTCGTCGGCGAGCTGTCGGGAGGCGGGCAGAGCGTGATCGCCACCACCGACCTCGGACACGTGCCCGGCGCCGGAGATCCAGGCGTCGCGCGGCTGCGCGTGTCCCCCGGGACGGTTCTCCAGGAGGCGTTGGCGGCATGAATCGCCTGGCCCCCAGGGCGCTCGCCGGTGCGCTGGACGAGCTGAACGGCCGTCTTGCGCCCGTGAGCACGCTGGCCCGGGTGCAGAAGATCTGGGAGCGCGCCGCCGGTGCCGCCGTCGCCGGTGCCGCCTCTCCGACCGCGGAGCGCGACGGTGTGCTGACGGTGACCTGCGCCGCCGCGGTCTGGGCGCAGGAGCTCGAGCTGATGGCCCCCGAGCTGCTCGCGCGCCTGAATGCGGCGCTCGGGGACGAGCCGCTGCGAGCCCTGCGGTTGCGCACCGGCTGAGCGCGCACGTATCTCGCGCGCCTTTTCCGCTTGTTTGCAGGGATTTGGCGGGCTCTGGCGGCTGGTTCCAGGGGGCTCCTGTGCTATTGTCCGCAGGACAAAGCAAGTGCCCCGGCCCACGCTCTAGAGCGCCTGGGATACCGGGGCTTTCTCGCGTCTGGCAGCACCGACGCAGGCAGTGGAGAGCCCTTGACAGCAGCAAGCGACAGCAACAACGGCCCCGCCGACATGGAGTCCGGCGCAGGCAGCACCACAACCGCAGTCAGCGCCGGGTACGACGCGCAGGACATCACCGTGCTCGAGGGGCTGGAGGCTGTGCGCAAGCGGCCCGGCATGTACATCGGCTCGACCGGGGTGATGGGGCTGCATCACCTCGTCTACGAGCTCGTCGACAACTCCGTCGACGAGGCTCTGGCGGGCTTCTGTACCGAGGTCACCGTCAGGATCCACCCCGACAACTCGATCACAGAGACCGACAACGGCCGCGGCATCCCCGTGGCGATCATGGAGAAGGAGGGCCGGCCGGCAGTGGAGGTCGTCCTCACCGTCCTGCACTCCGGCGGCAAGTTCGGCGAGGGCGGCGGCTACAAGGTCTCCGGCGGCTTGCACGGCGTCGGCGTGTCCGTCGTCAACGCGCTCTCAGAGCGTCTGCTCGTCGAGATCCGTCGCGACGGTCACGTCTTCTCGCAGGAGTACGCGCGGGGCGCGCCGCTGGGTGAGCTGCACAAGGGCGAGGCGCTGCCCAAGGGGGCGGCGACCGGCACGAGCGTCACCTTTCTGCCCGACGCCGACATCTTCGAGACGCTGCAGTTCGACTTCCGCACGCTCGAGGAGCGCTTGCGCGAGACGGCCTTCCTGACTCGCGGCCTGAAGATCTCGATCGTCGACGAGCGTGGCGAGGGTCACTCGGCCGAGTTCCAGTACGAGGGCGGGATCGAGGACTTCGTCGCCTACCTCAACGAGAACAAGGAAACCGTGCACCGCAAGGTTATCTTCTTCTCAGGTGAAAGCGAGGAGGGGGCCGTCGAGGTGGCGATGCAGTGGAACTCCTCCTACCAAGAGTCGATTCACTCCTTCGCCAACAACATCAACACCCGCGAGGGCGGCAGCCACATGTCGGGCTTCCGGTCGGCGTTGACGCGCACCTTGAACAAGTACGCGCGCGACCACAACCTGCTCAAGGAGAAAGAGGACAACCTCTCCGGCGACGACGTCCGCGAGGGATTGACGGCCGTCATCTCCGCCAAGCTTCGCGACCCCCAGTTCGAGGGACAGACCAAGACAAAGCTCGGCAATCCCGGAATGGCGGGCTTCGTCGAGTCGGTCGTCAACAGCGGCCTCGCCGAGTTCCTCGAGGAGAACCCGAGCGAGGCCCGCGCCGTGATCCTCAAGGCCGTCCAGGCCCAGCGCGCCCGGGAGGCAGCCCGCAAGGCACGCGACCTCACCCGCCGCAAGTCCGCGCTGGAGAACTCCACGCTCCCAGGCAAGCTCGCCGACTGCTCCGTCAAGGATCCCTCACTGGCCGAGCTCTTCGTGGTCGAGGGGGACTCCGCCGGCGGCTCCGCAAAGCAGGGCCGCGACCGCAACACCCAGGCCGTTCTGCCACTGCGCGGAAAGATCCTCAACGTCGAGAAGAGCCGCATCGACAAGGTCCTGCAGAACACCGAGATCCAGGCCCTGATCACCGCGATCGGCACTGGCGTGCGCGACGAGTTCAACATCGAGAACGCCCGCTACCACAAGCTGATCATCATGACCGACGCCGACGTCGACGGAGCACACATCCGCACGCTCGTCCTGACGCTGCTCTTCCGGGAGATGGAAGATCTGATCAAGGCGGGATATGTCTACATCGCCAAGCCCCCGCTCTACAAGCTCAAGCAGGGCTCCCGCGAGCGCTACATCGAGAAGGAGTCCGAGCTCGAAGAGATCCTGCTCGCCGACAAGTGGGACAAGCTCCAGGTGTTGGACCGTCATCGCAGCCAGTTCAAACTGACGGAGGCCCGCTGGCAGCGTTTCACGCGCCTGCTCAAGCAGTACGAAGGCTGGGCCTCCTCGTTGCGAGCCACCCATGGGCACGACGTCGTGCAGTTCCTCGAGGAGTCCGCGCTGCTCGGCGAGCAGGCGCTCACCGCCGAGCAGGCCATCGCGGTGCTCTCCCGCGACGGACTCGTTGGCGAGACGCACGCTGTCGAGCTACTCGAGCAAGACCCCCTCGAGCTGCGCGTGCGCGCAGTCGAGGCGGGGACCGGCTTCGCCCGCGTCCACCGCATCAAGCGCACCATGTTCGACGCCCAGGAGTACCGCCAGCTGGCCTCCGTCCACCACCAGCTTGCCGAGCTCGCCGGCGCCCCTCCCTTCGAGGTTCGCCTCGCTGACAACCTCGAAACCGCGGCCTCCTTCGAGGCCCTGCGCTCGGCCGTGCTCGGCGTTTCCGAAAAGGGCATAAAACTCCAGCGCTTCAAGGGGCTCGGCGAGATGAACGCCGAGCAGCTCGGCGAAACCACCATGGCTCCCGAGTCACGCACGCTTGCCCAGGTCACACTCGAGGATGCCGTCGCCGCCGACCGCATCTTCTCAATGCTCATGGGCGACCAGGTCGAGCCGCGGCGGGAATTCATCGAGGAGAACGCCCGCGCTGTCGCGAATCTGGATGTCTGAGGGGGTGAGCAATGGCAACGGCTGACGTGATCGGCGGGGGCAACATCGAACCGCGCGCGCTCGAGGACGAGATGCGCACCGCGTATCTCGACTACGCCATGTCCGTCATCGTCGGGCGTGCCCTGCCCGACGTGCGCGACGGCCTCAAGCCCGTCCACCGCCGCGTCCTCTACGCGATGAACGAGCTCGGCCTCGGTCCGACCCGCTCGTACTCCAAGTGCGCGCTGATCGTCGGCGAGGTCATGGGCAAGTACCACCCCCACGGCGACGCCGCGATCTACGACACCCTCGTCCGCATGGCGCAGGAGTTCTCCATGCGCACCGAGCTCGTCGACGGCCAGGGCAATTTTGGCTCTATCGATGACGATCCGGCTGCCGCGATGCGGTACTGCGTGACCGGCGATACCCAGGTGAGGCTGCCACATGGAACCGCGCGTATCCGCGATCTGGCCGAGGGCTTGACCGCCGACAGTGAGCGCGACATCGACATCGAGGTTCTCGATCGGCTTGGACGGCGGGTGCACGCGTCGCGGATCTTCCATTCCGGCGAGCATCCCGTCTTGACGCTCCGCACGCGAGAGGGCTACGAGCTCACGGGTTCCGAGAACCATCCAGTTCTATGCCTCGTGGACATGCTCGGCGTGCCGTTGCTGCTTTGGAAGCGCCTTGACGAGCTCAAGACTGGCGAGCGAGTCGTCATGAACCGAACACCACGGGCTCCGGGGTGCGAGCTGGGCCGTAGCGAGCGCTCGCTCGCTCTCCTGTTGGGGGCGTTTGTATCCGAGGGGTGGGCGTCAGGCACAAGGGCCGGGTTCAACAACATCGACGAGGATTACTTCTGGGCTGTCCTCGCTGCATATGACGAGCATGTTGGAGGCCCCCGCTATGTGAGTGAACGGGTCATCGCCTCGGGGAGTCGGCTTTTCGAGCTTGACATCCAGAATCTTTCAGCCTTTTCTGAGAGCGAGCTGGCCTGTCTGCAGGGCTTGCGCAGCTCCATGAAGACGATTCCCGACCGGGTGTGGCGAGGTTCGACGGCCTTTAAGAGGGTCTTCCTGCAATCGCTCTTTACCGGCGACGGATCATCCTCGTTGCTGCCACGCAACACCATTCAGGTCTCCTACTCTTCCTACAGCGAGACGCTCTGCGCCGACGTTCAGCGGCTGCTGTTGGAGTTCGGCATCGTCAGCCGTCGCTGTGGCCCGTCACCGCAGGGCGAGTACAAGACCATCTTGACCAACCGCCGCGAGGCGCGTCTGTTTGCGCAGCGCCTTGGGTTCATCGGCAACAAGCAACGCAAGCTGCAACGCGATCTGCGCACGATCCCCACACGCAGCAGGTCCCTGAGCAGCGATCACGTCCCATTCATCGCGAACTACATCCGATCTGAGGCGGGAGGCTCACCGACCGACCGAGATTGGTTGCGGCGTCATAACGTCGACCGCATCGAGCGGTGGGAGCGCGAGGGCACGGCGATTCTCACGCGCATCGCTTCAGAGGAGGTCAAGCGCGTGGTCGAGCCGCTGGTAGCCGGCGATCACTATTACGCGGAGGTGGTCTCGGTTGAGTCGGCCGGCGCTCAGGCCGTCTACTCGCTACGCGTGGACACAGAAGACCATTCGTTTCTGACGGATGGCTTCATAAGCCACAACACCGAGGCAAGACTCGCCCGGGTCGCGACCGAGATGCTGCGCGACCTCGACATGGACACGGTGGACTTCGCGGCGAACTACGACGGCTCGCGGCGCGAACCGCTGGTGCTGCCGGCGCGCTTCCCGAACCTGCTCGTCAACGGCTCGTCCGGCATCGCCGTCGGGATGGCGACGAACATCCCGCCGCACAACCTGCGCGAGGCGATCGACGCGACGGTCGCCTACATCGAGAATCCCGACATCGACGTCGACGGCCTGATGGCGCACATCAAGGGCCCGGACTTCCCGACCGGGGGCATCATCCTCGGCCGCGGCGGCATCCGCGACGCCTACGAGACCGGCCGGGGCCGGGTGCGGGTGCAGGCGCGGGCGCACATCGAGCCGCTCAAGCAGGGCAAGGAGGCGATCGTCGTCACCGAGCTGCCGTTCATGGTCAAGAAGGGCGGACCCGGCAATCTGATCGAGAAAATCGCCGACCTGGTGCGCGACAAACGCATCCCCGAGATCTCCGACCTGCGTGACGAGTCGGACAAGCGCGGGATGCGGCTGGTGATAGAGCTCAAGCGCGACGCGATCCCGAAGGTGGCGTTGAACAAGCTCTACAAGCACACCCCGATGCAGACGACCTTCGGCGTGAACATGGTGGCGCTCGTGGACAACGTCCCGCGCACCCTGAACCTGCGCTCGGTGATCCACAACTACGTGGCCCACCAGCGCGAAGTGATAGTGCGCCGCACCAAGCACGAGCTCGCCGAAAAGGAGGCCCGCGCCCACATCCTGCAGGGCCTGTTGATCGCGCTGGAGAACCTCGACGCGATCATCGACCTGATCCGCGCCTCGCGCGACCGCGACAGCGCCCGCGAGCAGCTCGTGGCGCGCTTCGAGCTCAGCCACATCCAGGCGACGGCGATCCTCGACCTGCGCCTCTCCCAGCTGACGGCACTCGAGGCCGACTCGATCAAGCAGGAGCACGCCGACGTCAGCGAGCGGATCGCCGAGCTGCGCGCGATCCTCGGCGACGAGACCCGCGTGCTGGCCGTCATCAAGGAGGAGCTGGGCGAGATCCGCGAGCGGTTTGGCGACGAGCGGCGCACCGAGATCACCCACTCCGAGGACGAGATCGACATCGAGGACCTGATCGCCGACCAGCAGATGGTGATCACGATCACCCGCTCGGGCTACATCAAGTCGCTGCCGCTGGCCACCTACCGCCAGCAGCACCGCGGCGGCCGCGGCGTCACCGGCATGGACATGAAGGACGGCGACTTCATCGAGCACCTCTTCGTGTGCTCCTCGCACGACTACCTGCTGTTCTTCTCCAACCGCGGAAAGGTGTACCGCTCGAAGGTCTACGAACTGCCCGAGGCCTCGCGCACCGCCAAGGGGCGGGCGCTGGTCAACGTGCTGCCGCTGCGCGAGGGCGAGCGGGTGCAGTCCGTGCTCGCCACCCGCGACTACGGCGAGGGCGCCTACCTCGTCTTCGCCACCCGCCAGGGCATCGTCAAGAAGACCGAGTTCAAGGCCTACAACACGCCGATCAACGCCGACGGGATCATCGCGATCAAGATCCGCGAGGACGACGAGCTCGTCGCGGTGCGGCGCACCAGCGGCGAGGACGACATCCTGATGGTCTCCCGCTCCGGCCAGGCGGCGCGCTTCCACGAGTCCCAGGTGCGGGCGATGGGCCGCGACACCTCGGGCGTGCGCGGCATGAACGTCTCTGATGGAGATCCCGCCCGCCCCAACTACGTTCTCGCCATGGACGTCGCCCGCGACGACCAGGAGCTGCTGGTGGTGACGGAGAACGGCTACGGCAAGCGCACCCCGCTCGCCGACTACCCCCGCAAGGGCCGCGGATCGAAAGGGGTCAAGACGATCGCCCTCAACGATCGCAAGGGGGCGCTCGCGAGCGCCCTGGTGGTGCGCGAGCACGAGGAGCTCGTCTTCATCTCCGCCGGCGGCATGGTCCAGCGCACCTCGGTGAAGGGCATCAACCGCTACGGTCGCGCCTCCCAGGGCGTGCGCCTGATGAACCTCAAGGGGCAGGACTCGGTCAGCGCGGTCGCGCTGATCGTTGACGACGACGCTGAGGAGCCCGGCGCCGAGACCGGTCCGCTGGACGCGGCGCCACCGGACGCCACGGGGGTCGCGCCACCGGACGTCACGTCGCCCGATGCCACGGAGCCCGAAACCCCGTAGGCCGCCGGGTAGAAACGCCCCTTGGTCAACGTCGCCTCGGTCCGCTACTCTTCTCAGACCAGAGAAAGGAGGTGGTCCGTACGTTATCTGACAGTTCTTGCGGGACCCTGGAGGTGACCGGCCGCTAGGTCGGACATGGCTGGACCGCTTGGCGGAATCCAACCCGGGACACCCCGAGACGATCGCCGGATCTGGTCCCCCCGGCAGCAGCTGAGAGTCTCGGCCATTCCAGTCAAGGCAGCGGGCAAGGGGCGTCGGAGGTCGACCGGCGCCCCTTGTCTTTCTCAGGCGGCGCGCGGCAGGTACTGCTTCCAGGCCGCCGGGATCGTCGGGCTGGCGACGTGGATGAAGACCTCCGCGCGCGGCGCCCGCGGAACCCGCCGGGGATGCATCCCCGCCTGGCGCGGCAGCCGGTCGCCCTTGCGGCGATTGCAGGGCGCGCAGGAGGCCACGATGTTGTCCCAGCTGGACGAGCCGCCCTTGGAGCGGGGGATGACGTGGTCGACGGTGAGATTCGCCCGGGCGCCGCAGTACTGGCAGGCCCAGCCGTCGCGGGCGAATACCGCCCGGCGGGTGATCTTGCGCTGGTGCGCGTCACGCGGGACGCGGACGTAGGCGACCAGCCGGATCACGGCCGGCCTGGCGTACGTGGTGTTCTCGGAGTGCAGCTCCCAGCGTCCCCGCTCGAGCAGCTCGGCCTTCTCCTTGAGCAGCAGCACCACCGCTCGGCGCACCGAGCAGACGTTGATCGGCTCATACGTCGCGTTGAGGACAAGCACCCGCCCACTGTCAGGCCCGCGCCGCCGGTGCTCGGTTGGCGGCACGGACCGTTCTGAAGCTGGTGGAACGGTGGTATCCATCTGCGTTGCGCCGCAGTGTAGCGTCAGCCGGCACGGTAGGAGCCAAGTACGCGGACGTGTTCACATACGGCCCCCAGTGCGGCGATCGCCTCCGCGACCCTGGGATCGCCCCGCTCGCCGTGGGCGTCGAGGAAGAACACATAGTGCCCCAGCGCCGAGCGCCGCGGCCGCGACTCGATCTTGGTCAGGTTGATCTCACGCCGCGCAAACGCCTCCAGGCAGCGCACCAGCCACCCTGGGTGCTCGGCGCCGGGACCCCAGAAGACCAGCGATGTCTTCCACTCCCGCCCCGAGCCGGCCGACCACGGTGGGCTCGCCGTGTCGCCCTCGCCGGCGTCAGATGCGGCGGGCCTGCGCGCCAGCCAGACGAAGCGGGTGACGTTGTCGTCCCGATCCTGGACGGCTTCCCGCAACACCGTGCCCCCGTAGATCTCGGCGGCGAGGCGGGTTCCCAGCGCGGCCCGTCCGGGGTCGCCCTCGGCGACGACCCGACGTACGGCCTCGGCGGTGGAGTTGGTCGCGACCACCCGTGCATGGGCGAGCTCGTTGCGCAGCAGCCGCGTGCACTGTCCGGGCGCCTGGGGATGAGACAGGACGGTCTCGATCGCGCTCAGCTCGCACGGTGCCGCGGCGATCAGGGCGTGCTCGATGCTCAACAGGACCTCCCCGACGATCTCCAGATCGCCCCGCTCGTCGGCGAGGAGGTCGAGGGTCACCGTCACGGAGCCCTCGAGGGAGTTCTCGATCGGAACCACAGCCCAGCGCACCGTTCCCTCCCTGACGGCGAGCGCGGTGTCGTAGATGGTCGCGAACGGCACCGGCTGGACGGCCCCGGCGGGCACGCTGGAGAGCAGGGCCTCCTCGGTGAAGGTACCCGCTGGGCCGAGGAAGCCGACGGTCGGCGGCTGAGTCGCCGGGCCCCTGCTCGCCGGTGCCCCGCCTCCGTCGTCGCCCAGAGCGGAGCGTTCGTCGGGAGTCATCCGTCGGATGGCGCGCCCGCGACGGCGCCGCCGGCCCCGGAGTTGAGCGCGACGCGGACGGCCTCGGCCTCCTCGGGCGAGAGCTCGAGCTCGCCCCGCCCCGATCGGACCTGCTTCGCGTAGACCCGCGCCTGGTCGCGGTGGTGGATGCAGGAGAGCACGATGCCCGACTGGGTCTCGTCGAGCAGGGCGATCGACATCGACTGCTGCCCGGAGAGCTCGTTGTAGGCGTCGTAGCGCACCAGGGAGCGGTGGGCGATGGTTCCCCGCAGCGCCCGTTCGACGCCCGCGAGACCCTGCTCGAGGCGCTCGGCGGTTTCGCCGACGTAGGCCTGCAGCTGCTCGAATGCCTCCTGCAGGGTCGCGGCGTGGGCGACGACGTCGCGCTCGTCGCCGCCGAGCACCACGCGCTGCCCGGCGCGCAGCCGGCGTACGCTCACGAGCAGCCCCGCGCAGGCCAGCAGCGCCAGCAGCGCGATCGCGACGGCGGCGATCGCGACGACGCCCTGGGTGTCGGTCAGGGAGCTCGCGGTCACGAAAGGCGGGTGTCGGCCGAGAGGCAGGCGCTCACAGCACAACGCTATCGCGCCGGCCGCGGGCCGCGCCACCCTCCATCAGCCGAACACCGCCAGGTAGCTGGCCTTGTTGTTTTCGGTGTTGGTCTCGCCGGGCACCGGCTGGACGTAGACCGTGACTTTCGCGCCCGTTCCCTGAGGCACCCCTTCGACGGGGATTTCGACGTTGGACACGGCGCCGGGTTCGGTCTTGGGGATCACTCGGGAGGCCTTGTACTGCTTGCCTTCGGCGGTGACCGTGGCTTCCACCTTGACGTTGGTCTCGGGGTTGCTGCCGGAGTCTTCGACCTTGGCCGTGAACGTCTGCGTGGTGCCTCCGGGAAGTTTGTTGACCGTGGGTTCGGCTTCCAGGGCGCTGGACCCGACGCTGACGCCGAGCAGCGCCGATCCGTGGGTGCCGGGTGCCAGCTGGCCGCTGGAGGATGAGCTGCTCGCCTGGCCTGTCAATCTCGCCGAGACCGTGCTCGGTTCCAGCCAGCCGAGATTCGGCAGGAAGCTGGTGCCGGCGGTGCTGACCCCGCTGATTCCGTCCGCCGCGAGGGCCTCCTGGATCAGGGGCGCCACGCGCTGGGAGTAGACGACGTCGGACGCGAGGAACATCTCCATCGCTCCGGCTATGTAGGCGGTTGCCTGTTTGCTGTGGTTGCTCAGCGCGGTGCGCACCTGGTTGGCGATCTTGGCGAGCCCTTCGGCGCGCAGGTCGAGCACCAGCAGCAGGTTGCGCTGGGCTTCGCGCATTTCGCCGGGCACGCTCAGGCTCTTGGCGTGCATGGCCTGCTGCTGGGCGGTTTCGCGCAGCCCGTTGACGGCGCTCTCGACGTCCAGGGCCGATTTGCCCGAGGCGCCGGCGAGGGTTTCGAAGAGCGGACGCGAGACCTGCTGGTCGGATTCGCCCACAACTTCGCCGGCGTCGTGGTTGTATTCGCGCAGAGCCGAGTCGCGGCCGCTTTTCAGGGCGCTGTCGATGACGAGCGCGATCACGATCAGCAGCACCACGGCCGCGCCCGCCGCGATGCGCCGGCGTACGAGGACGGCGTGCCGATCGCCGCCGTGCCGGTCGTGGCCCGAGCCCGCCCGCTGCGGGCGTCGTGGCTGGGGCCGTTGGCGCCCGCCGGTGCTCGCCGCCGCCGGTCGTGGCGGGCGGTCCTCCTCATCGTCGAAGAACGACAAAAGCCGGTTGCTCCTTCCCTATCCGTGCCGTCCCTGCAACTTCTCGGTCACCGTGGCTTTTCCTGCCGCTCCTCGGCAGGGAGCAGGAACGCCGCCGGCGAACGCAGAGCCCGGTGGATCATCACGACACCTTAGTCGCGCCGGTCCGGGAGCCCCGCGACGACGACGCGCTCCTCCTCGGGCGCTACCGCCTGCGCGAGCGGCTCGGCGCGGGCGGGTTCGGCGTGGTGTGGCGCGCCCAGGACGAGCTGCTTTGCCGGGAGGTCGCGCTCAAGCGCATCCCGCTGCCGACGGCCGCCGATCGCGAGCGCGCCCGGCGCGAGGCGCTGGCCGGCGCCCGCCTTGCCCATCCGGCCATCGTGGCCCTCTACGAGGCCGCCGCCGACGACGAGGCGTTCTACCTCATCAGCGAGCTCGTCCACGGCGAGACGCTCGCCGAGGCGATCGCGGCGGACGACCTGGACGACGACGAGCTGCTGGAGATCGGGGTCGCCCTCTGCGACGCCCTCGCCCACGCCCACGGACGGGGGGTGGTGCACCGCGACGTCAAGCCCCACAACATCCTGCTGCCGGGGGCGGCGGCGCAGGCCGATTCGCGCCCGGCGGTGGCCAAGCTGGCCGACTTCGGCGGCGCCCGGCTCGCCGGCGAGGAGGCGCTGACGCGCACCGGCGACGTGCTCGGGACGTTCGCCTACATGGCGCCCGAGCAGATCGAGGGCCGCGAGGCGGGCCCCGCGGCCGACCTCTACGCGCTGGCGCTGGTCATCTACGAGGGGCTGAGCGGCGTCAACCCCGTGCGGGGGCCGACGCCGGCGGCGACGGTGCGCCGCATCGGGCGCCCCCTGCCCCCGCTGGGCCGCCTGCGCGGCGATCTGCCCAGGTCGCTGACGCGTACGCTCGACGGCGCGCTGCTGCCCGACCCCGGCGAGCGCTGCTCGCTGGCCGAGCTGCGGGCGGCTCTGGCGCGGGATGTGGTCAGGGGTCCTCGTTGGTCCGGCGGGGATACGGATGCCGATGCCGGGCCTCGGCGCAGGACACGGCGCGAACCCGAACCCGATCCCGGTGACGGCGATCCCACGGGCGAGCCCGATCCTGGGTACGGCGGTCACACGGTCGAACCTGAGCCCGAACCCGACGCTGGCGGCTGGCTGACCGCGCAGCGACTCGCGTGGCTGGCGGCGGCGCTCGCGGTCTGCGTCTGGCAGGCCGCCGGGCATCGCCCCGGGGTGGCGCTGCCGGCGCTGGCCGCGGTCCTGCCGCTGGTGGGGCTCGTGCGCCGGCCCGGCCCGAGCTGGCTGGGCGCCGGCCTGGCGCCGGCCCTTGGCGTGGTCGGTCTCGCCGGGGCCTATCCCGCGCTCGCCGGGCAGGCGCCGCGGTGGCGCTCCCGGGCGTTGCTCGGCGGGCTGGGCTACTGGTGGCTGGCGCTCGCGGGGCCGCTGCTGGACGGCGGCGGGCGGATCCTCTGGTTGGCGCTGCCGGCCGACGCCGCCGGTCGCGGCGCGGTGGGACCCGCGGGTGTCGGGGGACATCTCTATCGGGCTCTCTGGGAGGGCTCTCCGGGGTCGGCCCTGACGCACGCCGTGACGCCGCTGCTGGGGTTGGGGCTGCTGCTGGGCGCGCTGCTGTGGGCGCTGGCGGCGGTGTCGCTGCCGTGGCTGGTGCGCGGCCGCGGGGCCGGCCCGGATGCGCTTGGCGCGCTGGCGTGGGCGATGGCGCTGGCCGCGGCGACGCCGCTGCTGGACAGCTGGCCGCCGGGTCGCGTGGGGGCGCCGGGCCCGCACGGCGTGATCCTGGGCGCGGCGCTGGGGGCCGCGCTGGCCGTCGCCGCCCGCGCCCTGCGCGGGCGTACCGGCGCCGACGGGCATTAGCATGGCTTCAGGGCGCCGCCACATGGGCGGGGCGCCCGCCTTCGATGAACCCTCTGCGAACTCTGGAGACCACGCTCGCCTCGCTGGTGGAGGGCGCTTTCGGCCGCGTCTTTCGCTCCGAGGTGCGCCCGATGGAACTGGCGCGCAAGCTGGCGCGGGAGATGGACGAGCACCGCACGACGTCGGTCTCCCGGGTCTACGCGCCCAACGAGTACGCGGTTTGGCTCTCGCCCGAGGATCGCGCCCGCTACGAGGGGGTCGAGGACGATCTGATCGAGGAGCTCTGCGCCTACCTGCTCGAGCACGCCCGCGGCGAGCAGCTGACGCTGGTCTCGCACCCGGTCGTCGCCTTCCACACGGACGAGGAGCTCTCGCTCGGCGAATTCGGCATCCAGGCGCGGCTGGTCCGCCCCGAGGAGCACGAGGAGGCGGGAGGGCGCGCGGGGGTCGAGCCCGGGAGGGAGCGGCCCGACCCCTCTGACTGGATGGCCCCGGTGGCGCCGGCGCCGGCGCCGCGACCCGAGTCCGCGCCGCGGCCAGCGCCCGCGCCGGCGCGGGCGGCGGGGCAGGGGCATGGGCAGACGATGATCTTCAGCGGCTCCCGCCGGCTGCGCGAGCCGCTGGAGGCGCGCCCGAATGCTCCGCGGGCGGCGCGGGCGATGCTGTTGCTCGACGGTCGCCGTGTGCTGGTCGCCCCCGTCGGTGCCTTGGTCGGCCGCAGCCGCGAGTGCGACGTGGCGCTCGACGACGCCGGCGTGTCGCGGCGTCACGCGCAGATACGCTCCGGGCCGGACGGCTGGACGATCGAAGATCTGCACTCGACGAACGGGGTGCGGGTCAACGGCCGCCAGGTCCGCGGGGTCCAGCCGCTCGCCGACGGCGATCGCATCGCGCTGGGCTCGACGGAGATGATCTTCGAGCTGCGATGAGGACACCGCTGTGAACGCCCTGCAACCGGTCTCGGTGGCGCTGAAGTTCGGTTTCCTGGCCGTGCTCTACCTGTTTCTCCTGTGGGTCGTGCGCAGCGCCCTGCGCGACCTGCGCGGCCGCGGCGCGGGCGCGACGGCGGGGATCTCGCCGACGGTGGCGGCGCCGGACGCGACGGGCCTTCACTCGGCCTCGACGGTGGGGCAGGTGGACCTCGCCCGCCGCCTCCCCCGCCTGGTCGTGCAGCGCGCCCCGGGGCACGATCCGGGCATGATCTACGACCTCGACGCCGATCTCGTGCTGGGGCGGGGGGACCGCGCCGAGATCCGTCTCGCGGATCCCTTCGCGTCGTCGACCCATGCCCGCGTCTACCGGCAGGCGGGGGCGCTGGTGCTCGAGGACCTCGGCTCGACCAACGGAACCTACCTGAACGAGGAGCTGCTGGACACCCCGCGGCCGCTGCACCCCGGCGATCACGTCCGCATCGGCGAGAGCGAGTTCGTCTTCGAGGTCGAGGGCTGATGCTGCGGGTCTGCGAGCAGTACACGGGCACCGACACCGGCCTGCAGCGCCGCGCCAACGAGGACTCGCTGCTGGCCCGCTCGCCGCTGTTCGTCGTCGCCGACGGCATGGGCGGCGCGCAGGCCGGCGAGGTCGCCTCGCGCCTGGCGGTCGACTCCTTCCGCGACGGCCTCGGCGATCCGGAGAGCCCGGAGCGGGAGCTGGCGGAGCACGCGCTGCGCGCCAACAACCGCATCCACGAGCTCTCGCAGAGCAACGCCGAGCAGGCCGGGATGGGGACGACGCTGACGGCGGTCTACGTCGGTCCCGAGGAGATCGCGATCGCTCACGTCGGCGACAGCCGCGCCTACTGCCTGCGCGAGGGCGAGCTGCTGCGCCTGACGGACGACCACTCGCTCGTGGACGAGATGATCCGCGAGGGCCGGCTGACGCCGGAGGAAGCCGAGGAGCACCCGCAGCGCTCGATCATCACCCGGGCTTTGGGTCCGGAAGAGACGGTGGAGGTGGATACGCGCTCGTTCCGGGCCCGCGCCGGCGACGTCTACCTGCTGTGCAGCGACGGCCTCACCTCGATGGTGCCCGAGCCGCGGCTGGCGGAGATCCTGCGCGCCCAGCCGCGGCTGCGCGACGCCGGTGAGGCGTTGATTCGCGAAGCGAACAGGGCGGGCGGGCGCGACAACATCACGGTGATCCTGCTGCGCCTCGAGGAGGTCCACGTGCCGGGCTCCGAGCAGGTCGATCGCGACGCGACGCTCACCGGCGTCCCGGCGGTGTCTCCGGCGGGCGCAACGGCGGCGCTGGCTGTGCGGGCGCCCGAGGCGGTGCCGGCTCGGCTTCCGCGCCGACCGGCCGTGGGTGTCGCGACCCCGACCCGACGCCGGCGGCTGCGCGGCGCGCTGCCGCTGGCGGTGGTCGTCGGCGTGCTCGCCGTGGTGCTGGCCGCCGCCTACGTGGCGATGCAGTCGGTGTACTTCCTGGCGGCGAACGGCCGCGGGCTGGTGACGATGTACCAGGGGGTGCCCTACGAACTGCCGGGCGGCATCAGGCTCTACAGCAGCTACTACGTGTCTGGGGTGAGCGCCTCCTCGCTCGGCCCGCGCCGGCGCGAAGAGCTGCTGGCGCACACGCTGCGCTCGGAAGGCAGCGCGGGCTCCCTGATCCGCGACATCGAACGCGAAGACCTCAGCGAATGAACCGGCCGATCCTGCGCCTCTACGGACTGGTGGTGGTGCTGTTCGCGCTGCTGATCGCGTTCACCTCGCGCTGGACGGTCTTCCAGGCGGCGGCGCTGCGCGAAAACCCGCTCAACCAGCGCGAGCTGCTCGAGCAGGAACACGTCGACCGCGGCCGCATCGTGACCGCCGGCGGCACGGTGCTGGCGCACAGCGTCCTGGACTCCGAAAACGACTACGTGCGGCGCTATCCGACGGGTGAAGAGTTCGCGAACGCGATCGGCTACTCCTACACCGACCTGCGCCAGACGGGGCTGGAGCTGTATCGCGACGAAACGCTCGAAGGCAAGGCCCCGAGCGGGCTGCAGGCGATCCTCGACCAGCTCAAGGGCGTCGGTGACCGGGGCGACGAAATCGTGACGACGCTCGACCCGCCGGCGCAGCGGGTGGCGCGGGAAGCGCTGGCGGGCCACGAAGGCGCGGTGGTGGCGCTGGATCCGCGCACGGGGGCGGTGCGGGTGATGGCGTCGAGCCCCAGCTTCGACCCCAACGCGATGCGCACGCCGGCGTCGGCGGCGAAGGTGAAAGAGGCGGGCGGCGACCCGCTGGTGAACCGGGCCGTGCAGTTCGGCTACGCGCCGGGCTCGACCTTCAAGATCGTGACGGCGACGGCGGCATTCGAAACGGGCCGCTTCAACCCGTCCTCGACGCTGAGCGGCCGCAACGGCATCCCGATATCGGGCGTGCCCCTGCACAACGACCAGAACGAAAGCTTCGGCGAGCTGACGCTCACCCAGGCTCTCGCCAAATCCGTCAACACCGTCTGGGCGCAGGTCGCCGAGCAGGTCGGCCGGGGGACGCTGATGCGCTACATGAGCCGCTTCGGCTTCGACGCCAAGCCCCAGCTGGACTACCCGGCCGATGAAATGTCGGTCAGCGGCTCCTATGAAGGCGAACGCCTGCTGCTGCCCACCAACCCGCTCGTGGACATCGGGCGGATGGGCATCGGGCAGGACAAACTGGAGGCCACGCCGCTGCAGATGGCGGAGGTGGCGGCGACGGTGGCGAACGGCGGTCGGCTGATGGCGCCGCACCTGACGGAACGGATAGTCAATCCGGAAGGACAGACGCTGGAAAGGATCGCGCCGCGTGTGCAGTCGGTGGTGATGAAGTCCTCGACGGCGGCCGAGGTCAGGACGATGATGGAAGCCGTCGTCAACGAAGGCACGGGCGAAGGCGCGCGCATCCCCGGGGTGCAGGTGGCGGGCAAGACCGGCACCGCGGAAACCCAGATCGGGACGCAGCTCAACGACGCCTGGTTCATCGCGTTCGCGCCGGCCTCCGACCCCCGGGTGGCGATCGCGGCGACGGTCAAGAACGTGCCGGGATACGGGGCGACGTACGCGTTGCCGATCGCACGACGTGTCATGGAAGCGCTGCTGGATGGTTGAGGCGGGAACGGTCATCGACGGGCGCTACGAGGTGCTCTCGCGCATCGGCACGGGGGGCATGGCCGACGTCTACCTCGCGCGCGACCAGCTGCTCGGCCGCCAGGTGGCGGTGAAGCTCCTGCACCACCGCTTCGCCGAGGACCAGGAGTTCGTCGAGCGGTTCCGCCGCGAGGCCTCCAGCGCGGCTGGCCTCTCGCACCCGAACGTCGTGGCGATCTTCGACCGCGGGGAATGGGACGGGACGTACTACATCGCGATGGAGTACCTCCCGGGCCGCTCGCTGAAGACGGTGGTGCGGGAGATGGCTCCGCTGCAGCCGGTCGGGGCGATCGACATCGTCCTGCAGATCCTGCTGGCGGCGCGCTTCGCCCATCGCCGCGGCGTGATCCACCGCGACCTGAAGCCGCACAACGTGATCCTCGACGAGGAGGGCCGGGCGAAGGTGACGGACTTCGGCATCGCCCGGGCCGGCGCCTCGGACATGACGCTGACGGGCTCGATCATGGGCACCGCGCAGTACCTCTCCCCCGAGCAGGCCCAGGGCCAGGCGGTGAGCGCGGCGTCGGATCTCTACGCGATCGGGATCGTGCTCTACGAGCTGTTGACGGGCAGGGTCCCGTTCGACGGGGAGACGGCGGTGACGATCGCGCTCAAGCAGGTCTCGGCGGCGCCGCCTCCGCCGAGCGCGCTCAACCAGGAGGTTCCACCGGAGCTCGACGCGGTCGTGGCGCGGGCGCTGGCGAAGGACCCCGGGGAGCGTTTCGCGGACGCCGACGAGTTCATCGCGGCGCTGGAGCAGGTGCGCCACGAGCTGACGGGC
>Ga0335072_10001002_pt1 | contig 48611 bp, 43 predicted proteins | sample Lox_Sample_21_FD_206725 | JGI IMG/M metagenome (GOLD analysis project Ga0335072, IMG submission 206725) | Soil microbial communities from Loxahatchee National Wildlife Refuge, Florida, United States - Lox_Sample_2.1 | ecosystem: Environmental > Terrestrial > Soil > Wetlands | place: USA...
ACCGGCCTCACAACAAGTACGATGTACCTCTTGCACTACCCCCCCCCCCCCCCCCCCGGTAGTGCGAGGCCGCGCCTTGGCCAGAAGAAATAATAGGTGATTTTGGGGGCGTGGAGAATTTGGCCGTGGGGGATGGAAGGTGGAGACTGCGACAAGGATGAATGCCACTGCGGCTTGATGAAGCTTGGTTAGCCGACCAAGTCGCACGAGCCATCGAAAACAGTCAAGGCGGGACCTCGAAAATGTTAGCCGACTGGTTTAGCAGACTACGACCTGACCGAAAAGCGTTACGCCACATACTACGTCGAGGGCAGGCGTTGTACGGTTCACCTGCCCTGACGCTAACGTGGCGGAGAGACCAAATCATCGTAAGCCTTAAAAATTATTGCCCGCTTCCTTCACTCACCTTCCAAAGCCGTTCAACAAACGTCGCCTCTATCAACTCTGGTTACGAAGCGAGTATTTCATTCAAATCGTGCACAACCATCGATAAGTCTCTCTTTTTCGGAACGATCTGCTCAGGGGGTGCGTCAGTGACTGAGGTAGAAAAGTATAGCATTACAGTCAACAACACCCAGCACCTCCATCTGCGGTCACTAAGATACCATGCGACAACGCGGATGTCGATTGTGGGATCTCACTGAGTCGCCTGTCCCGACCAGTCGTTCACGACCGATAAGAGAGTGACGCGGTCCAGCCCCGCAGCAGCCATATCTTCGTCAAAGATGAATCTCACTCGAACCCTTGCGAACCTACACGGCCACTCACCAAAAGAACCTTCACCTTTCCGAAGAAGCCATAGCACCGCCCCGGCCCGTAGTTCTCATCGATTTCCAGCTGGATATCCTTCGGACCTCCGTATTGAGATTGACACGCTCTTGCTCGAGGACGCTCGTGGAAACAGGACTGCGGAATCTCCACTGATCTCTGACGATCACGTAGAGTCCGCGAGGGACAACGGATCTTCTGTTGTGAGAGCAGATGGTACACATACCACTTACAGGAATGGGAAGCAGAGCTTGTTGCACGAGAAGCTTATTGACTACTGTCAGTGGACCTCACAATATATACAGAGCCGGGTATGTTGACCTAGCGCCCAGATTATCAAACCCAAGCGTCGAACGCAGCTCCGCAACGGACGAACTCAAGAAAGATTAGGAGCCTCTATACCAATGCATGGCCGCCCACCTGGTGGAATAGATGGAGGATTGGTGAAAGTCTGCGTTTGGGGTTTAAGCGGTGGAATAGGCGGTCCTCAAACGTACGTACGTTTCTTTGACAACCCTTTCATAGCCCTTTGCTGACATCCAGGTGTCAGGCTGCAGATGCCGATGATCCACCAGTGCCATCATGGGATATCCTTATTCTCCAGGTGAATGCGACACCACTTGCGATGTCAACTTGGCGATCCTGCCTGCCGGACACCGGCAGTCCGGTAAACCTGGTGAACGAAGCCATGTTATCAGACACCATGCGTGGTCAGGTCAAACCCTACAAGGGCGATGAGCTTCGAAATCTGGGCTGGTGGCCAATCCGACCCAAAGGGAGACTTACCTTGTCATTCAAATTCACCGGAGATCCAGTCGTATACGAGGCAGAGTTCCTAGTCCTTAGGAAGGAACTTGGTCCGCTCTTTGACTGTCTTCTCGGCTACCCTTGGCTCAGCAAGAATGGCTTCAATCTGCAGAAAAGACCAAAGGAAGGAGAGGTGATTGATTAACGATAGGACATGGGAATTTTGGGATCAAGCAATATTCAGGGCAATATTGACGCAAAGCAGCGTTTTGGCTTCTGGCAATTCTCCTTGGCTCACTAGGCTTTACATGATACCCATGGCGCGATGATGCCGACGATAGCCATTCGACATGGTGACTTTTGCTCCTGATATTCCAAATATTGAGCATGACCCATAATCAAAATTCAAAGACTTATTAGCCCTGCGGCGACTCTAGTTGATCTCAGGAGATGTATAGAAGATGCCGAGCGTGTGCAGACATCCGAAACTACTCGGCGCCGCAATCTCCAGTGCGGACACAATACATGTTGAAACTCGCAATAATAGAAAGCTACGAGTCTGTGGAGTTCATCGCATTCATTCAAGATAGGTTCAGTCGATGCTGTCCACATTAGTCCTGTTTGGCTCTTCTAGAGAATTCACTTCCAGGTCCCTGACTAGGCCTCGTCACCTGCTACTTGGAACGCTAGACTCATGCGGAATGAACCCCACACCAGCTCCATGAAGCCATGCCCACGTTCACTAAAGGCTTAGAAATTTCACTCACGGCCATAATTGGAACTAGAGCGGTCTGCCCTAGCACTCTTCTCCGTGACTTAGGTCAGCCAAAAGTGAAAGGCGTGCAATCAGTTCACTTAGATTTTTATTTACTCAGATGCAAGATCCAAACGGGGTTATAAACACAGTACTATTACAGATGAAGCTCGGCGAGTGCCGTCCCCAGAGATTTCGTAAAATTTCGAAGTACAGTATATGACCACTGCACGGAGGAAAGCGAACTTCAAAAGCAGGGCCCCGAGCGCCCGCTTTGTAAAAGGCATAGGAGCTACTGGGACGCTAGGTTTATTCAAGTCTAGTCCCACACCAAGAAGATTCAATAATCTGACAAAGCTACTCCTTACCAAGTACGGTATTATTCGCTCAATTGGCGACCCCCAACTTTTTCTTGGCGCATTGAAAATCTCGCAATGGGGGCCTGAGCGCGCATACAAGCATTTGATTCCCCTCACGCTCAGCCTTGCTGCCCAACTCTCACGCCCCGTTTGTTTGTGTTGCTTCTCCATACCACACCCAATGTTTGGCGGCCAGCGCCTTATGCCGAAGGATGCTCGATAGTCGCGCTGAGCCTTTCCGTGCACGACATCCAAGAAGGCTCTGTCTTCATGAAAGCGTCCATCATGGACCAGAGGAGCCAGGTGGCTACTCCAAGACGTCGGCGAAAAGCTGAGATCGGATATTACTTCTTCCTCCTGAAACATCTCCATCTCTTCTTCTCGGGACATCCACTCGCGTTCATGGTATGGAAAAGTTAACTCTTGGACAGCCAAGGCTGACATTGGATGTGATTTAGGAGCCCAATACCCCCTTCCAGGTTACAGTCAATGCAGATGGGCAAGACTCCATGCTCCACCTGTCCGCGATTGTTGATAAGAAGCTTCCGAAGACTGTGATCTCGCAGGAAAAAGCACGGTTGACCGAAGGGACTACCTTTTCAACAATGATAACCCTCCGAGCATCGGATGGGACCGATTATCAGTCGGAGGCATATATTTTGCTGCGCTTTAAAAAGCACAATACCCAACGGACTTTCGAGGAGAAATTCTATCTCGTAGAGGACTGTCAGTATGACGTGATCTTTAGGAAAGACATTGCGAAAGAGTCACTGGACACAAAAGCGGGCTGTTACCCCTTTAGACATCGAACGCAACCACGAGGTATGAGCTCTCACGGCAAATGATGGAAATGGTGCTACACTATTACTGACAAAATGCGTTCCGAAGATGAGCAGCTTGCACAAAGAGCGGCGACTGAGCGGAGGGACAAGGAAGAAGAAGAGCGGAGAGCGCAGGAACGACAACAGGAACTCGAGCAACAGAGACAGGTGGAAGCGCAAAGAGAACGTGAGAGGCAGGAGCAAGCGGACAGAAGGGGATAGCTGAACTGCACACGTGTCGTTAGCAACGTCCCGCCGTTGGGAACAGGCCGCGTTTCGGTTGCTATTCGCAGGTTCGTACGCTCGTACATTCGTATACCTCACCTGGAAAAGGCACAGCTGGACAGGGATCAGCTATATCGCACGAGACAGGTTCTCGACCGACAGGGTTTCTTATGTCTATAAGTATTTGCTCGTTCCCCAGGTAGAATAGATAGCAATAAGCAGTGCTTCCACAACCAGTATCTGCATACCTGTCTGCTACGAGCAACACCGGCGACTTACAATATGACAAGAATGCTGTCATGATGCATTTGTGCCATCCACCTGACTTGTATTGCTGATCTGTTATGCAAGCGAAGTTAATCAGCATTTTCTTCGCTATTTTGTGCCATGGCTGCAGGACTCGTGCAGACTCCTTAGCCAATTGGGGGCTACGGTCGTTAAATGTGGGTCAGAAATCACGAACCTGTCATCGAGAATGTTACCGAAACTTACGGGTGGGACAAGAGTACTTACCGGGTTGAGATTGTCGTAACAAATCGCACGAAGCATGTTCTCTGGCCGCAAATTCGAAGAGCTTATAAATTTTCTCTGGGTGACTCTGGGAACAACCACATCTTCGCCAGCACAAGGTAGCTCCCGGAGCATATTACGAGAATCGAAAATATGAGAAGTATGTGTGTGTGATGACAAGACACGCATGATCTCCAAATATGATTGTAGTTGCCTCGAAGTCTGACAGCGATTATTTGATTTCAGGTGTAAAATCTGGTGTCCAAATAAGGTTTGGTGGCAAATATGCCAGGAAAGAAGGAAAGACAGCCCCGCTCGTAGCGTATTTTTGCAAGACTCGGGTGATGTTCGCCTGGTGGTGTCACAGCAAAATGTGGCGGCATTCCTAGGGCTTTGAAACCAGCCACTGGGTAGGCGGATTGCTGAATGAAATCTGACAACACCGTTTGTGATTAAAACGATATTGACTTTACTTAAGCCCGGGTTCCCGTCTCGTCAGAGGAGGACCACGTGACCCTACACATAATTGATCCAGTCTTAGGTATCGATAATCGCCATGGAAAGTCTTAACAGATTTTGTCCAACTGGATGAGGTTCAATCGATTCACCTTGCAACTCGGCTACCATTTTGCCAACTGGGGAATGGATTATGTACTAGAGGCGGCATCTTACATTGACTAGTTCTACAGTATGTTCGTGCGCCAGACGGACACAAGCAATACCATGCTTGTATGACAGTGAACTTGCTAGACGTGCTCCTACTTTTCTATGAGCAGCTTGTACTGTGTTAATCCTGCAACGTCACACGAATCGTTAACCAGCCACAGCTACCAAAGTGCTGGTCGACGCTGCCGGCCCCCCGCGGCATAGCTCCGATGCTCGTGTCCGATGCTTGAGGCACTAGTAAAATTCCTTTGCGAGGTGGCATATCCAAGCAGCTGATGTCCGAATCATTGGTCGCTACTGTTGCCAAAGTGTCCGACTAGGTAGGAGGACACGCGTTTGTCTCGCTATCTTCCGCAGCAACCCGTTGCAGAACCCTGCAATCGGGTATGGTGCTCGGTGGCAAACACTGTTGATGAAACCTGAGAGGAGCAACCTCTCGGGCTTCTGCATGTTTGTAGCTGACATCCATGAAAAGAGAATAGAATGGTGTGAGTGGAGAGGGGGCTATTCCTTTGGCACGTCACTCTTCCAGCACCTCGCCACAAGCGACACTCTCTTCAGGGCTGCCCTTACACAACTTTATGTCGCCTAAGTTCCTTGCAATTTATCCTGATCACTTGACAAAAAAAGGACGAAGACAGACTTTGCCTCCTTGCATCGCCAAGAGGTAACATCAAGGTTGTTTTGATGGGTGACTGCTAAATCCGGCACGACTGTCAGCAAATCCTTGAGCCACAAAGAAGCCGCCCTATACACGTCCACGTCCAGACAAGGACTCAGCTCATCATACTTCATCTGACTCTTTCAGTCTATTTGAAGTATCCCGGATCCCATGCCACTAGGCCATTGCTCTTTGCTACTGCAATACAACGCCAACCATGGGGAGTAACGAAAGTCGCGCACGCTCGCGTCAGGAAGTTGATTCGAGTTCCTCAGCATATCTGACATGGTTCCATTCACACTCTTTCTTATTTCGCGGCCAAAGACAGGCTGAACCTCTAGTATGCAGTCCCTGACCAAATTGATACAGTTACCAATAACATATCGGAACAGGAAGCAGAGACAATAGCGACCCTCGCGGCCATCGCCGATGGCACGGAATGTCAAATCACAATGCGCAGAACGAAGATTGACGGTACACTCCGCGGCAGTATTATATCCGAGACGAACGCCGATGCCAGCAGGGCACAGAGAGAATGTCTTGCTGCGCCAGTGAGCCTGACGGACTCCGGAGGAAAGGTCTACACCGCTACACAAGTTATCCATCTCCGCTGCGCGATCAACAAGAGGACTCAGACGTTCAACGAGAGGTTCTACGTGACCAGCGATTGCGGTGAATATGATGCACTCCTCCGTCAGAAAGTTAGCGCGTGGTAGGAGTTCTGCACAGCCATCCACATTCACACACGTCGAGTCGTATAAGTCGAAGATGACTTATGGCAAGCTCGCGTTTGTGATTCGAAAAGGCTCCGGTAGCCCTCGCATTGAAGGGGTGGGTTTTCTCTCCGCGGGGTTTGTCAGGAAGGAAGACAATCTGATGTACAACAGCGGGGATTAAGTTCCGGGTTAAGGAGCAGGCCAATTAATGTAGCTTGAGGATTACTCTCCTGTATCAATGAGCCAAAATGGTAGGTTGGCCTCAACACTAAGCCAGCAACGGTCAGGGAGGTTCGTAAATTCGATTTGATCGAAAAGCCTTGATGCGAGCTTTGGCCTGGATGCCAGGCTAGGAATACTGTCTGTCACTTACGGAACACGATGCGGGCGGTCGGTAGTTACATTCTCCTTTTTGGCCTCAAAGCGCACTTTTCCTAGATAGGATCCAATCATAGTTCTTTCCATGCCGTTTCTCCGTTCCCTTGAGAGTACTGTAATCGCGGCTATTATTTCTCCACAAGGTCTAGGCTGGTAGCTTTCTGTCTTCTCTAGGGGTCCAATTAGTTACATGAAGAAGAGAGAGACTGGTTTGCCTAAATGCGTGCCTCCGGGCTGCAAAAAGCCCTCAGAAGTGTGAGAGGAGGCCGAAAAATCACGCGCCGGCCAATGAGGCTCTGAAGCTAGCCTGCAAGCAGGAAATGCGGCCTAACGTGTCATTCAACTTGATATCTGCCAAAATGCCTCGATCGAAACTCCTTTTACGTTCAATCGTCTACTATATCCGAAGACCGTAGAATAGGCTGGTGCGAAGCGTTTGGTTAGGACAACCGGCACTCAAAGCCCGAATAAACAGAGGGCCAAAATGGCACCTTACAGGTCGTATGTACTTCCAGAAATGCAGAGAATATCTCACTCTTTCAAGATCAACCAAACTGATACTACTATGCCCCTACAGGCTGCTAGCCTCACGAACATTCGCCTTCTTAGTCGGTCCTGACAAAGAACCCATAGATATACACATCAGCCTTCTGCAGTCGCTCTCCGAGCCGCTGGACAAGTTGATGAATAATGGCCAAATGAGAGAGTCAAATGAAAGGGTAGCTGAGCTTGGGGATGTCGACGTCGAGACGTTTGGTCTCTTTGCTGAATTCTGCTATACACGCAATTACAGAGCCCCTCCAAAGGCAGAAACGAATAAGGCGGTCGAAGCTGCCAATACCGCCAACAATGAGAAGGACATGCCAATAGCAGAACGGCAAACGAGGGTCATTAATCTAACCACCCTGTACTGTTGCAGGTGTGCGTATGTGCTGTCCTACCTCGGAGCAGGTTACCAGCAGGGATCCATACTCTGCACAAGCTGTAATAGCACTAACTTCTACTGTGTCCTCTGTGGTTCGGCGGTTCAAACTCCAATCCTCTGGTACGGCGGCGGACCCTTTTGCCTAGCATGCAGGAACAAATCAGAGGTCCAGAGCCTAGCTCTGGCATCAAGCAAAGCTGCTCTGTGGCGTCATCTGCAGGCGAAAGAGTACGGCGCAATGGGCATGAGCCATAGTGAACTTCGCACGCACTTGAAGCAGATGAGACCCGAGGACGAGCTCTCCGATAAGCTGGTCTACCATGCCAAGCTGTATATCTTCGCCAACATGTACATGATTGAATCGCTCAAGGGCTTATGTCTGCACAAGCTGTTGAGAGATCTTGAAGGATTTGACGTCGAATCCGACTCCGCTGGAGAAGTTGCCGAACTACTACGCTACGTGTATACAAATACATCTGCCAATGACGATGGGACAGAAGGGACAGGAAGCGAGCTTAGAGACCTCGTTATCACGTATGCGGCCTGCAAGGCGGAGCTTCTCGTAAAGGATAAGGCATTCCTGGAGATGCTGGAAGAAGGCGGTGAAGCGGCTTCCGCATTCGCGCTGTTCATGGCAAAGCGCTTATGATTTGTGAATCACGTCCTCGAGATCGGGGCATGTCGGGTGCGGTTAGCAGATGGGAGAATACGGACGCAGACTTTTTCATGTCACTGTCGAGATGTTTAGCACCGTCTTTAAAGGGGAGTGCGCAACCAGTATGAGAAAGACACTTGACTTTCGAGCGAGGGCAAATACGACCATCACGTGGAATTCTGTTTGCGGCCGATTTCGAAGGTGGAATGATTCTGCACAACCGTGATAAGGGCATGCTGTCTACAATGGAAATCAAGGATGTGATTCAATGGGGGCAAAAGATGGTGAATTCATAGCCAAACCGTTTGAGGATTGTTTCCTAGACGCCCAGTTGAGCGGTATGTTAGCGCAGCGTTGATCATATAGCCTCCGCGAGTACTTCCTCCCCACACTTTTGTCCATAAAAGACCTTTAACGTCTTCATAAAGCAACTTCAGACCGGCGACCCACAAGTGCAAATCTAGAACTTCAAGCAAGCGGTGGGACCTTTCCGTGCCAAAGCCCCTTTCACGCACCTGCTCGAACATTTGTTGGCTCTTGTCCCACCATACATTTTCCCTACCATGTCCAGCGTGGACGTGGCCAAAGACATGTAGCGTGGGTTTAACCCGCCATATCTCCTTGAGTAGCCATTCGCATCCCAGTCCGCCGTTCTCTGAGATATCGAGGTGCCACTTTGGTGGGTTATGTGTTACCAGTACGTCTATATCATCCGGTATCGTATTACTCCATGCGTCCTGCCCACGAATGTACTGAAATGCAAATTCCTTGCCGCCGCATTTCGGTATTTGAGGGGCGCCGTAGACTTTCAGCATGCGACTTTCGCTGAATGTCAGAGAGACGGAGGAGTGTTCTAGGTAGTGTATTTTGCCCCAATCGAGAGTGGCTTTCATCTTCTTGTCATGCTGGCTGCGGCTGCGAGGGTCGAAGTAGCTGTCGTGATTGCCGCAGACGACAACAACATGCTGGAAGCCTGACCTCCCGTCGGTGGTTGACTTACGGTGGAGGGTATTGAGCCAGTCGATTTGCTTTTGGATTTCCGAGACGGTGCCGATATCTGTGAGATCGCCGGCGTGGATGAGAAGGTCACCATCAGGTATGCGGGTGGCAGGCGTTTTGCTGTGAGTATCTGAGATGCACACGACTTTTATGGGCGTTGCGTTGGGTGGTGGGCGGTATGGACGACCACGCGAGGTCAGGAGGATGCTGTGCAGGTAGGTAAAGAGAGTTGTTAGAGGATTATGGAGCAAGATATAGAAGAAAGAGGGCGGTTCGAAGGGCGAGCTGGGCGACAGAAGAAAGCCAGGCAGGAGGCCCATCTTCAATATGTTCCACTCTGAGTAGAAGCTTCCCCAACAAACCGCACACAGTGAAGGCTTCGGTGAAGTTCAAGGTATTCCAACTAATGCAGAGATGCGATTGCAGGTTAGCGGAACACCTCCTACATGATGAGGATACGATCTAAGACGCATTTAGTGAAGCAATGGGCGTTTCGAGGGGTACGCCTCTGTTCTCTGTCCCGAGGAAGAAAGGATCTTGAGTTGCAAACGCGAATTTTGGGGCACTGACGTCTCATGGCTAAGTTGCTTGGTTGCCGGTGAGATCCTCGCGTGCCGCAAGCCCACGTTGTCAATCCTCCACGGGCATTTGTTCGAGAAAACCAGGGTTGTGGCTGGGGCTGATTGAGGGGAGCCATTTTTCCGTTGCCTCCCCATCCTACGGAGCGCAAAAGCTGGCGTTTGTGCGCCTCTTTATCACAGCCATTGTCACTGGTTCGTTTGACAGACTTTGCCGAGTAATCACCATTATTTAGCCAGGGCAAAGATCCCACTAGATCCGACGCTGCCCATCATCCAGCCGCCCTTGATCGCTCCTGTAAACTTTGGTCCACCCTGCGTGCATCACCCACTGCTTGACCAAACACACTCACACCCCCCCGAACAGGCCCAGCCTTCACATTTGCCGACACCTCAGGCGCAGGCTCACATCACTTCTCATTACCGCCTTGTCGGGGGTTATTGCCTACCGTTGGGCGCCTCGAGGATTCTACCACGCCAATCGGGTACGGTCCTCATTTGCCCAGCTCTAGCGCTTGTTAGACGCACCCATAGGAGTTGCGGCACTTTTTGGGATCTTTCTAGCACGCTCTCTATCTACACCACCAGTCTCTCCTTTGAAGGACCCAGGGTCCTCCTCTCGCGTCTTTGGGATGTATTTAGGCCTTTCGAACTTACTGTGACCGCGCTGCGAAAGGCACCTGGCATCCACGCTCTCCTTCTCCAACTACGCCCGCCAACTCGACGAGTAAGAGCATTTACGGCGGGATCTCCTTTAGGCCTCCGTGCGCCGTCGAAACTTCCTCCGACGACACTAGCGCTATCATGAACGGTACCGATCTCAAAAAGGCTGCCCTCAATCAAGCTAAAAAGGTTGCGACGACCGCTGCTCAAGCAGCCAGCAGCAACGGTCAGAAGAAAAGAAGGAAGGGCGATAATCTGAAGCCCATCATAACTACGGATGGTCAAGCGGGCGCGAATGCAAGTCCTGAGACTGCATCGACGATTACTGCGGGGTAAGTTCCATGTATTTGCGATGGGGTCCCCAGACGTTGTCATGAAAGATTCCTCCTAATCATATTGCTGTAGCGCCATGAACTCCCCACTTTCCCACAACAAAGCTGCGACCTACGGCTCACAACTCAGCCGATCACCATCCTCCTCGGAATCCGGCGATGATCCTGCTTCGACAACGGCAGATGAAGAAGACTCAGAAGATTATTGCAAAGGTGGCTATCATCCTGTCTACGTTGGAGAGACATACAACAATGGCAGATACGTTGTGGTGCGAAAGCTTGGATGGGGCCATTTCTCTACGGTCTGGCTCTCTCGGGACACACACACTGGCAAGCATGTAGCCCTGAAAGTGGTGAGATCAGCGGCGCATTACACGGAGACAGCGATCGACGAAATCAAGCTCTTGAACAAAGTTGTACAAGCAAATCCCAACCATCCTGGTCGCAGGTACGTTGTCGGTCTTCTCGATTCGTTCGAGCATAAAGGAGTCAATGGAGTGCACGTGTGCATGGTGTTTGAGGTGCTGGGAGAGAACCTCCTCGGCCTGATAAAAAGATGGAATCACCGTGGTATTCCGATGCCACTTGTGAAACAGATAACGAAACAAGTGCTGCTCGGCTTGGATTACCTCCATAGGGATTGCGGCATTATACACACGGATCTCAAACCCGAGAATGTGCTTATTGATATTGGAGACGTGGAGCAAATCGTCAAGACGTTTGTAAAAGATGAGAAGGCCAGCAAAGAGGACAACCGGAACGGGAGACGGCGGAGACGGACCCTTATAACAGGCAGTCAACCTCTTCCGAGTCCCTTGAATGCCAGTTTCACCAACCTGGAAAAGCTGGGAATGTCGCACCAGCATAGCAGTCTCAATCAGATTGTCAATGAGAATTCATGTGAGTCAAAAACACCGTCCAAGAAACTCTTTAACTGACAATCTGTTCAGCGCCAGCTAAATCGAAATCTTTAGAAGGACTGTCAATGCTCGAACAGCTCAAAGCCAAAGCTAAGGAAAAGGACAAGGATAAAGAAGACGAAGAAAAGCAGAAGTTGAGAGAGAAAACAACGTAAGTAATTACCATTGGATTTGGCTTGGCATTGCAGAGATGAAAAAGGCGAGAGCTAAGTCTTCTTACATTCTCTTGCCAAACTCTGTGGATTGTTGCGCCGTCCTCCTATCCTTTTTCTCTTTCCAGTCTCTGTCCAATCGAATCGACTTCCTCTGACCAATCTTAGTGATCCATTGGAGAAAGACCTTGCCGGCGTTTCCCTTGACAACAACTCGGCAGCTGAGAAAGTTATGAAAGCAGCAGCCAATATGGACGACCCAATAGGGGAGATTATCACCGTCAAGATCGCGGATCTGGGAAACGCTTGCTGGGTTGGCCATCATTTCACAAACGACATTCAAACCAGACAATATCGGTCGCCGGAAGTGATACTGGGCGCCAAGTGGGGCGCTAGCACTGACGTTTGGAGTATGGCAGCTATGGTATGCCTGGGCTTACCTTCTTCCTCTTTCTAGAAACTCACAAACCCTCTAGGTTTTTGAGCTGATCACAGGCGACTACCTTTTCGATCCCCAGTCTGGCACCAAGTACGGCAAAGATGATGATCACATTGCACAGATCATTGAACTCCTTGGACCCTTCCCGAAATCCTTGTGTCTGTCCGGGAAATGGTCACAGGAGATCTTTAACCGCAAAGGCGAATTACGGAACATCCATCGTCTCCGACACTGGGCTTTGCCAGACGTTCTTCGCGAAAAGTATCATTTCTCAGTGGAAGATTCAAAAAGGATTGCCGGTTTCCTTACACCGATGCTGGAGCTCCTCCCTGCGAACAGAGCGAACGCTGGCGGCATGAGCAATCACGAATTTATGAAGGATACAAAAGGGATGGATGACGTCCACTTGAATGTTGAGGTCGGTAGTAAAGGGGAAGGCATTGAAGGGTGGGATTGCGAAGTGAAGAAGCGGTAGTATCTGGCTACCCCTTTCATCTCGAACCTTGTTGGCTTTTTGCCCCTTCCTGCAAGTCCTTTGTCGCAAGCTTGGATCCAGGTATATTCACAGTCCTTTTGCAATTACCATGTCTGCGAGCGGGTGGGGACGAAACTCGGCATCAATGCATGATCAGCACGTACAAAGAGCACAACCATCTAGAAGGCTTGATTAGCTGTTTATATCGACTTGTCAAACAGTACAGACTTTGCCATCATTGGCTGGAACAACAACGAATTAACGATGTACATGTGGGCCGGTTTTCCCAGAACCTTCCTCAGACCTATTGGGACGCCAAAGCTCTCACAACAGTACTCCGTCGTCGCTCTTCCAATTCGTCTTTCCCATTCTGACATGTCTACCCTTGCACAGCCTTTGTTTACAACATGCCAATGACCGTCCCTATGTTCCACGCTTTGTTCGAAGCTGGCAAGCAGAGCCTTGCTTGGTCTGTTCTCTCTCTAACATAACCATTCCGTTTGGTTTCAGTTCTCTGTCGAATGCTCTTACCAAATAACATATAACGGCTTCTTCATGGAACTGCAAAGCAATGCACATAAAGCACCATCCCAACCTTGCAGCAGGTCTTTCCGCCACCGTGCGTGCTTCTTCACTGTATAGTCTCCACACCTTCAATTAACCAGTGCAATTTCTTGAGTGAGCAATATTTCAACGCAAAACACGCCGTCTGACACACCTCGCTAGCGCCCTAAAGCCGCATCCTTTCCTACGTGCTATTTGATCAACACTGCCAACAAGGAGGTCGGCACAGCCATCCTTCCACCATCAAGCCTTCTACAAACAAGTCTCCCAGATCAGCATCGAAGGCAATAAAAACGCCACCTTCAACTGAATCGTCTCCTCTCTACACGTCTTCAACCAGTTGCCTGCCACCAAAATGTGCATCATCCACACGGTCCGCTATGCCAGCTGCAACCACGTTCACTCCTACACCGAGCTTGTCCATGAGAATGCAATTTACTGTCCCGATCAGCAGGTTGCGCATGATGGAATCACGAAATCGCAAGACAAGTGCCCGGACTGTGTTAAGACGGGCCAGAAACGGCTCCACTCGATGGAAGGGGATCGTAAAGATGACGGATCGGATCTGTGCGGGACCAAGACAGGATCCACGAGGGTCGAGGATGGTGGCGAAGGGCTAGAGGTCGTGGAAGATAACTTTGCTGATGGCAGCCAGGCACATGTTCCAAGGGACTGGGATGGCGGCGCAATGTTGTCGAGCAACGAGGAGTGGCAGCTCGTGCAGCGCCGAGAGCCAGAAGGACAGGAGATCGCCGGCAGAGAGGACGAGATGGTCGTTGTCGATCATGAGGGGGAGGCCATGAACGAGTCTTTGCATGTGGTTGGTGAGAGTGAGTGGATGACTAGAGGCCAGATCCTGTCTCGTCCCATTAGTCCAAGCGATCAAGAGCCGAACACGGAAGAAACAGGGCAGGAGAGAGTGTCGGAGCTGGGAACCGGTCGCTGCGTTGGTGGTGGAGGGGGTCGGGCGGCTGAAGCTGGACGACGGGGGCAGGATCCGCCGACCTCTGCTACTGAACTGGTGGGGGGAAGGCAAGAAGAACAGAACGGGACGAGGACGTGGAAGCCGACCTGGGGAATGATGGGATATGGCTGGGTGAAGGAGCAATAGCACAGCTACGCATTTTGTGCGAGTCGGTCTTGAAAGGGGAGCTTCAAGAGGCATATTAGCCTGTTTCTTTTTCTTCAAACTCGGCATTATTAGCACATTTCTCGACTTAGGACCGTGCTTGGCTTTTGAATTGTTCAAATTCCTCTACTTAGTTTTGCTTCAAACTGGAAGACATGGCACAACTCTCCTAGATTTTGGCTTGCTGCATTCTTGAAGTCAACCTTCGACGCACACGATACACACTGTTGCATCTAAACTGCTGGAGACCTCCCCATGACGAAGCCCACCCGCCAAGCCCCGTTCTCATGGAGAAACTTTCGGGTCTCCCTAGAACCGCATTTCCGTAGCACGTTCGTATTGCTTATGTTTCCTGCCTCTGTGATTGCCCGTCAAAACTTCCACTTCCTTCTCTTCATCGGTAGTACTCGTCGGATCGTCCTGCTCGCCTCCCCCTTCAACTCACTACCTTGATATGCTCCCTTCTTTCAAGACCCCAATAATGGTCCAGATAAGCTTTCGAAGCCTCGGTGGCATAACCTTCCCTCCAAACTCATCCAGTAACATGTACCCGACTTCTTCCGTTCCCCGGATTCGCGTCATGGCAGCGCATATTGCCGATCAGAACACCTGGGTTCAATCGTTCCTCGACGCTGAGAAGATATGTCAGTGTGCCATGAGCTCCGTTCTGAAGTGGGAGAGACAGGTCGGGCCTCGTCTTCGTACAAGCGATATCCACATCCGGTCTCTGTAGTTGTGAATATCTCATGACTGTAGGCGAAGTGCGAAGCTTGTGATAGATGGCTAGATCTCATTGAGGAAGGGGTCGGATGATCAAGCCAGGAGTAGTAATGATTGGTATTTCAATTGGCAAAACAGGGCATGTGCTTGTGATTGTCCTCTCCATTGTCTTGTTGGACGGCATCGTCAGTGAGTATCGTCGAACTCGACTCCTGCAAAGGTTCTTCCGGAGTGATATCAAGGGCTGGGAAACCGGGCAACTCGGTCCTGAGAGGACGGATGTGTTCGTGTAAGGGTGGCCTGAGAAATCAGGTTAGGGCTGAGGGTGAGTGATGCCAGCTATACAGATATAGACTGCTTGCTACCGTGGTACTCTATTCGACTTGCGTGGTGTGGTGCGGAGATTTGCTCAGTCATCAATCAGTGTCAACTACTTTCCTTTTCTTGGTGGGTCCGCCGTTGGTTTGACTGAGTTGGTTTTGATCGTCGTCGAAATGTAAAATGTCCTTCAGTTTCTTTAGCTGAACTGGCTTAGTGAGGAAGCGGTTAACTCCGCTTGCAAATGCTTCCTGTTCAGTCTTGGAGGAGGCAAGTCCAGTGAGAGCAATTATTGTCGTTGGCGGTAAACCCTGTTTACGTTCCAAAGCACGAATCTCGCGTGTCGCGCTCAATCCATCCATGACTGGCATTGACACATCCATCAAAACATAATTGAAAGACAAACCCCTCTCTGCAGTGTCGCGGTACTTCTCGTAGGCTTGTAAGCCGTCGGTAGCAACCTCATATGAGCAATAGAGCTTGCGTATATAAGTGACCATGATTTTGAGGTTGATGTCGTTATCATCCACAAGTAGAATTCGTGGGCGATCAGGGTTGATGAATTCCGTCATACCAGAGTGCAAAGTTGGCGAGCTGTTTGATTGCGGCGAAACGACTGCTGGAATGGCTTGAGCACCGTTTTTGCTTTCGCTTGACTCTGAATGACCATTTGTTGACCCCTCACACGGCTCTTCGGTAATCAACTCGCTGGTCATATCCAAAACATTCCTTTCAAGCCGAAGGGCGCTGTTCAAGGCTTTGGCTATTTTCACCGGTCCAAATGGCTGAGTAATGTAGATTGCGTGTACCGGATCGGCGCCGGCACGTTGAGATTTAGGAACCGGAAACTGGCAAAGGACGATTAAAGGAGCTGCTCTTATCCGTGCTAGCAATTGCGGGTACGAATGAGCCTTATTGTGTAAGTACTCGAGAGGCTCTTGCTCGATCATGAAAAGATCAGCGGACACGCTCTGATCTGAGTCAGCGCTGACCACTTTCATCCCCAATTGGCTGGATAAAATCTGGGATAACGATGAATGAAGAAGATTTCGGCGTTTTCGGAGAAGAGTGCCAGGGGCGATTGCGCCAGGTCCGGTATCTAGCCGATCACCAAGAACCACCAAGCACACTGTAAGGCGTTGGTATTGTAGAAGCGCCTTCGTGTCCCGAAGGTGTGCACCTACACTAGGTCGTTCATCAAGAGGTATAGATACTGTAACCTTAGTTCCGCAGCCGACTGCGCTGTCGATATGAACGGTACCTCGCAAAGCAGTGACGATCTGCTGCACAATGCTAAGACCCAAACCAGCTCCGACGCTGAGAACGTCTTCTTGCGCAAACGGTGTCCAGAGCCGGTGCTTCAGGTAATCTGCTGAAATGCCCTTGCCAGTATCGGTCACCGAGAGATGGACTATTGTCCTCTTGGAGCCAACAGACCCCGGGGGGGACTCGTCCGCCCAGATAGCGACTTCGATAAAGCCCGATTTCGTGTACTTGAGCGAGTTACCAAAAAGATTCATTACGATGCGTCTCCACGCTCCCACTTCCGAAGTCATGGTCCAGTTGGATCTTGCACGGATATTCAGGATCACAGAAACGATCTGTTGAGTCATGACGTGATTTGCGTTCAGGGCACCAGCAGGCGCACTCTCGATCCAAGCTCCTTTAAAACTGGCAGAAAGTTGTTTCTGGTACTGGTAACCGGTGTAAACGGATTCGACGACTTCCTCTACCAGCTCGCTGAGATCAAACTTCGAGACAAGGCCTAAAGGCTCATGCATGCCTTCCCCCTCAAGGCTTGCATCTGAGCTGGCTTCCTTCGGCTTTGATCGATTGTTTATCTTGGCATAGTCCAACAAATGGTTCATGGTGTCAAGCAGTGTTCTGCCGCAAACATGGACCATTTCAATCATACTATCCTGTTCAGCCCCAGTGGAAGAATCTTGTAGAAGTTCGGCGGAAGCCAGAATGCCATGAAGAGGCGAGCGCAACTCGTGACTGATATTCGAGATGAAGTCGCTTTTGGCCCTGTCATTTGCCACCGCTTCAATTCGATTGATTTCAGCCATGACCGAGTTTCCAAACGCCGCAAGGTATGTGACTTCTTCGGATTGCAAAGCGCGCTTCGGATCCGTCGTCCAGCCGATGCATCCGGCGAACCAGCGTTCCTTCTGAGAATCCCAAAGCGGGTAGAAAATGATTGATTGAGCGCCTGGCAACCACTCGAAGAGCAACCGCGAGTCAGCTTGTATTTCTAGCATTTTCCCGCGCTCGCGAGTCAGGTTCTGATTGGAATTGGGTTGCGAGATACTAGAGAAATGCCATAATTTCTCTTCGCAGCTGTCAGCGAAAGTGGAGCGCTCCGAACTGAAAATCTGTCCATGTGGGTGCTTGCGGAGCAATCGCCTGAGCATGAACTCTGGAATTGCACCAGATTGATCTCCGGACAGCGAGTCTGGATTCAAAGACTGGCCAAGCCTTTCGCACTCCTTTGTGGCTTCTCTTTGATCCATTTCGCCAGGTGTTGGAGATGCCTTATCCTTTGATGTCTCACCTGGGAAGATAGGACCATCCAACGGGCAACTATCGGCCCATTCCTCGTCGCCAGACGAGCCAGCATCGTTGTCCGAACCGTCTTGGAGCTGAATTGGGCGCCCTCGACGCAATTTGGAGCGAGTTGCAAGGCCGCTCAGAGAAGCGTCGAAGAAAACAACCCCACACAAGTCCATGCTTTCCCGGATGAGATTGCTTGCTCGCGAACAAGTGCGCTTGATGTTACTAGGAGCTAGAGTGCACTCTGTGGAAGATCTGCCCGCGGCATTGATACCCGACGCCTCAATGGGCACAGACGTGGCGACGGCTGTTCCAGTGATCGTGGTAGATGGTGTCAATGTATCCTTTGATTTCACGTCGATGTCCGAAATACCTTGCGACTCCTCACTTGCTCGGCCGTTGACTTCTACAGATGTTTTCATTGAGTCCGTACGGGGTTCGAGCACGTCATCAAAACCAAGCGTATGACTGCTGTTCGACGTCGCACCGTCCGCCTCTGATTGTGCTGAACTCGGAATGGCGTTTGCTTCGCCATTGCCTGGAATAGACGACGGTGGTGGGCCAGTCCTGGGCGACACACGGATGCTGGACTGTCCTTCAACGAAGAAACTCAACCCCTTCATCAGCCTCTCAGCCCTTTCGAAGTCCTGCTTCATTCTCATGAGTTCCAAGTGATTCCCAACCCTATCGGAAATCTCTTGCAACAAACTAACTTCCGCATCGCCGAAATCATGTCGCGGTTTGTTGTCAATGACGCAGTAGCCGCCTATGACAAAGCCAGCAGGACTTCGAATTGGGACTTCGGCATAAAACCGCATATAAGGCCATCCAACAACATATGGGCGGTCCTTTGTACGAGCCTCTTCCAAAAAGTCGCGGATGATGTACCTCGATTTGTTTGCCGTGACATTAGGTGTTGAAATTTCGAGGCTATTTCCCCGTTCTGTGAAAGTCTTAATCGTGCTTGGGCAGACTCCCCAATGGAGAGGCAAGGACTGTATGCCGAGGTAGAGCGCATCGCCCTCCTGGTGAATATCTTGCTCGCGGAGGGACACCGACTTTGTTGCTTCCGCAAGGATATATTGTGAATTATGGTCTATGAGCGAAATGAATGAACGTTCGCATTGCAGCTTCAAAGCGCCAAGCTGGGCAAATGCCGTGAGAGCAGGTTCAGGGGAGATCTGGACAGGGCGGATTGGCTCGGTAGATACCAAGGAATGGGCCGCAAAGCCATCGCAAGGTTTTGTGGACGCGATGCCGGGTGAAACAACATCATTCAGCGGGAAGTTCGTCGCACAGTAGTATCTTTAACATATCGTAGTCAGTCGGTGCAGTGACGAGTAACGAGCCCATCATACCTCGCCACTTCCTGGATTCTGCGGAGCTCCCTCGCATTCTCAAAGGACTCGACGGCGTCGGCCATAATTTATCCGCGCAAGTGAGCTGGAACAGCTATGCGCATGTGCTTGGTCGTCATTCATACCGGTGGCTTCTGGACATGTCCCTCAGTACTTGCAATGCGCCGTGAAGTTTGTGAAGTTCGTGAAGTTTTCAAGCTTAAACCATGAGATCATTTCGAGCTTCGTATTAGGCGATATCCAGTAAACCAAGTGAAGTATGACTGGTGTAAATGAAAGGTCGAAGGTCTTTCGTCAGGGTAACTCAATCCCACCTGTCTGCTGATCAGGTGCGCCCGCAGGCCAAGCTCTGTGTTGACAAGTTTCCGCAGGCGGATCGTCATCCGGTCATAGGCCGGTAGGCTAGCAAGGCCCTCTCCATGAGGACAAGTGGGCCGGAGGGGAATTTTGCCCGAAGCAATTTCGAAAACTCTATGGCAATTGTGGTCAATCGGCCTTGGACGCATTGACCTCAAGCAGGAGGATTTCTTCCCAAAGGAGCTACACCGATGTATGGCATAGCATCCTGAGAGATTCTATTGAGATGGCAGGCTGTAGACAAAAAACAGTTCTCCGGCACTCGTATCAACTGCAAAGGTAATTACGCCAGTTAGATTTGTCCACCGTCTTATCGGGTCACACATATGTTGTAATAGACTCTACTCTAAGACTGTCCTCAGGGGGTACCCCTTTGCCAATATTAATTCTACAGAAAACAACTGGAGAGCCGGACACGATCTATCAACTTTTACTGACCTCGTCCTAGCTCGTAAATAGTATGGCGCCTTTTAGCTCCCTTCCCTGGGGGGCTCCGTACCAACAAGTTCCACTCTCGTACAAGGATTTTTCAGCACCGTTTGTGATCACACTAGATCTCGCGCTCGTACAGAGCATCACGATTTTGAAGCTTGAACCTCCTCTGGTAACCGTTGTCTCTCAATATGGCCTCTAGGACTAGGGTTAGCCGTTCATAGGACCGGTAGGGCCATTCCTGGGAGTATTTTGCCTCCTAAGGAAGCCCGCAGTCGTTCCTGGGAATGGTGTGGCCACAGGATTTTGAGGCCTCGTCTTTTGGCAATTGCCGTGCGGCTTTATAGCGCGCGTCACAGCTCGATTAGGCTCAATCAGGCCTGGCTACCCCCCGTTGGCGCCCCGCTTTTTTGGTTGGGCTTTCTTCTGTCCTTCCTCGAAACGCCCTCAAAGGTCGCATGGGCGCTATGCAAGGATGCGTTGTCAATACTAGACCAATCAGTAGAGTAATAGGGTCCACCAGACCGAAGCATATCTGAGACTGTTGTCAACACCCATATTGATAAAAGAGTGTCTTTGTCCTGGTTCCGTTACTGCTTTGAGCTTCGCAGTCAGTCTGTGTAGATCATTTCAAAATTCGAGTGTTTGCTTTGAAGTTGTATCAGCAGGATGGACATTCCTTATCGGTATGCTCAATCCTCCTTTTATTAGCCTGGGCATAACAAGGACAGCTTCATTGGCTCTCATCCTTTCCGGTTCCTCATTGGCGACGATAAAAAGACTTTCTACGTTCATACCGACCTAGTCGTCCAGCACTCCAGCGCCCTAGCTGCTCTGGTAAGTGGACGGATGGCAGAAGCCAAAGAAAGCTGTGCCTTTCTTGAAGATGTCGACGAAGACACGTTTGTTAGGTTCGTGGAGTACATGTACACCAATGATTACTCAGTGCCGGACCCAGTAATTGTGCAAATGGCACCGGACAGCACTTTCGAGAATGGTCAAGATGGAATAGAGGAGACAGCAGCAGTCGATGAGCCTCAGCCGACACCGATCCACGAGGACGATTGGTCTTTCGGAGTGTCGCCGTCTAAAAAGGTTATGAAAAAGAAGGGGAGAGTTTCAAATGATAACCTCTGGTACATGGAGAAGGCGCCAATGGCAGATCCTGCGATTCCCAAGGAGAAATATCCGCAACGCAAATGTAAGAAAGATCAGCTGTGGTCGGAATTCACGGAGAAGGCACAAGTGAAACATCACGAACCGTGGGAGCCACGCCAGAATACAGACTCCTCCGAGGATTATACCCAAGTTTTCCTCTACCATGCCCGCCTCTATGTCTTTTCTGATCGATATTGCATTGAGCCATTGCAGGAGCTGGCTCTGCAGAAACTGCTACTCACTTTGTCAACATTCACTCTATTCAACGAAAGAGTGTCGGATATTGTCGAACTAGTTCAGTATACATATGCGCACACTATGGAACACGAAGAGGGCATTGACAAATTAAGAAGTCTTGTAACGGATTATGTCGTCTGCCAGCTAGAGGCCATTGCAAAGGACAAGAATTTCATTACTATGTTGCAAGAGCCTGGTGCATTGGCTAAGGACTTGGTTCTGAAATCACTGCGAAGATTGGATTGACAAGAAAGGGTTCGTTGACTCAGGCTATATCAAGGGGGAGGAGAGGGGAGAGGAGGAGGAGGAGGGTAGGAAGAAGGAAGGAGAACGGGTCTCTCTCTCACGCAACAGCAATCCCCTGGGGGAATATGGAGTGGAGTTTCTCATGCTATGAGCATTCTGTCGATCCGCAATGTCAAGTCTCTAAGCCGTACTCCACTTCGCACGTTAGGAACGAGAAGTGCATGTAGTATGTATAAACTGCGCGACAACGACAGGATTTCCCTCTGTGCGGGCGACGCCAACAGATATCGTAAAGCGGAAGCATTCGAGCTTAACCACTTTGGAAAGTTAGGAGGTGGATTAGGAAGAAAAGTATGTCAATAGTACCTCGGGCCACGTTGTCCATCTCAATAACTTTGGCCGCAAATTATACTATCTGGCTTGAAAAGGGAACTCTACATCACGGATGTTGCTCTGCTCTCCCAGGTAGCAACCAGCATTGCCAGCCCTCTTAGTCCATAAACCCCTAGAGTCATCCTGTCCAAGCCCCCTTCCGCCGCCAAAAATAATTTCCCACTTTCTGGAAGTCTGGCTAACAATCGGTGAAGGATGGGGAGCATTTACCCGTCTTCACCCTCTGATTTGCCTTCAAGATTTCGAAATTCAACCTCCACCATTCAAAATATCCCGGTCCGGATTGTCAGGATTTCGTAACAGGAAGAGGTCGATGTCTCCGTAGCAGATTGTCCCTGGTCTGATATTCCGAGCTTTCAAGTTGGGTATATCATCGACCAAAGTGTCTCCATCGCTGTCATACGCGAGGATGTTAATAGATGGGTTGCCTGCTGAGCTCTCTCGGGCATCTCTACACGAAGAGTCATCGTCCGCAAGCAGTGTACCTGGCCGACTGCCAGTGAAGGCGGAGAAAGGTATTATTAAGCCCATTTGCACACGCTAGCGCTCGTTCGCGAAGGTAGACGTGCCGTATTTCCAATGCCATTGCAACAGGATGCCAAGGTCTTCGGTGCTCAAGGTATCCTTTCGTCGGGCGTGGCGACTGATGTCGTGGTCTTCATGTATCTGCTCGTTGATGTACTAGGGAAATAAGTCAACCTTAGGCATGTCAATTGTTATCCATCAATAGGGAACAGGCCATACCACGTCTCACTTGTTGCAGAGTGTAGGAGTCCACGACCCTGACAGTCAAAGTTGGACACTGCTCCTTTCCACTTGGAATTGTGATTGATGGTGGTTTGCCCTTCTCAGGGCCCAGAGTACCTGTAAACCGGGCCTGATCTCGCCCAAAAGGCAGCGTCAATACGTGTCTCCTCTCCTGAGCATGATCTTGCGTGGCAAGTACTGGGATCTGCAGCATCTCCAAGCATTAAACAGGCAGAGACAGGCCTGAAGCGGAAACGCGCAGGCACAGCTAAGTATAGGCAAGGACGATAGGATGGGGATACTGCGTCGATAGCCTTACAGTCTCGAAACGGTCACTGAGGCGAGAGTTTGTCCGGAAGATTCAGTGGTCGAGAGAGGAGTCTTGTCGAAAACGGGGATGTTAATGACAGGCGCGGCCCGGTCGGCTCCTTGTAGGTCGTCCGCCTTTACAGAACCTGTATCGTACTCGTTGTAAGATCTGTCGTGAAGAGAAGAACTAGCCATGTTACTCTCCAGGGCGGCATCGCTGGCGACCATCGAGGCGCCGACTACAGTTTGAGTGCTTCCACCGTGGTGTTCCTCACCTAGATTCTGTCAGTCGCGGTTGACCAACGTCCATATAAATGAGAAGGTGTATTACCGTCCTCGCTGTGACTATCCTCCTCACGCTACATCTTTTCAAGGGTGATTTCTGGCAGCCTCGGAGGTTGGCGGGGCCTGCCCCGCCAATAGTTTTTCTGCAGGCCATTAGTTCATCCTCCGCTCACCGTCCGACGGAACTGCATGCAAAATGGCAGAGACACCACCCGCAGAATTTCCACTGCACTTCGCTGAAACAGGCGATCTTCGATCCGTAGCTGAAACGCTCGGTCAAGCTGTGGAGAAGGAAGTTGAATTGGTCCCAGCTCGTCCTACCACTACTCTTAAATATTTCGACTATAGAAAGCCTATCTATAGGGATACTGTTCAGAAGTACGAGATCTTTTGCCAGAATGTGAGTAGTCTCCTCTCGCATTACACAAGATACTAAATATGGAGTAGCAGTCGTCCTCAATCAGTGGACTTACGAGTCTGTACAATGTTATCGTGCCGAGAATCTTTGTGCTTCAAGAGGGGGAACTTCCGATAGAACCATCAGTCGCGGTTGCCAGCGCCGTTACTCTACTGCGAATAGGAAGTCTGGAGAGCAAAGTTCAAGACAGTCTAGGAAGAGTAAGCGTTGTCGACTGGGGGATGGCTGGGGCTGTGACATACCTACCCGGAGCATCCAAGATCATATCTTCTGGTGCTGGGAAGCTGGTGTGTCTTATGAGGACATACACGAAGACTGTAGCAGCATCTTGAACTAGGCTAGTGTTAGGGTGGTCTATCGGAAGCAGCGAGATCTGTGGTCTAGCGCAACACGTGTGAGAGGGTCGTGGTACATCATCTGTCTCATACCTTCGGATTGGGAACGCGGGCGGAAACTTGTTCCAAACTCTTCTCCAGACCTGTGGATGCGGCCTGCAGGCAAGGCCTTCGCCCCAACAGCTTCTCTACCCTCGCGGATCTTAGTACTTCCTCAAATTCACTTCCTCTATGACCCTCATATTCACACTGGCCCAAACCCACTCTCGCCCAGCCATGACTGACCCATACAAGACCTTCCTCTACAACACTGCACTAGCCATGCACTTCCTCACGCCCGTGCTTATCGCTCTACCGCCCGTAAACTGCCGTGACTGCAGTGGTATCAATTTAAGTTGGTAGGAGAGTTCCGGCTGGATTTGGTCATTGAAAGCTACCAAAGAATCACCAAATAAGCGTTGAAAAGACTGATTCTCCAGCGATGGCTCAATTTCCTGTATGGCCCTCTAGGAGTCACTGTCTGCATCTTCAGAGAGTCGGGTCGCCACTGTTGCTTCTGAAACACTGCCATCCGGAAGTCACGATAGGTGGTAGGGAGGATCTTCAATCTACTGATTGCATCGCCGGTGCTGGGACCGTCATGCAGCTGTCCAGCCGATTCCAAGGTTCAAGGTCGCTCAGGACCAAGTGTTCTTCTCGTTCTCGTCAACGGCTTCTATTCTCGCGTTCGAGGCACTGAGTATGGCTTGTGATGGGGATGGTGGAGACGATTCCAACCTCAATTTTCGGCCAACGGCTTCTCCACAAGACTGTCAAGTTAACCTTGAGAATCTCTCACTCATTCCACAAACCTTGCAGGGCCCGAGCGGTCCATTCCGCAAGGGAGACACGATTTTTTGCTGTCCCAATCAATGTATGCTGTGGTCCTTGAGGATGATATGGACTGAAACCGTAGCTGTACCGTGTCCTGGGTCCAGATCGCGGCACCTGTGCATTGCGTTGCGAATAGGCAGCGTTTCGGTTGCTATTCGCAGGTTCATACGCTCGTACATTCGTACATTCGTATACCTCAGCTGGACAAGGACCAGCTATATCGCACGAGACAGGTTCTCGACCGACAGGGTTTCTTTATGTCTATAAGTATTTGCTCGTCCCTTAGGTAGGATAGATAGCAATAAGCAGTGCTTCCACAACCCGTATATGCATACCTGTGCAACACATCATGGAAACGTGCTATGTTGAGCAGGGCGGCCTGATAGGAGGCAGAAGACAGCTAAGAACGATGGAAAGTTCGACGCTACTATTTTCGTCGGCAGTGACGTGTGGGTGGTCATATTGGGAGCCTGGGTTTCATTCATTAATGCTGGGTTACATCTGATATCGAGCACTTTACAGGCAATGAGATAGGGTAGAGATGATGAAATTGCTGAAAGCAAATGAGCCCAGGATGAATGTACAACTAGCCACATAGACAGATCTTGCATCATAAGGAGAGAAGTGGAACTTGATTTAGTATTCAGCCCGGATAGACAGCGCAACGGCGGAAGACAGTGAGAGCAAGTCACAGGTGCACTACAGTCCAGATCTCAGTGGAAGAATAACGCGAATTTTACGCATGCGCAATCCCGGCACGAATAAGTGCGATGGCAAGAGACGGGAGCAGAGGCTAGGGTAGCAGGTGTTAGAAACACCTTAACCAGCAGAGGAGTGAGAAGTATAATGATAACCACAGGTAAGCTCCCCACAGAATCGATGACGTTGGCTTGCAGGCGCCCTGCCAAGATTAGAGCTTCCCCCACAAGGTCGATGAGCATGTTTCACCACATTGGATTTGTTTAAATTCGTATATTCTATTTCACAATATCTCTACTACTCGTCCGCTAACTCTAAGGCATCACAAACTCTGGTTGGCAAAAGTGCGCAAAGAGAGAATAACTGTGGACCTCGACTCGCGTCATGGCCTCCCAAGAAACCGCAGCTGCAGACCTCGATGTTGACTATGTCATTTCCTACCGAATACCCTCAGATGGTGAGTTCAAACTCCTTAATCTACCAATCCAGTAAGGCTAACCCCATTGTAAAGCGAAAACTGAAGCAGCCGAACAATTCAAGAAGCTTATTAGAGCCCTCGCGAATGTTGGCCTACAAACCGAGGTGCGGAACGGCGACGAATCATCACTATTGGTCTTTGTGAGGTCAGCGGATGAGAAGATCTTTGGAGATGTGGTCTACCGATCAAGGTGAGATTTGTTTGCCTTGCAACTGAACATCGTGACTGACCAGCGTGTTGTAGGATCAAGGACTGGTTAAACGCTGTTCGACAAGCCCAGCCAGACAAAGACACCCAAAAATGCCTTACTGCAGAACCATTGTCCGAAGCAGAGCGATATCGGCTGGTTCACCATATGATCACATGTTCCCGAGAAGAAGGAGGAGCAGACATCACACCCAAACAGGGCGAGTGGAAGAACGTCGAATCGATCTTTCCACTACACAACCATAAGAAGAATCAGCAATGGCTGAACGAGTGGAGTCGCAAGACCTTGCTAAGTCCGCAAGACTTGGATCATATACGGGATGGTGTTGGAGAAAAGGTACGTAGTCAAAAGCATCCTGCCATTCACAAACGTCTAATGTGTCATAGATCGCCTACTACTACGCGTTCTTGACCTCATACTTCTCGTTCATGATTTTCCCCGCAGCGTTCGGTTTCTCATGTTGGATCTTGTTGCCACGATTCTCTTTCATTTACGCCATCGTGAATGGACTTTGGTGCGTCGTGTTTGTCGAGTGGTGGAAGCGTCAAGAATTTGAGCTTGCATACCGGTGGGGCGTCAGGGGCGTCTCTGCGATCGAAGATAAACGACGAGAGTTCCAATACGAAAAGGTGATCCACGACCCAATCAGTGGCGAGACAACTCTGTATTTTCCTGCGACAAAACGGCTATACCGACAATTATTGCAGGTCCCGTTTGCCTTGCTAGCAAGCCTCGCCCTCGGCTCGTTGATAGCAACATGTTTCGCCATCGAGATCTTTATCTCGGAGGTCTATAACGGACCGCTGAAGTCGATTTTGAACTTCCTACCTACCATACTCCTCACGATACTGGTCCCTACAATCTCAACGTTCTTGACTGGACTCGCCACGCGCCTCACAGATTTTGAAAACTATCCCACACAGGGTTCCTATGACCAAGCAATGGTTTCGAAGCTCTTTGTCCTGAACTTCATCACTTCATACCTGGGAATATGCTTGACAGCATTCGTGTACCTCCCGTTTGCTGCGATTCTGGTCCCGTATCTGGACATCTTTAGCTTGACTGTGAAGCCCTTCGCCACAGATGACAAGCAAATGCAGACACCTCATCCTGCAAATTTCACAATCAATCCGGATCGCCTCCGGGATCAAGTCATCTACTTTTCTGTAACGGCTCAAATTGTCAACTTCGCACTTGAGACGGTGATGCCGCTGGTGATGCAGAAAGGCACGGCCAAGTACAAGGAGATGCAAGCAAGCAGAGCAGAGAAGAATGGTGGCGCACCTCCTCCACCCTCCGCCAATGACCCACCTGAAGAGAAAGAATTTCTCAATCAAGTTCGCGAGGAGGCTGCCCTACCTGAATATGATGTCCAAACCGACCTGAGGGAGATGGTGATCCAGTTTGGCTATCTGTCTCTCTTTTCTGTTGTCTGGCCAATTATGCCCCTTTGTTTCTTCATTAACAACTGGGTTGAGCTCCGTGGTGACATCTTCAAGTTGACAAAGGAGTGCAAGCGTCCCACCCCGCAGAGAGCGGACAGCATTGGCCCGTGGCTAGATAGCCTAGGCTTCCTGACATGGCTTGGTAGTCTGACCTCTGCAGCTATTGTCTACATGTTCTCTAATGACGGACTCGGACCTGACGGTCGACCCAGCCACATCAAGCCGTGGGCATTGCTGTTGACTCTCTTCTTTAGCGAGCATCTGTACATGGTGGTGAGACTAGGAGTGAGGACCGTTATTGGAAAATTGGATAGCGAAAACAGACGTAGGGAAAGGGCAGAACGATTTATGGTGCGAAAGAGATACCTGGAAGAGGCCGGATTGGGTTCTGTCGTGAATCCGGGGCTGACAAGTCCACCCATGACTCCACTAGCTGGTGAAAAGCCGATGCAGTATCCAATTACGCGGCAGAGTCTCGAAGAGGATGCGCGTGAATCGAGCACGCACGACAGCACACCAAGTAGCCGATTCTGGAACCGGCAAAAAGGATGGGCAGAGACGGAGAAGGTGGGGCTGAGACTTATCGACATGATGACTGACGGAGGAAATGAGACGAAGAAAACCATATGAATAAGCTATTGAACAAAAGTGGGTAGTCCAGCAGAGGACTGGAAGCGAACCCAAGTTACGTACATATTTGGATCACATGTTAGGCGCTGGAGCTTTCGATGAAGGCGTTTTGGGATGGTTGCTGGCTTCCTGCGTCTTAGAGGTGGACTCTACTTGATAACGATTCTCAAGAATTCATGGACTGTATTTACGCTCTTCGCAAGTCTGCTCAATCTCTCATTCCTCTGGCGATGGATGATGCGTTCTAGTGGTGACCCTACGAATCGTAAGAATAGGACTTTTGCATTAGGGATGGCAACCTGCTACGTGCTGTCAAAGGGGTCAATCGGAGAAGATATAGTCCGCATGCCACCGTCGAGGATGATATGCTCACGCTCAGTCGATTATGACCTTCGCCCCTGATCCGGATACAATGCTAGTATGTCTCCTCTTCGAAAAGTATTCGCGTCCCTTATCAACAATCGAGCTCCTTTTCAGTAGACGTCCTTGTAAGACTCTCGCGTCCCATCCCTGTCACTCTTGTAAATCGCCTCAATCATGCGATGGCGCACCACAGCATCCTCAAACGTTGTCACACCCTCATCGTTCTCGCCGGCAAAGGCCTCGTACGCGCTTCCGACATTGTAGCTGAAATCCTTCGCCTCAGCGACCTCCACCGCCTGCATTTCCGCCCCTTGCTCGCTTGACACAAATTTGATGGTCGGTTGGAACATTTGGATGTGGCCAGCGAAACCGTGTTCCATGACAAGTGAGCCTTTGGTCCCGTTGATTTCCCAGTAGAAAGCCTTGCCGGTACTGGAACTGCCGCCCTGGTAGACCACGCTAGCGACGCCTCCCTTCTTCAACTTGCCAATCACAGCCATGTAGTCGTGTGACGATTTTTCGACCTTTTTGATCTCCTTTCCAGTAGCATCGACCACCGACAGGACGGGCCGATTGTTCGCGAGAGTCGCCTGCAGCGACGCGAACTCGCCGAGGACATAGCACAGCGCATCCATCGCATGTCCAGCCGGTATTGTGACGAGGTTCGCGCCGTTCTCGATCTGAATTCCGTACAGAAAGTCCTCGGTCGTCACAGGTCCGAAGATCAAGCCTGTGGCATTCATTGTCGTTCCGAGGATGTCACCTAGCTCCCCTGCGGCGACCATCGCTTTGGCCTTGCGGATGGTTGGATTGTGGCGTGCCTGCAGACCAACCATTGTCTTGATATTGCCCTCGCGAGCAAGCTTGGTGAAGCGTTCTGCCTCGGCAAGGTTTCTGCCTAGAGGCCATTCGCAGAAAGCGTCCTTTTTGGCGCGAAGAGCCGGCTCGATCAGTTTGGCATGCTCGGGCACCTTCACTGAGACAATGACCATGTCGACATTCGGGTCAGCTGCGAGTTCGTCGGGGCTTCCATAAGTAGCGACGTCTGTCAGATTGTACGTCTTCGCTGCCGCTTCGGCCGATGCTTTCGAGCTGTTTTGCAGAGCAACGATCTTGTAATGCGATGTGTTGGTTAGATAGGGGAGGTGGGCCCGTGATGCCCATGAACTGGATGTATGTCAGCGAAGGGCAAGGCAGTAAATTATCCCAGGAATCCAATTCACCCTTTCGCTGATAATCCTACTATTCCGAGCTTGATTGGTGTTACCGACATCTTGCTGCGAGATATTACGTTTTGCCTCGCAGACGAGCTCACTTTACACAAAAGCTGCCGGCCTTATAGCATTCCCAAGTGGTAATGCGGTTGCGGTAGCCTTTGATCGTGTAAAAGTCGTTGATTGAACCGATGTCGAATGCTTATATAGCCTGACGTAAGAGGGAAACACAAGATCGGCCAAAGGGGGGTTTTAGGCCTGAAAATTAGCTCAATAAAGATGCATCACGCTCTGCAAGTTTGTCATCACTCGAAACGAGAACTAAAAGGTGGGGAGAGGGAAAGGGAAAAGCTTTCCTGTTCCGGATGAGTTCGTCCGAAGGTTTATGTTCTCGGATAAAATATGTACATATGAATTACGGCCGTTGGTTCTGGCGGCCCATGTCCGCCTCACGCCTGCTGTATCTGGTAGGACGTCGGAGCCCGCCCTTTCTGATAGTTGGAGAAGGGGTAGGGGAGAAGGAGCCGTAAAGAGGAGAGCTGACGGTCAGGGAAGCGGATAGGAATAGCGCGCAATGCAAAAGCATCTCCAGCATATGTCGGGCTAGCTTGATACATCCACTGGATTTCAGCTCTTCGCAATATTTGCTCAGGAATCACCTGAGAGTGGGTCGATTTCTGGGCTTGATGTGTATCATTGCACTCGAGGTACGTATGTTGCTGTCGGCTCAGAGTCGCTGGCAGGTACTTGAAGGCACTGCCCTCGTCATTATCGGAAGGGCGGGAGACTGGTTCCCGCGAAAACCAGATCCACTGAAAGCCGCAAACAAGGAGAATCTGAGGAGGTAACCCAGAAACAGCAGTGCTACATAATCTCGCCTAGGCCGCTCCTCTAAGCGAAAAGATACAGTAACATCCAACTGTCTCCACCGATACTCCTATTTCAACTCCCACAGCATCTGCTGAAATGGGTGTCATTGTTGTGGAAATGGACACCATCACAAGCGTAGTATCACCCTTAACCAATCTCACAACTACAACGACTGACTCACTTATTGCTATACTGGCGGCCAATACTCCAACGTGAGACGTTAGTAGGGCTAATTCGAAGGAAGTGCGGATGTGAAGGAAGTGATCCGCGTGGATTTGATAGAAAGGAGGAGACGTCCGAGGCAAATCTAGTTACAACTAGAGAAAGCAGGATGGATAAACGACGGAAAGTCTTGAGTCTCGACCAAACAAGTGATGGACAGAGCATGACTTTACATGAATTGCATCTTGACCGGCTTTCGTTCCGCCATGACTCATGGCTTATGGTTGGGTGTGCTTGACATGAGTTCAGCTCTTCGTAGCGGCACTATTCTCTTTTCCTTTTTTCAAGCCTTCATCAACCTGCACCTCTACCGTCTGGATTTGCTTGGCAGGCACCACGACGTTGTCCACTTTCCATTCCATACCCGGATAAGCATCACTCATAACAAGGACGCAGATCTTTCTTTCCACGGTAGACTCCTCGAGCTTGATCCGCACAGTGCTCTCAAGATTCCCACTCTGCCTGCTGCCATTTCTCTGTTGTCGGGAGGACCAATTCGCTCTTTTCAGGGCGATAATCTCATCTAGCATTTCCATCTCTGCCACCAGCACAAAATATCCTTCCGTTTGCGGTTTCGGGAACTTTGGTGCGTAGATTCTGCCTTCTGCATTCTGCAGCGCATTACGCCTCGTCAACGTGACTAGCAACGATCCTTCCTGACCCGGAGAGCCTGCCTTCAAGGCAAGATCGGGTAACGCAGCGAGTGCCTTCGTGAACTGCGCTCGGCCGCTCCCTTGGATCTTCAACAGATTCATTGTATCATCCAGCGCCTTTCCACCCCTCATGTTCGCTACTGTAACCAACGTCACCAAATCCTTCGGTAGGCGCTGCGCCACCTTCTCGTCTGCAATCTCACTGACGCCCGGCAGAATCGACAACGGGTAGTCCTCCGGCCACCTTGCTGACTTGATACTTTGCAGCAGTTTCACCATCTCCCTCACCGCGACCATCTTGCCCATTTCTGTCAAGACATCCACCCCAGCCTGGATAATACGTATACCCTGGTCCAATACTGAGTTCTGATCCCCAACATAATCGCTTATCGGCAGATCAATCCTGCTCATAAAGCTTTGTAGCAGCAGAAAGGCTTTCACATGTGGATCCCACATGGGTAAACTGCCCATCAGATCCTCGGTACCTAGCGGTAGGTTCTTTGCCAGCTCGGCATTGATCAAGTCTTCGTTATGGCGGACAGGGAGATCGTCATACTCAGTTGCAAGACTGACCCACGCGAGGACATCTCCGAAGACCGGGTTTTCCGTCTTTCGTGCTTTTGAGAGGAACATGCGAATCGTTAGATGGCTGAGGTAGTAATATGACATGATCTTGCCGAAAGGCGTGCTGTCCACGTCGCCGTTGCTGTGAACCAGAACGCAATCGCTTTCTGCGAGATCGTCCAAGCTCTTGTCTACGAGAGTGATCATGTAGTCCGCAGCCAATTGCCGTGCAGTCTGCGGGCTGTCTTTGTGTTCCTCGGCCGAAATCTCTAGGCCATAGTATGTTGGGTTCTTGTGCAAGCGCCTAAAGAAGAAGGTCCACGTGAGGTAGTCTAGTGCATCTTGCTTGGTCGCGATGACTCCTGCTGAAACTTCAGCGCCGAGATGGTTGTCTAGGACATTGTGCAGTGAGCTCTCGACTGGGAATCCAGTATGCAGGAAATGTTTGTAGAAGGCTTTCTTGGAATCTTGAGTAAAGATCCGAGCAATGCCGGAGGTGTCGAATTGAGGTCGACCGGCTCGTCCGAGCATTTGCAGCACATCAGTTAAATCCATATCCTTATACCCTTCGAGCTTGGCGTCGAAGAACTGTGTGCCTTTCACAACCACCAAGTGAGCCGGAAGATTGACGCCCCATGCTAGTGTGGAGGTCGCCACAAGTATTTGGATCTTGTTACTTGCGAAGAGCTGTTCAGTAAGAGATCTATCAGACTCGACGAGACCGGCATGGTGGAGCCCGATGCCAAAGCTGAGTGCTTCACGCAGTGCAGAATCCTTGACGGCGGATAATGTCAACTGGAGGTCCTCCTCAGACGGGAAGTGTAGAAAGCGGCGGGGATTGTCCTCCATGCCACAGAAATTGATCAAATCCTTTGCAGTCAGGCGGGTCTGACGACGCGATGCGACAAAGACAATAACAGGTTTGTCTGGACTGTGAGACTTGATAGCGAGGAATGTGGGACGGTTCATGGACTGCATTAGCGGGCAGAAGCCACGCTGATCGGGAAATCCGTCAATGTAGGTTTCCAGAGGAACAGGGCGGACGCTGTGCCTAAAGTTGAACAGGCCTTGGTTGTTGCCAGGTTTCACGCCGAGCCAATTCGCAAGATCGGTCGCATTGGCCGCCGCTGTAGACATACCGACGAGGCGAATCGACCCACTGGTGGACTGAGACGCGATATAGTTCATTCTGCTGACAATGATCTCAAGGATAGGGCCGCGATCACCTCCGAGTAAATGAATCTCGTCTATGATGACGAGGGACACCTGACGCACATATGATCGCGTCTGCCAAGACCGAGATATGCCGTCCCATTTCTCAGGCGTGGTGATGATGATATCGGCGTCTTGAATTGTCCTCGTATCCGGCGTATTGTCACCCGTCAATTCGACCAGTTTGAGACCCATTTGAGATGTTAGCCTCTTACGCCAGTCTTGCACGCGTTCTCTAACAAGTGCCTTCATTGGCGCAATGTACACAACTTTGCTGCCTGGCTTCTCCCGGAATGCCCACCACATCGCGAGTTCAGCAGCGACGGTCTTGCCAGATCCGGTGGGGGATCCCAATAGAACGTTATTTGACGTGTGATATAGTGTATGAAAGATCTGCGTCTGCATTGGATTGAAGAACTGGAAGCGCTGACCATATATTTCTTCCAGCAAACGGTTCTTCAACGCGGAAATTGGCAAGGGTTGCAGATCAAGCAAGTCCGTATAAACGCTCTCTGTGTCGGGACGAATCAGGTGCTGAAATGACACGGGGTGCACCGTCTCCGCACCAAGCCACCTATCAGACACTGCGCGGACATATATTTGGGAAGGGAGCGGGTCGGATAGTGGAATTGTGAAGTTCAATTCGTGAGGGTCGTGAAGCTTTTTGCGCCCCAGAATGAAATATTCATGATGATATATTTCTGAGGTTTCGGAATTTTCGACCCATATCCAGTACGATTCGGACATGCCGTGGTGCCGATCGTTCCAGGAAAACTCCGGGTAGAGATAAAGTCGTATACGTAGGACGTCTCGATTCAGTGGTGCGATCTCAGCCTCTACTGAAAGAGTTGGGAAATTGTCAAGTAACTTCGAAATGACGGTGCCCATCTTATGATTGTGAACAAGACTTCCGATCTCAGCGGACTCCATATCCCGCAGAGACTCGATGGACGATGCTGGCGACTTCTCATCAAGATTGCGCAACACAGGCTGAGGTAAGTCAAACTGGTGGAATGGGTGTTGGAAGGACCAGATCTGCTTTTCGATTGACTTGCACAGGGAAAGGAGGACGAGACATTGGTAGCCCCATCCCCTGTTCAGAGCAATCATAAACAAGGCTCGGCAGATACGAGCTGCATTCTGTGCCACATATGCCATGTCAGACACGAGGGCAAAATCTTCCAGACGTGCTCTTGATATGTATGATTGTAGCAGAATGTTTGTCTTGGCATGGTTTTCGAGGATCTTTACGGCCTTGCCATCTTCCTTCTCATCTTTACTAGCTCCTTTACCGCTGTCTTTCGCTCGATCTTTCGGGTCCTCTACCTCGCATGGCACGAATTTCGCGCGCAGTCTATGCAGTTCTTCTGCCTCATTGTCCCTTGATTGAATGTTGTCAAATTCTCCACTCATACTGATCATCTTGAGGATGTCCGCCTCGGTTGCTTGTTGGTGCATCATCGTGTTGAAAATTTCGATGCTAGTTTGGAGCACGTAGTACTGGCTTGCGATCCGTCCCACGTCCTTTGCGCGTAGCTCTTCTGTCTTCTCGTTGAAAATGATCATCTGACTGTTGTGCAGTATCCGAGCAGCATTGACGATCAACTCACGCCTTCGCTGTCCGAGTTGCGGATCGTCTTGGCTCTCATTCCAGTCAATACCGTAAGCTTGGGGATTGCGCCGCATTCGCACGAAGAGGTACGAGTAACCAAGCCATGTTATGGCCTCTTGGACTGATGTGACAGTCCCCAGACTGATCTCTGCGTTTAGATTGTCAACGATTTTGCGCGAAAACTTGGATTCAATCGGCTGCTGCTGAGTGACTGCTGAGAGATAATGCTGGACTTTCTCATGGCCTGTGCAAATAAACCCAATCCCAACCTCCTGGAACTGCGGACGACCTGCTCTACCGAAGATCTGCAACACATCTAGGATGCCAAGATCGACAAACTTTCCAGCTTCTGCACTGTATAGTTGCGTTCCTTTGATTATGACAGCCGCGGCTGGAAGGTTCACACCCCAGGCGAGTGTTGCAGTACAGCACAGCACTTTGATAGCACCATCTGAGAAGATTCGCTCAACAAGGTTTCGGTCAGCCCTGGCCATGCCAGCATTGTGCGTACCAAAGCCTTTCGGGATCAGATCTCGAAGCTCACGACTCCGGGCATTCTTCATGTCCCCCACTGCCCTCTGGTAGGCTTTATTGTCAGGTGTGGGCTCGAAAAGGTCTACACAACCATCATCTATAGCCATCTGGTGCAGCATACGTGCCGTATTGACTGTATCCTTCCTCGAATGGACAAAGACCATTACCTGGTGTCCAGCTTGCAACATATCTTTCACTTTCTCAAAAGTTGTGGCGTCCAGATTTTCCCTTTGAGTCTTAGTCCCAGGCTTTCCCTTGACACCAATGAAGTGCTGCTCAAGTGGTACCGGTCTAAACGATGCATCGAAATAGAAAAGCCCAGCCATTCGATTGACCTTGAGAAAATCTGCTACGTCGATGTAGTTCGGCAGAGTCGCAGACAGACCCACGATGCGGATCAATGATTGAGTGCTTTCGACCTGCCGCTCGGTTCGCGCTACGAGAGACTCGATGACCGCACCGCGATCATCATGGAGCATATGCACCTCGTCTATGATCAGAAGCCGGACTTTCTGGACGAGCTCAGTGTCACCGGTGCTCTTGCGAGTTACCACATCCCACTTCTCTGGCGTCGTCACAATGATTTGAGTCGCAATAATTTCTTTCTTAGAGAGTTGCATATCACCTGTTAATTCTCGGACTTGAACACCAAGCCATTGCAGCCTCGTACCCAATTTTTCGGTCACCTCTGCAGCCAAGGCTTTCATAGGCGCGACATATACGATCTTGAAATCGTTTGTCAAGACTGTGAAATCTGTAGCATGAGGTTCCTCCAACGGACTTGGGATCGTGTTCTTTGAGATAGCGTGCAAAATTGTCAGTATGGCGGCATCGGTCTTACCGGCACCAGTCGGTGCACATATCAACATGTTTTCGCTTGTACGATATGCAACAGGATAGAGTAAGCTTTGCATGCGGTTGAGGCTTTTGTATCCTGCGAACGTTCTTCGACATAGCCCATCCATTTCGGAAATTGCAACAAGTTTCTGGCCAGCGGCTAGTGTTCCAACCTTGGCCGCAGGAACTGAGTACTCTTCGTATCTGACATGATCGGTCTTGGTGCTTCCAACCGGCAATGCGAACTTTTTCCCGGAAATGTCAAGAGTGTTGCCAGAAGCGGCTCCTGCGGCCTTGTAGACGTGTGGATACTGCGGACCGCTTCGGTCGAAAGCAGGCGCTAGACTTGATCGTTTGTGATTGTAGTCTTGTTGCCTCAGAGCTGCCTCTCGTTCTTCTTTCGTCTGCAGTTGGCTTAGAATACCATCCTTGTGCTTTTCAGGTGGAGCTGTTTGAGCGAGTATATCTTTCCGATGTGCGATGAGTTCAATCACGAAATCCAAGTCGCCAAAGCCAACTATATCTGCTAGAGACATTTGCAATTCATTCTCCGAGTTGTCAGATGCCAGCACCGCGGTGATCTGTTCGAAAATGTCGACTGCATTGACGCCTGGTCGAAATTGGACAAACTTTTCACACCTGTTGCGCAACCATCTCTGGTCATAGATGCCCTCTGGGGGTTCATTCGATACGATTCCATTGATACCTGGGTGATCGTTATCACTAGGGAGGCTGTCGTCCACACTGCTTGATACCTCCCAAATATCATCAGAAAAACTGTCTGCAGAGAGATCATCATCGCCAAGCTGGAGGTCAGCACCATAGGGTTTGTCTTGGAGTGGTGGTAGCTGCAATTCGGCGATTGCCTGACGCATAGCGGCCATTTGAGCCAGCCACTGGGACTCTAGATCCGCAAGTGACTGCGACATGTTCGAAAATCCGATATTTGGGGGTTGTAAATGATTCGATATTACCCCTCGTAGCGACTGTAAAGGTATGTGTTGGCCTGTCCGTAGACATAAATGGCCTTGTGAGGTCACTAAAATCGCCAAAAAGTTTTTGTGCTGCCTTCGCTTGACGAAGTACTGAAAAGCCGCCGCTAAATATGGAGCCTGAATGTCAAAGCAGTTTGGCGCTGCCAATCCTTAAATTTCGCCCCCACTCCAAAGGTCTTGTGTTCCGGCGGCTTGGTACATGTAAGATACTCGCTGCCTACGACGATTCTAGGCAGTCACCTTTTGATATTCTCACGTCCGGCGAGGACTGAACGATCTACACTCTCCCCAGCATTCTAGTTCGAGATCTTTTCGCGCCTTTGGAGTGTTGCGGAGCCCTCCCATAACGCCCCGAGGCTTACCGCTACCATGAAGGTCTACTACATCGGAGTACGTTCCCTATCCACGTTGATAACAACCTGCGACCTGCTGACGGGGACTTTCAGATACTACGTAACGATCCCTCGCCCGCCACCGAGCTTGCTGTTGAGAAAGATCTTTCCTCCTTCTCCCGCTTTACAAGAGACAGGTTCGCCCCATCCAATTCCTCAAATCCGAGTCTTCAACCACTGATAGTCAACCAGCTATGGCGAATTCATGACAGTGTTCGCCAAAACTGTCGCCGAGCGCACACGTCCTGGCGTCCGGCAAGACATCGAAGAGAAATCCTATACCTTCCATGCTTACGGCTCCTCTGCCTCAGTGTGCGGAATCATCATTTCCGATGCTGAATATCCTGCACTGGTTGCGCACCAGCTCCTCTCCAAGATCGTGGATGAGTTCACTACGCAAAATCCAAGAAGCTCATACACGGGCATGAACGCACAAGTTACGTCGAAACCGATGCCGACGCTGAAACAATACATTGTCAAATATCAGGATCCGGGACAAGCGGATAGTATAATGCGAGTGCAAAGAGAACTGGATGAGACAAAGATTGTGTTGCACAAGACCATAGAGAGTGTGCTGGAGCGAGGAGAGAAAATCGACAGTCTGGTGGCGAAGAGTGATGGGCTGAGTGCACAAAGTAAGATGTTTTACCAGCAGGCCAAGAAGCAGAATTCTTGCTGCGTTGTTATGTGATTTGGCTCGTCTGGATACAGTCGACGACCGAAGTCAATTTAGAGGGCACTAATGGCAGATCTGCCTTTTGGAGCCGCCAGGAGGTTTGGCAATTTGCCGAAGACGGAAATGTTCACGATCTGAGCAGTCAAGGTATTAAGTATGACAACTATGAACAGCGTCGTACTTGGTCTGACCTCAACGAAAGTCATCTGCCAAGAGCCCGATACTTTCAAGTGGTCTTCCTACGTTTACGTCTTGGAGCCCTCGATCTTACTTCAACCTTCCGATTGTCTATTGGCCTCCTTATCTTATTTGTCCTCTTACATCCGGATCAATCCTATTTGGGACTCAAAGAACCACTCCAACTTTACCCTCTGACCCCTTTCCCTCTTGTAATTTCCATCCTCCCTCAATTCCCTTTTACATTCTCTTACAACTTCTGCTTGATTTCAAGTCGCTGTCACACCCGCCGGGCTATCAACGTGATCTGAACGTGAGGCACAGTCGCAAAATTACCTGCAGACCTCACAATACCTTCATACTCTCCTTTCTCACCTCCCTCGCCTAACTAGGTGGCTTCTCATGCGATGCAATCTCAAAGCCCAGATCCCTCACTTACCCGTTCAGGCCGTTCCAGTCCGGAGTCGTCTCCAAACCCGTCGTTGCCTTCAGATCCGATAATGTCTCGCAATATGACGACCTCCCGGAATCGCAAACTGCCTTCTCAGTCAGGACTCACTTCCAGCCCAGAAAGCTCGGCTGTTACAGAGACTGTGCCATCTTCGGCCTCACCGGCGGTCCAGCCTAGTCCCATCCAATCTCTCAAGTTGCAAGTAGGCGCCGCCAGAGAAAAGGAAGGTAAACTCCGCACAGCCTTAGCCGAGACCTACCAGAGGAAAAAGATGTTCTTCAAGCGAGCAGAGAATACAAGACAGAGAGTCAGATCTAGGGAAGGACGCGCTAGGATTCTTCATGAGAAGGTTAAGGTAATTAGAGCTGAGAACAAAAAGCTCAAAGATGAAGCACAAGCCGATGAGAAGGACGCTCGGGCCATCGAATCGACTTATCCCGACCTGGAAGAAGAAACCGACGAGGCTGAAGACGAAAGGGTCAAGCTCGAAAGCAAGCTGAAAGATTTAGAGCAAGAGGAAGAGCTAATTAAACTTCATCCAGACCCAGTCGTTCGCGAGCTCATCAAAAGAGCAGAAGGGAATAAGGAAATTGAGGAGATCTTTGAGAATTTGGAAGACGCAAAGGCGACCATAGAGGATGTCGAGGCGCTTGAAGGTGAACTCAACAGCATCTGCGAGCAGCTCATCAAAGAGAAAGCAGAAACGCTTGACGGAAGTCACGGCACGTCTGAAACCAAAGAAGTAAAGTGGGAGGACGTTGAAGTTGGCACTAAGGGTATGAGGAGTGACTTTACTGATTCAGAGGTCAGTGGGCTGACACTTTTGTAGACCGCGAAACGCACAGCACCGGTATCACATCAGACGGACACGTGAGGGGTGAAGGACAAGGAGGACATCAAGATGGGAACATCGACGAAAATGGGATCAAGAGGGAGGCCGAAATGGAGATGAAAATGGAAGTGGACATCGAAACTGTGGACATGAAGGCAGAGCCTGGAGAGGAGGTCGGAGTCGGCAGCAAAGATGCCGTAGTCGAGTCAGAAGCCGACGTCAAAGATGAATTAGACGACAACGGTGTGGGTATTGGAGGTATGACGGAGTTGGAACTGAGAGTTTTGCTGCAAAGCCTGAAAGCCGCTCATCAGAGATTCCAGACACAGGCACGACGGCTCAGGGGTGGGAAGCGCAAGCGAGAGGACGGAGAGGACGGAAGAGGAAGATCGCAAAACACACACGATCGCATCTGGACTTCGGAGGAGTTCTAAGCCAACAGCAAACGACATCCACTCTGGGCCTGAGGTGGACACTGTTGTCATCTGAGACCATTTGCGAGGACCTCAACAGGGAGATACATGAAGGCGGCACTGAACCTTACGTTGCTGGGCATATTGCTGTGATCCATCGCAAAACGTCATTCTCAAATGTTTCGAGCAGCAACGTGACGTGCTGTCAAATGTAACCGACACCGAGATACTCGCTCAGCCACTGGTCAGGCCGGATAGTGTACGCCAGGCCAACAAGATGCCTAAAGACAGACCATAGGAACACCATACATCTGACCCTTCGCAATGCCAGCGTAGGGCGCACCAACATGGCAGTTAACACAAAGCGCAAGCTTGTTGGCGACGACAGCACAGACTCAGATGTTGGCGGTACGGAGCAAAACACTATCGCGCATCGTATCAGGCCCCGCCGTATGCATCAGGTGCTGTCGAACTTATCAAAGTTGGTGAATAGACTATGCCCACGTCAGCAGCCTCAAACTTAGGCCCAAGAAGGTAGTCACAATAGTCCCGTAGACCTGGTCGCGCTGGTTCCGACGACTCTGAGGAGAATGAGAGTGAGGAAAGAAGAGTGTGACCCCAGTGACTATGAGATTGTCACGGGATTGCCATGAGTAAAGGAATAATAACGGGAGGCCTGAGGAAAAGTGCCCTAAGGCCCGCTGGACGGTTGACATGGCCATTGATATAGAGTATGTGACTATGAGAGCATGAACAAGATGTGCCAGCGAAAGAGATAGAGCCGGAATATTGGCGTTTCTGCCATTCCGGGTTGATTATGAGCTACTAAAATTACAAGTCGGGTCCTATTCTAGTTTACCCCAACACCTCGCTATGCATATGAGATCAGTCGCGTCTATGCAATCGTCTACCCATTTCGTAAAGCCATCCCAGCCACATTACTGCATTTACTCCAGTCTTCCAATCAAGTCCCTTCTTACATTCCCATTAACAACGCCACCAACCCCAAAAGCTGGCACGATCCTCCCCATCCGCGCCATGGCACTCACGCCCCAGTCTCTTGTCACTCTAGCGAACCGCTCCCCAAACCCTAGCCGACCTTGTCGATTGAATAGATCGAGTCCGAGCAGGTGCACCGGTGTGCTGAACAGCTGCATCGCAGCCGGCGCCAGGAACTGTGCCGTGTTGGTCCGGCCAACTTCGGTATTGAGGATCCGGCTGAACTGGTTTTTGAGTGATGGTGGGAGGTGTGCGAGTTGCGGCGCGATGAGTGACGGCAGGTTAAACGAGGCAAAGATGGTGAGACTGTCGCGCACGGCGAAGAGGGCGTAGGATATCTTTGGAATCTTCGCTGCATGTGATCCACCATTGAAGGCTCTTGCGAAATAGCTGTCCTTGTAAACACATATAGACATGTTGACAGCGGAAGTTGTGGCAAATTTTACAGGGCCCGAAGAAACGCTATTGACTGGGCGAGACTGGATTGTTGCGGTGAAGGTATCGATACTGTTGGCGGTGAAGTAGGTGCTGAAGTAGAGAGAAAAGATGAGCAGGAAGGGTTTGGATGCGAGGAAGGCGTGGGGCCGTGAGAGGGCGGGAACGAGGGAGTTTCGGAGGCAGGTTGTGAGGCTGGCGCCGGTTGAGGCTTTTATGACGATAGAGCTGAGTGGTTGTTAGTAAATTGGTTGTGGGTAGGGAGGGTGTAAGGGAGGTGCGCCGTACCGGTCAATCACACAGATGATAGGAGAGACGAGGATGGAAGCAGTGCCTGCGGCAGAGGCGTCGGCTGCTAAGCGCAGGCCCAAGTTGGAAGAGTTCCATGCTCTTTCTTGTGCCGTGGGCTGAAATTTTGCTTTCGCATTGTGAGGCGATAAAGAGGGTCGGGAAAGTTGTAAAGGCTGTTGAACGGCCAACGATGGTCGTGATACATCTCCATTTGCTCCTGCGCCGGCCACTGACATTTTCTAGCGGAGAAGAAACGCCTTTTCATCCCTCCGGCTTGCAAAGGCAGACGAGAGCGCTTCAAACTTCTCAACACATGGAAAGTTCGCGTCTTGGCTTTGTGTCATCAAGCTTAAGTCAAGTCGAGGGAATTTGTTGTAATGCTGACTTGCGTCATGAAAAATTAATTTGGAGAAGCGCCGAAAGCGGAGCCGGAGTGTCGCCGCCATGCCGTGTCTTTCCGCACTTGAGATACGAGGGCCCGTCATTCACGCTTATCTTCGGTATTCAGCGTCTTTTGTGATAGTCTCGACATTCCTCAAGGTCACCCCCATTGGATTAATGCCTGGGATGGTCTGTACACATAGAATCTGGGGGAGTGTTCTGTTGACTTGCTGTGAGTGGGGATCCGCCAAAACGTCTGATCCTTGCTTCTCGAGATCAGGAGTACAACCGTCGTGCGCCGTTACATATACAATGGTTGGCTTCCAAAACCTCACTACAATTCCTTCTCTTTCTCCCTTGCCACTTTCGTCTCTTTTTGGAGAGCATCTTTCCTACCAGTAGAATGTCTTGTGCCAACAGCCTCCTCCCCGCCGATAGCCTTGAACGCCTGGTAGAAAGTCCACTCCACAGCTTCTTCTACCGGCTTGTCGAATAGGAATGGAAGGGCAGGAACCGCTGCGAGACCGAGCTAATTTTAATCAGTGAACAAATTTCAGCCATCAGTTATGTCGAATCTTACTCCAATGGGTCCCCATGTTCTGAAGGTAGCGTTCTTCGAATTCTTCAATGCTCTGCCAGAGTATCTGACAATGCTGTGAATAGTGAAAGCTGGCAATCCCATACTAGCAATGCTTTGGAAGACAGCTCGTTGAGCCATGATCGCCCGATAATCTTCGAGCGCAGGAATGTGTTGCCTCTTCGGCGCAGCCTCTGGTTTCGTGCTCTCAGACGCAACTGCACTCGTGGCATTTGGTGGAGTGCCACCCGGTGTTGGCGCAAGTAGTCTCTGATTCCGGCAATATGCTTTATAGCCTTCGTGCGCTACGTCGCCAACCACATATGACCAAGATATAGCGTAAGCACCTCTTACAAGCCACGGATGCGCGACTGGTCTGAATGACTCTCCAATATCTGAAGTATAGGCAACATAGCGCTGGGCGCTCAGCATGATGGTTCGTATTCGATTTGCGTAGGCTGCATATCTCATGCTGGTTTCGGTCGTGTCTGTGCCTCTGAAATATTTTGGACGCGTAAGCCTCGTATCGCAGCATGAATACCCAGAGAGTCATACTGGCCATCATATACGAGATCCCACCATTCGTCCTCCTTGTCGACGATGTTCTGTAGGTCTTTGGGTAACTTCTCGCGGGGTAACGGCTCTGAGAGTGAAGCAGGTCGCTCTTCCAGTATCCGCTTCCGAGGTATTTCTTCAACGGGGTCCTTGCCCTTTGCCATTTCTTCTGGAATATTTCCAATGAAGGACTGAGAAACGGAGAAGATATGGAAGGTATATGAAGAATCGACTCCCAGGCCCGCAGAAGCGTGCGACACTTTTGGCCCTGGCGTCACTTTGTAAACCGTCTAGTCGGCTTTGGGATTAGTAGCAGGAGCTCTCTTCGGAAGTTGTAGCTCCAACCACCAAACTTCGCCAATGCTGCACCTCGCCTAAGCAGCATCTAGCAAAAACCAGACTCCCAGCTTGCACACCACTTTTGAGATAGTCACTCGATAAGATGGTGGCTGTGTACAATGTCTTCGGCCGGCCGATCGGTTCCCACTACGTACGACCCTTCCCCAATAAACTTCAAAGTCCAGTGTCATCTAATGACTTTTCGCAGCTTGCCATAGCAACATTGGGCGTGACTTTTGCCGGCTCCTGGCTAGCGATGCGAGGTGATGGATCAGAAAAGGCAAAAACACCCCCAACAAATGCTTCAAGTAAAGATGAAGAAGCTTTCATCCAGTACGGGTCCTACCTTACCGGTCCTACCTTACCAGTCCTTCGAATCAATCACTAACCAATCCAAAAGGGAATTCATTAAGAGCGCCGAATCGGAGGAGAAGAAAGCGAAACATTAGATTGAAATAAGAGGGATGTTACTCAAGGAGGAGCTGCGGTCAAACCCGTCGTCCACGGGCAGACTCCAGGGCGGATGACAAGCACCTGTACATACTACGAATCTACGCATGGGTCAAACCCTGTTCAGCATCCTGCAGAGTCGGCGACGAGAACGGCTCATTACTCAAATGCTAAAATGGGCAAAGAATAGCCTGATTTCTCCTAGGTCACCTGCAATACTGACAGTGGAGTCATCATCTCTTCGTTATACGCAACCTCTTGTCGTTGTCGGTTGAAAGATTGACAGCAGCGCGATACTCCCCTTCCACTAAAATCCGCCTGCCAATTAATCGAATGATACCATGCTGATCTGGCCGTAAGTGTTCCATAGAATGGGGCTGACAAGACAAGCCTGCACTCTGTGCTGAGAGTCCACGAAGAGAAGGCTAGCTCTAGCCACGAAATCTAAAACCTTCCCATCGCAGTTGTCCTCTCTCGCTGAGGCTGGCTTGCTAGTGTCAAGAAATGTGGCCATCCAACTACATGCTCAAGATCTGTCTCTCAATTGTTAACAGCGCTGGTCAATGGTCAGTTGGCCGCGGCGCTACTAATGGTTATATCTAACATCAATGCTAGAAATGGTTCAATCCCTGCGACCTGCTGCATCTCTCCCACCGCCACTACTGCCGACCCCTAGTGCCTCTCCATGCCCACGACTGCAGTCATTCCCATCACCAACGGCAAGCATTCCATGCGATAGCCAAGCGACCTAGATCGAATATGAGGGACGCGCTTGACCTGGGGTATAAAGCTTTTAACGCGCTTCCGCTTGTCTACGAGCGGTCCTCAGAGAGTTCCAGCCCGTCGGTGTTGGAGATTGGCTTGCCTCCGGTCCCTGTGGGGGAGGTGAGATATACCTCCCAAGATTCATACTTCAGCGGACGCACCTAAGCCAATGCTGCTTTCCCCACGTCGAATCCGGAGCAGGCGTTCCGTTTCTTTAACAATTGCCTTTTGCTGCGAGGTTATGACTGCGTAATAGAGATTTGTGGCCTCGATCAGTTGCGCAAGGGGTGTCGAAGAGCCATCGTCGAGACTAGGTAGTTTGAAACTTCAAAGCTTTACCTTGGGCGAAGATTTGTAAATCTGCTCCTACTCATCCTCGTCGCGTCGTCGGGTGGCGCGGCCATGAGAGCGCGCCAGCTTGCGAAAGTCACGGATGAGACTCACCTCTCGCGCAGCGCGCAGCACCAATCAACCCGAGGTGGCCGCACTGCTAAGCTTTTGGCAAAGTAATCTTCAATGATCGTTACCCAAAAATTCGGTGTCATCATCAATGTCGGCATGTCGAAATATCAGTTGACGAGGTAGTACTGATTTAGACATAGCAACGAACTGCCCACTTTGTGAGCTACTCAAGAACATCAAAACGATGGAGAGAGTCGTCCCATATCAAAGACTGAATCGCGCTGCTAAAGGAATAGTAGAATGCTCTCCGATGATGTCCAGCAGTACAACATCGTTAGGAGCCCGCTGGGCCATGATTAACCGTGAACCAAAACTTACTCGATTGGATCAGGCTGACCTAAGATTCAAAGACACCTACGCAAATGGAGCCGACCTTGCGAGGGCCACGCTTGAAGCCGTTTCCGAATTTGAAAATCATATTGGCCATCGGCGATGTGGATGAGCGAACATTTTGTCATCCCGGAATGGAGTAAATCACTTGTGCTGCACCTTAGGTCATGCAAAGAGGGCAAATGTGGCGTTCCGCGGCGTAACCTTGCCAGCCACCGCCGGTTACGCGAGGTAGGGTAAGGCCCATTGATTCTGGCGGGGTGCTTGGTAGTTCACTTTAGTCACATTGTACATTGAGCGGTATCACGTGGTACGTGGTGCATGGTGAGACCTAGCCTTCTCGATACGTTCGTTGTTCTTCAATTCACCACTTCTTGCATATTGCCGTATATTGTCCTCCTTCATACCCAAGAGCGTCTGTGATGGCTCTGATGTCCACGGGAGCCGTAAATCTACGAGAATGACCCACGTTGACAGCCGAGGGCCTATCTCAAGCCAAGCGGTCAATCAGTACATTAAGGGAGATGCATATTTGTTAGTACCTATCGCTGATGACTCGGTCGTGTCTAACTGACGGGGATTTCGTGACACCGCAGCGGCGTCAAACACCCTGACCCTGGACAACCCGAAAGCGCATCCGCTGGCTACAATTTAGGCTTGCGACTCGGGAATGCACCACAGATCGATGAGGATGATTTTGTGGGACGCGAAACCGAGCTAGAGCAGCTACGAATATGGCTGGCCCCACGTCCAAAATGTCAGAATGTGGTGGCCGTCTATGGACTTGGAGGGATAGGGAAGACTCAGCTGAGCATCCGGTTTGCCCGACGCTTCGCAGACACATACAGCTCCATCTTCTGGCTTAACGCTCAGGACGAGAGCACACTGAAGGCAGGACTGGTGAAGATAGCGGCGCAAGTGCTAGAAGAACCGAGCGCCAATAACTCGTCTGAGGAAGAACGGATAGTGCAGCAAATGCAGCAGTGGTTCTCACGACCTGACAATGACGAGTGGCTGGTGATTTTTGACAACTACGACAACCCTCACGTTCCACGCACCAGCACCACGAGTTATGATATTCGCGACTATTTTCCACATCGAGTACAGGGCTCGATTCTGATCACGACGCGGTCACCAAGGCTTAGCTTTGCGAAACAGCTAGCGGTGAAGAAGCTTGACGATATTAACCAGAGCTTAAATATCCTAGCTACTCGATCTGGCCGCGAGATTATTGAAGGTAAGAAGCCATTCTGATCGAATAGTGTTCGTAACTGACCATGTATTCTACTACGTCTTAGAATCTAGCGCATTGGAACTGGCCAAACGTCTAGATGGACTTCCGTTGGCGTTGGCCACGGCAGGAGCTTATCTGAGGCAGACAGCGGACAGCTTCAGTGACTATCTACAACTCTACCATAATAGCTGGAATGACTTAGGTGAGTATAGTGAGGGGTTGTTAGATTATGATGGCCGAACACTCTACTCAACGTGGAATGTGTCCTATCAACAGATTAGAGATCGAGACCCTTCGGCAGCGGAGTTATTACGGTTGATGGCATATTTCGACAATCAAGACCTCTGGTACGAATTGTTTCAAGCCGGGTTTGATGACAAGCCATTATGGTGGTCGGAGATATTGGGAAATAAGGCCAGATTCAATTATACGATGTCTTTACTGCACGACTACTCCCTGGTAGAAATACAGGCGGGAAACTATAGCATGCATACATGCGTGCACGACTGGACGATGGGATTCTTAAATCGAATCATTGATGAGAAGTTATGTTACTTGGCTGTCCGCTGTATCGGACTCAGCGTGCAACATGACACTGAAGCAGAGTATTGGGTGGGTAATCGTCGACTGGCGCAGCACGTCCAGCGACTCGGACATGATCGTATCAAAGCCTCGATCGACTGGAGCAGCATAGAGATGACTGACTTATACCGCATTGCGTACTTATGCAAGCAGATTGATATGAATGCGGAGGCAGAGGCGATGTACCTGCGGGCCCTACAAGGGTTTGAGAAGGCGTGGGGAGCGGAGCACACGTCGACACTGGACACGGTCAACAATCTCGGCACCCTGTACGCCGACCAGGGCAAGATGGCGGAGGCAGAGGCGATGTACCTGCGGGCGCTGCAAGGGTTTGAGAAGGCGTGGGGAGCGGAGCACACGTCAACACTAGACACGGTCAACAATCTCGGCAACCTGTACGCTCGCCAGGGCAAGATGGCGGAGGCAGAGGCGATGTACCTGCGGGGGCTGCAAGGGTATGAGAAGGCGTGGGGAGCGGAGCACACGTCGACACTAGACACGGTCAACAACCTCGGCACCCTGTACGCCGACCAGGGCAAGATGGCGGTGGCAGAGGCGA
>Ga0335072_10001003_pt1 | contig 48610 bp, 54 predicted proteins | sample Lox_Sample_21_FD_206725 | JGI IMG/M metagenome (GOLD analysis project Ga0335072, IMG submission 206725) | Soil microbial communities from Loxahatchee National Wildlife Refuge, Florida, United States - Lox_Sample_2.1 | ecosystem: Environmental > Terrestrial > Soil > Wetlands | place: USA...
CTTATTCGGCTGAAGAGGCGTATTTGGCTGAAGAGGCGTCTTTGGCTGAAGAGGCGTCTTTGGCTGAAGAGGCGTATTCGGCTGAAGAGGTGTATTTGGCTGAAGAGGCGTCTTTGGCTGAAGAGGCGTATTCGGCTGAAGAGGTGTATTTGGCTGAAGAGGCGTCTTTGGCTGAAGAGGCGTATTTGACTGAAGAGGCGTCTTTGGCTGAAGAGGCGTATTTGGCTGAAGAGGCGTCTTTAGCTGAAGAGGCGTCTTTGGTTGAAGAGGCGACGCTCGTTGAGGAGGCGTTAGACCTGGGACATGCACTGAAGATTGAGAAAGAGGTGCGCTTTGGATATGGACCGAAGGTAGAATGCCTGGAGGCCCCTAAGGAAGCATTAGCGCGTGTGGGTTCGCTACAGATCGAGCAGCCGACATTGCCCAAAGAGACGCCACTGCTCAAGAGTGAGACATTGCCTAAACAAATCCCGCTGGTGGAAATTTCCCTTCCCAAAGCAGAGAAACAGCCCAAGAGCGAACCGGTACATAAAGAAGTATTGGCACCGGAGGGAACACCAGCCACGAAGGAGCTACCGCCCGAGCAGATACCGCTGCCTCCTTCACCACTCCTCCAATCCACAACCTTCCCTCAAGACACACTTTCCTCACAAGAGACAAAACCAGGTCCAAGCACTGGAACCGAGGAAACCAGTGCAATACATATCATCACCAACTCCGACAGTAACATTACTGTCGTTGATACCTCATCCAACCCCAAGATCAACTCATCGGTCTCACTCTCGGCCCCAGCTTCCCTCTCGGTCTCAGCCACACCCAGTGAAGACATTCCTCAGACGAACACCCATACCAGCACCGACACAAGCACTACCACCAAGTCCTCACCTCTCAATTTCTCAGCCCCTTCTTCCGAACCCAATCCGTCAGACTCATCAACTACATCTGCCTCTCCCAGACCCAAAGCCGAGCCGGTATCTGACCCTCCAGCGCCACTCGTAACGGAGATCTCGGAGGCGCCGCTCTCCCTGGGCACTGACAAGCAAGAGGAAGTAGCGGAGACACCTACTTCAATCACGCAGCGTCAGCAGAATGTTGAAGGGGACGGGCAAGCGGAGCCTGAGAGTGAGCTTCTCGGGTGTAACGGACAGACATGTGAGGAGGAGATTAAGTCTCACGATCAAGATGAAAGCACAGCAACGGAAAACGAAACGGGGACAGGAGCGGATGGGTGGGATGCAGACGAAACGCTAATAGAAGACCAGGCACCAAGGTCTTTAGAGAAGGCGGGCTTTGAGATCATCGATGGGCTTTACAACGAAATTTCTGCTGGGAAAGCGAATGGGGTTCTGAAAGGTTTGAACGGACTGAAGGTGTTGGAGAGTGAAGCGCCGCCGGTTGTCGAGGTTGTTGCACAGACGTGAGCGAGACTTTTCTCTGCGTTGCTTCTTTTTTACCTTTCTTTTTTGGTTCTTGGACTTCAGCTTATGACTTATGGCTTATGGCTTGCTACATGTACTTACTGTGGGTTGTGGATTGATTTTTGTGGTAATGAGCTTATGGAGTCGTATCACCTCCTTCCAAGGCCTCTCTCACTCTTGTTGGTTGTCTAGCGCGTTGTGGCCTGACGCGGTGAATGACCTTTTCAATCACATTATCGTCTCCACCATAAAAGGTAATGCTGATATTCGCGATGTTCTCGAGGAAAAGGAGACATGAATGCTGAAGTTCGTGGAACTGCGAGCGCGTCCACCCTTTTGTTGGCTGATAGGCGCAAACCTGCACGGGCTTGATGCAGTGTGGTCAGTGTGGTAGCGAGTGGATCAAGCAAGGGCGAACACCAGCCACACCTCGCATCCACGCGCCCCTACACCTCGTCAGTATCGACCTCCATCGCCTCTTCCTCCAAGGCGCCGACATCCCCGATTTCACAGCGTACTTGTTATGGCGTTGCCGGTAGACCAGTGCGCCGGAAAGAGCCCCGAGGCCTTCTAGTTAAACAGAGACAGGAAAAGCAAAAGCCCCATAGCGATTGGCCAGACCAGAAGGAGAGAGACGGACGACGACCATATCCCGATGAGCAACAGATAGGCTGGACCACGTACTACTTTCGATCTCTAGTGTCTTGAGATTATTCTGCAAACCGCAGAACCAAGGGAGCATGATGCGGCGTTCTCCTTTCGCAGGCCAGTAAGCCCCGTGAACACCGCCGCACATCTGTTCCAGCTCAGCTATGGTTTCAGCGTTGTCGCATATATGCATTTCTGTGTTGCTGCATAATCACAACCTTTCATGGGCTGGTCCGCTACCAAAGTCAACAGAGCTCTCAAGACTTCAGGTCCGATTTACGCTTCCAATCCTCGGCCAGCGACGCTTTTCAAGAAGCTGGTGAGACATACGCTACCTGAGCACTTCCTAATTAGCGGTGATGGAGCGACTTTTGGCCCTGGAGGCGACATCCGTAAACTTCCATTTGTACATTGCCTGAATATACGGGATATTCGTCATTGTAGCCCCATTCTCCTGGGCATATCATGCTTGTACCCGTGGTTCGGCAGGTCCACATTACCGAGCTCGGGAGGTCTGATCAACTGGAATGACTCCGCCTCCGAGCTCGAATTGGTCGTCTTAGTAGGTTGAGTGACTTCTCCTAAAGCCACGCCATCATAGTGCTGGTTCGTACCGTCACTAGGAGCTCTCAGCTTCATCAGCCAGTGTTCTTTACCTAGTCCATCCTCGTACTTGGTCGAAGCTCTGCTTTCTTCAGTTAAGTGTTGGGTACTTTAAAAACCTGACCGCATCTCGAAAGAGCGGCCTCCATGGGGCCTCCTGGATCCGTTGGGGAGGGCAATGTGAAGAAATCGGCGTCGGGAGGTTTGTCAAATTCAGCACGAATCAGTTCGGCACTCACAGGCTTCTTGGATAGCTCGGTCGGTTGATTGAACGTGCGAAATCAATTTGCACGTCCAATTCCCCACACCGTCGCGCGAATGGTACCTGGTGCAACTTAGCGTAGTCATTAGATGAGGATGGAAGTCGATTTTGCGTAGTGCAAATGCGCGGATCTCGAGGAACGTTGGCTGAGAAAGAGAGGAGAAGCCAGAAACGCTGACGGGCTAAACGTCATGTTGAAGCAAGAAATATAGAGGCACAAAGCAAGAGGAGTAACTAGCAGAATCGAAACTGCATCACTAGGCTGTTGATGTCTCCCAGAAGACAGCGGGAATGCAATTCATCATTGAGAGAAGAGATAAAGAAGCGAAGATATAAGCAAGGCGTCAGAACCTTTCAGACTTTAGGCAGAAAGCGATATCTTAGGCGCGAGGCAATTGCAATTGACGTGGTGAGGCTGAAGTTCAACTCGAGAGTAGAAGTGAAGGCTTAAGACGGGTTATTGGCAATGAAGAGGTTAGTGTGCTGATAAATACGCCTCCCGGTATCTCAAGGAATGGCCATTTTGCCCTGTGGGGGTCTATTACGCCCTCGCGCTAATACCAATTGGCAACGCGCATCTAATTTGTCTGTTGTCAACGCTGGCGATGTTGCCTCCTTCGTTAGCACAGGCTATCTAAAAGGGCTCGACTCCAGAGCAGTATCCCTGGTATTAGCAACCCTCAGTCTGCGCTACGTCCACTGCCAGCTTCATCTCCACACATCCTCACCATCCTCCCTTCGCGAAATGGCTTCAGCCTCTGACCCGGGTGCCTTCCCCCCGTCCCCGCTCGTTTTCGACCCTTCCGCCATCTTCTCCCCATCCTCCCCAACCTTCCCGCTCACGAAACTCTACACCCCCATCCATATCCGCAAGCACGCGACCTACACCCCTCATCCCACTGGACACATCACTACCATCCAGGCATCATGGGGTCCTATGACCATGCACGGGAGTTATTACCTCGTTGAAGATTCTGGCACTGATACGCCAGGGGTGTACGGCTCTACAGTCGAAGCATGGCGGGAGACGAACCGGTTGGTTGAAGGGGACGTGGAGGGCAGAGGCGTGTGGGTTAAGACGGGAGTGGTAAGAGCTGTGCAAGTGGCCGACGAGTATAACGTAAACAAGTAAGCAGAGCGAACAAAGCCGATAAGAGAATAGAAGTCAGCGATCTCGGCCGGGCAGCGGAGATAACGGCAGGAATAACTAACGATGATGATGTTAGAGATGATAACGAGAAAACAATAACAGCGGCAACAATAGCAGCATCGCCGCCGTTGTCCGTGCCCGTGCCAGGTATGCTTATCCTAACGTACCACAACGGGAACGTGGAAACAGAAAGGATATTGGGGGTAGGAGATTGGGTAGTTAGACAAGAGAGTAGCGCGCAGAAGGAGGTGATGATATTATCGGATGAGAATTTTAAGGCTAGGTATACGGAGATGCGGGAAATGGATGAGTGAGTTATATAACCGAAAGCTAGTCTCTGAAAGAGAAAGACTAGATACGTGGTTACCACTTAGATGAGGTCTGTGGAGGCTAGGTTACAGACATGTGTGGAAGCAAGCGTTACAACAAGATCAATCAAAGAAGAAAATGCGACATTTGAGCCAATTTGTCCAAGTTATCCTGAGCTAGATGACTACGGTAAGTTGTACCAGGTACCGCTTGTGCGACGGCGAGCAGGAATGGACGTGCAAATTGATTTCGTACGTCCCAACCAACTGACCGAGCTGTTCAAGAAACCCATGATTGTCGAAGTTTCCTAGAACAAACGGATTGCCTACTTGTCGATGCAGAACTCAATTATTTGGATCTCCACAAACGTATGAGATGGCCGCATATTCGAGTGTCACACCTCGCGAGCAGGGCGAGCCAGGGTGAGCGCCTCGTGGCTCGCGTGCACGCTCACCCTCGATCGATGGGTCCTAAAATGGACTCCCTTCTTTAAGCTATTTTAGGCTCCCTCCTGCGCGACCGCTTCGTCTCGCCCTTGTGGACCCGACAGACAGATACTTAAGGGCGTGGAAGCCCGTTTCATCATGCCCGCAGTGTGATCAACAACGCGTGCTTTCCCGCTTCTTCTCCCTCCTTCTCCCCTCTTCCAACGGCCGTCTTCTCCACCATCATAGCGAAACGAAAAGCCACAGCTGAGGAGCTGGAAGCTCGAGCCGAATCCAACGGCCATAGGAGAGGGGCGGCTCAGTTATGTTCTTGCGTGGGGAGTGAATCAACCATGCCAGCCTTGGTTATAGGCTATAACAGGCCCCGTTTCGCCAACTTTAGTGGCGCTCAGCCTTTTTAAGCTTTAGTGGCCCTGAGCGGCACAAAATCTTTGTTGGCGTTTGCACACGATCTCACTTCGGGTCGCTTCCACATCACACCGACCGACGAGAAGGTGTAGAGCTACTGCTCAACGGAGGCGTCGACATCAAACGCCCAAGGTGCATCTTTGGCAACGCGCTACAGGTGGCGTTTGTTGGGGGGCATTGCGACAAGTCACTTTTTGACGAAGCAGTTGGTATCTGCGTCAGGCAAGCAAGGAGCAAAGAACTCTGCTTTGCTGATCTTGTGTTTTAGGAAGCTGCTGTATACACCAAAGCATGATTTCATTCATCTTCGTCATTATCTCCTTCGAGCGTTTCTTGTCATGAGTAAAATACAGCTGCTTTTCTTCGGAACGCCAACCAACAGACTTATATGATGATGGATATTCGGATTTACAAGTCCTACTTTTGATTCACAACGCCATTTCGCTGTCTACGGCTTGTATTCTCTCCATCCGAGTCTTTGCTGGCCTCCTCTTCAAGTCCACGATCATTCTGTATCAGTTTGCTGTGGTGGATACACAGATATTGACGCCGCGGGGTCGAGGCAGACCAGCTCTTGTCTTTGATAAATGGCGAAACCTTTTCCGAGTGCATACGCTTGAAGACGGGCAAAACAATGATGGAAAGAGCCAAAAACTTCGTCATTTCGAGGGGGAGGAAGCTAATCGGTAGCGTTCCGGCTTACAGCGCTTAAAAGGGCTTGCGGAGGTGCGCAGGCAGGTTCTGGGTGAGAAGGGCTGTGGGATCCATTTGGACGAAGAGCAAGACTGCAATTCCTGTTTGGAAGCGACAGCGAGATATCAATAAAAGTGCAAAGTTTGACATATTCCCTACCTTTTAATTGTGTGCCGCCCATACTAAGAAAGTGCCTTTGCCACGTGGCGCATGATGCAAACCCACATTGACTCTTCTAGTGCCGTGAGTGCCGTCGTTAGCCGTTAGTAACAAGGTCAATGCACCTCAGGATCAACTACTCATATAGCCAGATCACCTTAGCACTCCGTAGCACAACACCACATCGCCATCGCCGTCGCCGTCGCCTGCAACAAACTTTCTCGATCATGGCAGCTACACCGGATCAGGCACCATATACCGCCCCTGCGCTCTTCGACTCGCTCGGACCCGCCTACGAAGACGCCTACTCAGACAACCCAGCACAAACGGCTTCGATCGAATGGCTCCTCGCGGAACTCGCCAAACCAGCCCGCATCCTTGATGTTGGCTGTGGCACCGGTCGACCTGTTTGCGCCACCCTCTCTGAAGCGGGTCACTCCGTCTTGGGCATCGACGTCTCCAGGGTCATGATCTCGGCCGCTCGAGAGCGTGCGCCCAAGGCTAAGTTCCAGCAGGTCGACCACCGAGAATTTGAATCTCGGCCTAACGTGTATGATGCAATCACTGTGTATTTCAGCTTGATTTTGGACTTGACCCAAGAGGAGATCCGGGATTCTCTCCGCAAGTTTTATGACTGGTTGAAACCCGGGGGGTTGTTCGTCTTTGCCACTGTCCCTATTGCAGGGAACAAGCTTGAAATGAAGTGGATGGGCAGGCCCGTCGTGGTGTCAGGTTTCGCGGCGGAGGATGTTGTAGCTGCGGTAAAAGAGGCCGGGTTTGAAGTCGTTAAGGAGAAGGCCACGGTGTTTATGCCCAGGGCGGTTGAGGTTGGAATTTGTGAGGCGGAGGATATTTCAGAGGAGCCTTTCCTGTTTGTCTATGCGAAGAAGAATGTCTGAGAGCGTCGCTGCATCGATGACTAATCTGCCCGATAAATCTGAGGAGGGTGAAATGCGGGCTTGCACGTGGATCCTAAATTGGCCAAGCTTCCGCCGCAATGTTCATTGGTGCTACCCAAACTTTTGTCTAGCAGCCAGGCACGAAGAATATCTGTTACATTGCCCCAGCATTCCACACTGAACTTTTCACAATTTGCAAATTCTCGCCTGGGAGTAAGTTCAGCGTCCCACCACAACCCAGAACAGATCCTCTCACCACACTAGGCCCACTAGGCAGCCGAAATGCGGCCTACCTGCAACACAATCTTGCACTCAACACTATTCCATCACAATACCTCTAATGGCTTCCTCTAATCCATGCCTCACATTTCGTACTGCTCCCTCTTAACGATGGACACGGGCGGGATGTAGTGCTTCCTAAGTCAAACAACGCCAGACTGCAATTTTGTTGATTCTGCATGCTCGACCAATTTCAAATTCAGACATCAGACGGCAACAGAAGTACCAGCAAAAAAGCGCCAAATACCTCAAGAAGCAGCGCGAGTTGGAGAAAGAGTGTAAGAAATACGAGAAGAAATCTGGGAAAGAGAAGCGGAAGAGAAGGCATCATCATTATGGTTTCTGCATCGGGAATCTGGGCAAATGTCAGGTATAGGATTTCTCAAACGTATGGAGTTTCGGAGCGAGGGAGCATGACCTGAAAAGAGCTGAATCACCAGGCACGGGGATTCGTCCATCAGACCGGCTGGCTCCATCTCCGCACACAATACCCATGAGTTTTTCTTCAGTTGTCCCTCTTCGTGGCATCCTTAATGACAGCATTGGCAGAGCCGATGGTGACGTAATGAATCTGAGAATCAGGATGAGGACGGGCATCCCGGGCAACCGACTTGGCTGTCACGGTCTTTACAGGTGTGACCTTGGTGGTGGCGATATGTAGACTCGAACAAGAGATCACTGTCCGCTCCCAATCTGACCTGTTATGCTTAAAGCCAGTGTACATTAGCACGAAGCACACACAGTAGGTGGCTTGCTCAATGATCCTGTTCGCTGGAAAAGGTCTCCCTCTATGAATTTTTCAATTCGTACCGCACCACTCCGCCGAACACGGATTCACGGCTCTACAGCATACTTGTGAGTTTGTGTTTGAAGGGAATATTACAAACTCAACCTCCTAGTTGCTCCATCTCAGTTAACGCTTACAATTGGGAGCACAGTACTTTACACCTCCACAACTCTCGCTTTTCAAAGCTCCTCAAATTTGCGAGCCTCCTCCTCATCCATCGCCACAAACTTCAACGTCCACTTCCACAAATCTTCCTGCTTCTCTTCAACATAACTCTCAACACTCGACTTGATCTGCTTCATCCCCTCAAAATACTTGCCACTCACGCCCTCGACATCCTCACCAACCGCCAGCCTTGCCAGCGCCATACCAGATTCCTGTGGGCTGTGTACATTGGGACTGAAGAGGAGGCGAAGCAGCCAGATGAGGTGAGGCAGTACCTTTGTGAAGACGAAGCGCACCGGCGCACCCGCGTCTCGTGCGAGGCCGGTGCCAGGCATGAGGCCAGGGTCAATGGCCGTAACGGTCCACTTCTTGCCTGATGCGGCTTTGATGAGGTGGTTGTGCAGCGAATACATCCACATGACGTTGCAGAGCTTGCTGGTCGCGTAGCGCTGGCGGCCTTTGTTCTTTGCCGATTCCAGCGTCGGGTGTGCGAGTTCCTCGGCGGTGGTGTATTTGGCATCTGGAACCCCGGTTTTAACGGCTGGGTCGTGGGTGCCACTTGCGATGATGACGATACGGGCGTTGCTAGCGAGATGTGGGCGCAGAAGGTAGAAGAGGAGTGCGTGACCGACGTGGTTTATGGCGAAGGTCTTTTCGATGCCATCGACGCTGTAGGAGACACCGCTGGGGAATTGGAGGCCGGCATTCATGACAAGGGCGGAGATTGGAGGGAAGGAGTTGGTGGAGTACGAGGCTGCGAATTCGCGGACTTTGGCGAGGGAGGAGAGGTCGAGGGGGAGATAGGTGACATTGGTCTGGTGGAGGGTTTTATTGATGGAGCCGGCGGCATCGTCATTGTTGGACCTTGAGGCAATTACGATAACGTAGTCAGGCTTTTGGCGGGCGAGGTGGAGGGCGCACTCATAACCTAAGCCCGAGGTGCCGCCTGTGATGAGGATTGTGCTGGATGGTTTGGACATGGTAGAGACGGGTGGTTGGAGCTTCTGTCAGGAGATGACTGCGAGTATGGGTGATATGAGAGGGCAGGGATAGTAGCCAAGAGAAATAGGGTGGCTTGAGAATCAAGATATAGTCACGGCGAAGTAGGAATGCACGTATGTTTTTATCGCTCACCAGAAGTTCGGACCAAGACAAATACAGCTCGATTCCCGGGCAACACAACAACCTGTAGACACGAGGCCAGGGTAAAATGACCATCTCTAACATCGAAATCCCTATTATGGGCATGGTGTTCTGTCATCACGGGTTGTCGGGAGAAATGAAGAAGCCGGAAAAAGGTCGGTCGAGAAAGATTTAGCAATTTCATTGGCTGGCGCACGATCAGCCTGATGGGGCTTAGGCTGTGCAGCATTGGCGGCCAATCACTTTCTTGGCGAAGTCATCAGGGGGAGAAGCTCTCGCGCTCTGTGGATTTCATGAGCACGGAGTTCGGATTGTGATCGCAGAATTCTCTCAAACAAGCAATTCGAACCAATGCATGGAGCTGACATGCACCAAGGAGACACACCACGCTATTCGATTGGAAGATGGAGAGCCCTCTTCGACCAGGTCTTGAGACTCATGAGCAGTTCCCGAAGAAAGGGCTTGTTTTCAGTCGTCTAAAGCTGCCTTTCTATGAATTGATTCGGCCTTTCCTGACTTCCAGAGTATACACCTTGCACTTTCGTAGCCCTTTTACTCGTGGTGGTAATCATTTTCACCGTAATATTGCTGAAGTGGATGCGATTCGATAAACACCAACCGGTACAACCGGGGACACGCAAACCTCATGGCACTCCACCATCTAAGAATGGCCATTCATCCCATTTCCATTGACCTCCACCACTGGGCTCACCAGGCCATCCTCGTTGAATTTATACCTCTCCTCCCTATCCCAATACTTGTTGAATCCGACGCCCTCACAAACCTCGGAATAGCTTAAAATCTGTGGTGGTGGCCCCACTGTCATACTCTTCTTCAAGCCCTCCAAAGTCTCCCTGATGCTCTTCAGTTTCGCGGCAACCAGCGTCCACGGGTACGCCACGGCACAGAAGCCCAGCTCCGCAAGGTCCTTGGCAGACAAATTTTCGGTCTTGCCGCCCTCGATGATGTTGGCAAACATAGGCGCGTCTACTTCCTGTCTTGCGCGCTGCATGGCCTCACGGTCGGGCAGAGCCTCGATGAAGACCGAGTCGACGCCGATGCGGACGAACTCGCGCGCGCGGTAGATGGCTTCGTCCCAGCCGAGGATGAGGGCGTCAGTGCGAGCGAGGAGGAAGATGTCAAGGCCTTCGTTGCGTGCGTCCACGGCCGCTTGGATGCGTGCGAAGGCTTCGCCGCGTGAGACTACCGATTTGCCCTTCGTGTGGCCGCAACCTAGGAAATGAAGTTTTGTTGGCGGGGTTGCAACGAAAGGTCGTTAGGAAAGAGATTCTACTTACGTTTGGGCCAGGTCTGGTCCTCGATCATGCACCCTGCCGCACCAGCAATAGCATAGCTCTCCACTGTCCTCTTCACATTCATTGGACTCCCATACCCCGTATCTCCATCCGCCATGACGGGAATCTCGACCTGTCTCACTGCATCTTGGATCTTGTCACACATCTCCTGCATTGCAATGTATCCCGTATCCGGCAAGCCGTAACTGCTGGCGACGGGGTAGCCGGCGAGGAAGACCATGGGGAAACCGGCCTCGGCGACGAGGCGTGACGAGAGGCCGTCGTAGCTGCAGCAGTGTGCAAGAATGCGGGTAGGGTCATTGTGGGCTTCGAGCATCATGGTGCGTAAGCGCGAGGCTTTGATGCTGGGGATGCGGCCGCGCACATTTGGAAGGTGCAGTGTGACATCACGGATCTGGCCAGGCTTGTTTGAGGTGGATTTGGAGGTGATCTTGTTGCCGAACTGGAAGGGGTAAGTGATCGTGTTGACGATTGATTTTGACATTGTGAGGACGATGTTTCCTAAGAAGGTTGCTTCGTAGGTAGGTTGATTTGAGGAGGGTTAGGTGTTTGTACGTGCTGAAGTTGCTCAAAATGAATGTCTTCTTAGTTTACAAGACGGGGAAAGACCATGGGACTAACTTATGTATGTACCTGGATAACATTGCCTCCGACCTCGGCTGACCCACAATCAAAGACACGTATACTGTTCCCCGGTATCTCGCAGCCGATGTGTGACCGCGTTCGCAGTGGATCGACTTCTCTATCCTATGTCCCATGAGCTGCCCGAAAGCAGTAATTCCGTCAGTATCCGGACGATAACCCGCTTTCTTGGCGTGTGAGGCCGCGCGAAAATACTCCGACAGTCGGACATGAGATTTTTGTTCCCTAATTCCAGTTACGGTCTTGAACCTGAGCAGGCGCCTTTAACCTGAGCAGTGCCTGGGCGGCCCCGATAAGTGCCTGAGTAGGGATATAAGCAAAGCTGAGCAAGAAGATGGTTCCCAGGCTTGGCCCTCGGAGCCTTGTTCTTAGTCCCCAACTCGCTTGTCACCCGGATTGGCAAATCTAGGGTCCGGGAGCCGCATAAGCCCATCGTGGGGAGGCAGGGTCGTCTCAAACAGAAATTCGAACTCCAAAAGTGCCATCATAGTCACTATGGTGTGAAGACAGCGGTTATCTTCTCATACTGAGTCGCTCCTTTGTCACGTAAGCCGGCAGTGTCCAGAACGAGTACCTATTTCGGCAGGGAAGCTGGGGTGAGCCTAGCGACGGGATTTTGGTAAGTATTTACTTCGGATGCCCTTTTCCAAGCCCCTGCCAGTTGATTTCAATATTGTTCGATGCTGATCGAGTGCCGTACTGTGAAACAGTGCTACACTGAGTACCGCAGCACCCAACTCGCCAACTGCAAGCCCTAGATATGCCACAGGACCTTTCAATGCACAAAGGCCGCAGCAGGAATGGTCGGCAGGGTCCATCTCGCTTACTTGTCTTTTTGCTGATAGCTGATTGAGCTAGTCATTCTGACCTGCACCTTACTTTCATTTCGAAAAATCCCAAGTCCTGGAGAATCCATGTCTTGCTCTATCTTCTCGCTCGCGAGAGACTCTTAAAGAACGTCTCAAATATCCGAGTCATCGTCTGATGCTTCGCTATATTGAGCATTGACACATTTGTCCCTGATCAAGTCAAGGGCCTGCGATGCCGAAATGCGATCCGACGGCAAGAACCTTGTCAAACCCTTAATCACCGGAAGAAGACCCTTCAATTCCGGTTCGTGGACGTGTTCATCAAACCTCTGTTCCAGTCTCGACCCAGAGAGCTGGTTGTTCTCTCCTAGTTCGAAATTTCCTCCAGCGTCAAGTCTTAGCTGTTCCCATTTTGGCTGCCACTCTGGAGGCAACTCCCCCACAAAGTCAATCATCGATGCAACCAAGGTGTCGATTTTAAACCATTGGAATGGCAATGCTCCGAACGTGAGATAATAGATCTGCAGCAGATGTCAGTGAGCCTCTCTCAAAGTGTCGGCGGCGGAAATCTCACTATCAAACCTACACGCCATAAGTCAAGTCGGTAATCAAACCTGCCAGTGAAGATCGTTTCGGGCACTTGCAGGCCTCCAGGCTGGGCAAGCCTTTCAGGTACGGCATCCTGAATAAATGCTTCTCCTAGATCGATAATTCGAATATCTTCATCGTCTTCATCGTCTTCATCTGGCCAACCAACCCATTCTACTGATTTGACCAACTGATTAGGGACGCTTTCCCCGAGGGATTCGCCATCCAATCGAACCAACTCTTCCGATTCCGGGAGCCCAAGTACTTCAAAGAGCTCCTCTTCGGATAAATGAGACAAGCGACCGGAAGTGAAGGCAAGGTTTCTAACGCTGAGATCTGCAAAAAGTTAGCTCTAGGCATAGAAAGTTGCTTCGACTGGAAGGCGAAAGACTGTAATCGAACTATACCTCCGTGTGCATAACCAGCCTTATGCATAAAGGCAACAGCTTGCAACAGTTGTGTCGATATTCTGAGAATAGTTTCCGTGTCGAGACGCTCCTCTCCCATATGGTAGTCATCCACGATTATGTTAAGAGTAGGGCCAAGCAATTCGAACACGAGACACTGATGGCATCCATTAGGACCTTCATGAAGGAAATCGTCGAGTAGCTGAACAATATGTTTAGAGCCTAAGCATCCTTTTGAGTGTTCCGCCAATGCTCGTAAATTGTGAAGCTCCTGAGACTGGTTTGTCCTGTCCGCTGTTATGATTTTCACTGACACCCATTGCTCGAGCCTACAAGCTGTCAGCACAATTGGAAGCAAATCATGAGCAATGCAACAACATACTTGCTGTCTCTGGCAACCCAGACTGTCGAGAAGCCACCATAACCCAATTTGTGGTGTATTTTGTACCGGCCGTCTTTCAAAGTATCTCCAAGGACAACAGGATGATACCCGCCAGGCCGGTAGTTTAGTACGTTTTCCTCCTTGAATAACAAGAGATTCGATGTTCCGTAGAGCTTATAGACCTCCATGATAGAGCTGAGCACGAACCTGAGCAGAGAACAATGTTAGTTGGACGTCAAAAATGGGCAAGGTTGTGGGGAAGATACTAGATTTTAAGCGCTGCGAGAAATTCAGTTGCAGACAGTGTGCAGAATGTTGAGGGGGCCAACTTGGCCACGTGACTGCGCACTTTGTGACCTCAGATGGAATTGCCTGCGCCTACACTCGCCTCTACACAATCAACAATTCGCCTTATTCATCACAGGAGAAGCAATGACTGTCATGAATGGAGTCTCTCACATTTGTGTCATCAAGCTCCGTCAGAGACACCGACTGGGCCGTCCTCTACCGACAACCATGGTTGTCGTGCTCTCAAAGTCTCCTTGTTGCGAGGAGACCGTGTTTCGGTTCTAGGAAGCAGTCTACACACGCTAGTTAGGTACGTAAGGTGGCGAGGTGGCGGCGTGGTGATAGCGTTTCGCAGGCAGAAGCAGGTACGTCAGCCAAAGGACACCTGCCCGGTGGAATCTTTTGCACCTGTAAGTATTAGCTCACTACTTCAGGTAGATAGACAATAAGACAGTTGCTTCCATCCATTCTATGTACACCTGTTTGCTGCACGCAACAAATATCACCTCATGGAAAAGAGAGCGCGAAAAGTGAGAGAGGTCCAGTTGTGCTAGATCTGCCTGCATCAATGCCGCTCAGGCCGGTCCCATACAGGATGAAAAGCCATATCTATCTATCTTGATAGGCAAAAGGGACGGAATCTTGCCCACAAAAGCCCAGCACACGCCCACACCATCCCCTCGCAGACGGCGTTTGTGAGTAAGGCAAACACTGAGTATTTGGATAGGGAGTTCATGGCCCGTAGAAATGAGAGCGGCTGCAAATTTGAGGCATCGGGGGGATCTGCACGGTATTCCCTGAGAGTCAGATCTCATATGACAATATTTATCGCGTCATGTTCCACAAGAAATCGAGAGAGTCCATCTCAAAGCCAGATGCAGATTGGTATGTTCCCATTCCGAAGGGCGCTATCGACGGGTCAAATGGTTGTGCTAGCCAGTCGTCAATTGGAATGCTTCCATCTACCTGCGTGGGCATCCCATAAATGTCGTTGAATTGTCCGACCAGCATATCGCTCTGGTCACCGGGTCTGCTTAGCAGAGCGCCGTCGCTTGATGATTCATTCCATTGGAAAGACTTCTCAGGTGCGTGGAGCCCAGTACTTAGCCTGGACTGAACCCGGAAGTTGCGTCGAAACCTTTTGACATGGCGGTCGATTAACATCCCGAAACGCGACGATAGATGAATGTCGTCTAGAGTGCTAGAGCGAAGAGCTTGTATGCATTGGTCGAGAATACCAAGGGACTTTTGCAGATCATAATTTCGTGCTCCAAGGCTGATCGCTTTGAGGAGGAAGACAGATGCAGAGGTGATTCTGAGGAAGACTCGGACAGGGGAATAACGAAGTATTCCTTCTTCGGCAAGCGTAACTGTGGTTTGGAGGATTTGACGGCTCGCGTCAGTGACTTCCTGCACGTACTTGTAGTCCTGTGAATTTTCCACCTCGAGAAAGTCGTAATCAAGTTCGGTATCAGGACCTTCGCGATTGCTCATCCTCTCTACCAAAGCTTGGATCGCGACGGAGTTGATGTACATGCGGACGTACTGGTAGTCAATCAGTAGCATCTGTCTGCAGGCTTGGGATAAGCCATCGCCATGATACTTCTGGAAAGACGTATGCCATTGTGCAAGCAAGGGTTGGAAGTGTTCCAGGAAGTTGAGATATCGTCCGCTTTTTAGAAGCTGTCGTGTGAAAGACTTGCTTGGAAAGAACATTTCTCTTGCGGTCTTCAACAATTTTGTGATCTCGATCCAGAGGGTGATCAGAGCTTGCCTATCTTTCTCTGCGTTGTCCAAAGATTCAGAGCGATCCGGAGTGTATGCGATTGACTGGCTAGCAGTCTGGGAGAGGAGTGATGTACATCCCAGGCGTGAAGCCAATTGATTGACATAGACAAACAACAGTCTCCGTATCCGCAATTTCGACGTCAGAAGGACACTGCTCGGCCGTAAGCCATCGCTATCTAACTCTTCCTCTTCAGGGTTGTCAAATACGCCCAGTTCGTGCGCAAGCGTCGTTGCAAGGCCTAGGAGCATCCACGACATTCGGTCCGACCTCTTCGCAGGTTCGAAGACTTCTTCTCGCCATCTTATCAGGTGGGTATCTTCACTCCGTTTAGCACTTCCGTAAGTGTCATCAACGCTTGGAGCAAGGGCAGAATCCCAGCCATCGTTTTCAGGCGGAAAATGCAAGGCTCGGGGATGCCATTCAGTGATAAGTAGGAGGCTCTCGATGCTACCAACGGTCCGAGACTGTGCTACACAGTATTTCTCCTGGCCAAAGGTGATTCTTTGTATGAGATGTTCGCAATGCTTCCATAATCTCTGGTGGATCCACTGGGCACGCGAAGCACCGCCCGGGCCTGGCAGGACATGGTGTCGGGACGAGACCATCAACAGTGTGCAGCAAAGGAGTGGTTCCCCATATACCAGAGCTTTGTGGTTCTCATGGTGGGAGTAAAATGAATCAAGAATTGGTGACAAGCTCGACAAATTGCGGTAAAACCTACACAAATTAGCAAGATGCTACTTCAGAGCCGGAGCGCTCACAAATCAATGTAGGTTACGGCCTCTCGCGGACTGAACCATCCTTGCCGAATGAAGCGAAAGGTATCCCATATATCAATGACAGCTTGCGTTGGTGAGGACAACGCGGACGCAGGAAAAGGTGCCGGAACAGCACCTGATGTCAAGGCCGAGGCTGGGCTATCGTTGGCATGCAGACTCGACGTCCTCTCAGGGTGCTCGAGGGCGTCATCTGAGGCATCTTGTTGCTCTGCTGCTCTGAACAATAGACCAAGTGCATCTTTCGATGAAGCGACTACTGTATGCATAACATCCTTACCAATGTTCGCATCTGAAGCTCGATCTCCAACTTGTGGCTGAGAGGCACCGCTAGCCGGATCGGCACCACTGCCGTTTCTGTGCAGATCCAATCCATCAGAGCTTTGGCGTATGTCTCCTGGTCCCCGAGGATTATTCTGTGTTCTGCTGCGCTTCTTGTCACCAACCCTTGAGCACCCATCTGCTCCGCTTGCAGAACCATGATGTGCATCTTCTGGGCCCGCTTGCTTGTCAGAGGCCTGTGACACGTATTAGAGGGCTCTGAGTATCAAGACCAATTGATTTGGATGGCACTGACCCTTGTTAAGTCCTCTGTCTTTCGGCGCTTCTTACTGGAGCGTTCAGCGCTGAAGAGGCATTCCCTCTGTTCCCGCCGGCACTTAGAACAAGATCCTCCTTCATCGGGTACCTCGCATTTAGCCTTAGTCCTCCTGCATGGTTCACATGCCATGTAGGAGCGAACGAACACCCGATTCTGACGATGAGCGCGAGTGCCAGTCTGCGGGAATCGGAATTCAGCCGATTCCATTGTTTGCGTAAAGAACCGGTGGAACAAATGAGTTCGAAGGAAGGATGTAGGAAATCACCGGATATATCGGTGGGGATAGTTGGGGGGAGGGAGAGTCTGTTGTGCCACAGCCATGACCCATGACCCATGACCCCGCAACCCCAGACCTAGGACATTGTAGCAGCTCTTTAGCTAGTTCCCCATTCGTATCCGCTCTGTTAGGCCCGCCATCATGCCTACAAAAACCAGACCGTGTTGGTCAAGTGATCCATCCAGATTGTAATGCACCAAAAATTCGAGTGCCGGATACTCAAGAACAGAGGGCGGTTACTGATAGAGCTCCTTCCCGGCTTGGTAATTGAGAAAGATTGTTAAAGGATAATGGTCCGGATTTGTCCGGAAAGCTCAGGGAAGAATAAAAAGTGAATGCGGGGGGCCCTGGGCCTTTGGGCAACACAGGTTCTGGATTGTCGCTTCAGAGGGCTACCTCCCAAGTCATGGCGGAAAGTATTCCATTTCCAGATCTAGAGCTGGGAAACAAGTACGATATATTCGGTGGCTTCCTCCGCAAACACCAAGCAAAGATCACCGTCCATCAGCATCCCCAGACTTGGCCCAAGCAATACTCTACTTGAACCCTACGTCTTGCACCTATTACATGCCCTCTATTTCTTGTACTGGACAACATGACGGACATCGGCCAAGCCAAGCCTACAGCCTCGGAGCACCTCGAGCAAGTCGAAACGAAGCAAGATAGCGTCCAATACCATGTCTCTGCAAAGCAACAAGGTCACCTTCGACGTGCGTTTGATCGCCACATGCTCCCTGTCGTCTGCACTTTATATGTCTTGAGCTACCTCGATCGTGGCAACATTGGCAATGCCAAAACAGCAGGCGCTCAAAAGGAATTGGGCTTGAGCAGTGCACAGGTACGTCGAACTCGGAAAGAGATGAGCGAGCGAAAAATGGACCACTCATTGACACCTCCCCCAGTGGACTTGGGTCCTTAACGCCTTCTACATCTCTTACGTCCTCTTTGAATGGACAGTCTTGCTATGGAAGCTCTTACCAGCACACATATATGTGGCGGCGCTATGCTTGGGGTGGGGCGTCATGGCTATGTGTGCCGGAGCGACGCAGACCATGGCCGGCTTGCTCGTCTGCCGATGCATCCTGGGTATGTTCGAAGCCAGCTTCGGCGCCGGAGCACCATACTATCTTTCTCTCTTCTACCAGAGGCGAGAATTGGCCTTCCGAGTCTCAGTGCTCCTCGGCATGTCGCCGCTTGCCAACTGTTTCGCAGGCACCTTAGCGTACGGCATCACCCACATCAAGCATTCGATCGCTCCATGGAGGTTGCTTTTCATCATCGAGGGTGCACCTACCGTCCTGTTCGCACCAGTGGTGTTTTTCTTCCTTCCTGATTCTCCAGGCCAGGCCAAATTCTTGTCCGAGGGTGAGCAGACGGAAGCAGTGGAGCGCATGCAGACCAAGGACCGGACTCCCAAGAACAAGGTCCACTGGCACCAACTGTTCGCCGGCATACTTGACTATCGCAACGTCGTACACACACTGATCCACTTCATGTGCAACTACTCCTTCGCCGGCCTGTCGAACTTCCTGCCGACCATCCTCAATGGCATGGGCTACAGTAGCATCAATGCGCAAGGTCTGACAGCTCCGGTCTACTTCGCCAGCTTTCTGCTGTGTGTTGCCGCTGCACTTGTGAGCGATCGATGGGGTAAGAGAGGCTTCATAGTTGCGGGCTTCGCGACCATGGGCTGCATTGGATATCTTTTACTGGCAACAATCGAGGACAAGACCAAGACCGGTGTCCGATACTTCGGAGTTTGGCTTGCTGTATGCGGTGTTTTCCCAGCTTTGTCCATCAACATCACCTGGCTCCTCAACAACAACGGTGGCGACTCGAAACGTGGTGCTGGTCTTGCCATTCTCGCCATCTTCGGCCAGTGCAGCTCGTTCTTAAGCAGTGCTGTCTTCCCAAACGCAGATGCGTGAGTCTCACATCCTTTTCCAATACCCGGTATCTCCAAATTTCGCTAACCTTATTTTATCCAGACCGTACTATACCAAAGGCTGCGCTATCGGCTGCGGCTTCACGGGATCTATCGTCATCCTGTCCTTGGGATTGGTTATCGCTCTGCACCGCGAGAATAAGAGGAAGGATCGCCTGTTCGGCGAAGTCGACGAGGCAGAACAATTTGATATCAGCGCTGAGGGTGACAAACATCCGCAGTTCCGATACCTGCTTTGAGGTGCGAGATTGCGCTCTGTGTTGCGAATGGGCCGCGTTTCAGTTGCTATTCGCAGGTTCGTACGCTCGTACATCCGTACACTCGTACACTCGTACAGTTCAACTGTACAGGGACAGTTCAGCTAGGCAGGACCAGCCGAATGTGATGGAATAGGTAGGACGACCTGCCGATCATATTTCCCTGTGTCTGTAGGTATGTGCTCTTTCTTCAGGTAGATAGCTAGCAGTAAGCAATGCTTCCACAATCAGTATATGCACACCCATCTGCTGCACTCAACAGTCTGTAGTTTCCTTTCTCGGTCAGGTGGCTTGTGCCAGAACAGTGGTGTCGGACATTGACCCCGTGGTTGAGCTGTCGGTTGCGCTCATATAGTCTTGTAAAGTTGTCAGATGAAAGCGTTCAGGCTCCCTCCACTTGCAGATCATTAACCTCTTCCACTTCAGAATTTCAGAAATTGATGTGATTTTCACTGTGTATGGAACACTTTGGCACGTCGAGCGCGATAAGGTCTCTAGTGACACCACCCATGAGATTTTGACTTGAAAATCTTGGCTCCTTCTCCTAAGTTTTGAAATGTTCTCCTTCATTTCCAACCTCTCCGGCTTGTTTCGAGTTTACCGCTGAGCCCCGAAATCTCATTCTTCCGCCGTAACCATCTCATCTTTGCAGCTCAATCTTGGCAATCTGGTCCAAATCGCTAGTAGCAAAGCAAAGGCGGCTGTGACAGCGGCACAAATGAAGCTCAGACGGAGAGCAGCCGAATATGCATCAATCACTAGGCGAACTCAGTCAGGGCAGATTCGATATACCGACGGAGAAAGTTGAAAGGGTACGGGGCAGGCGCTCATGAAGCACAATCATGCTTTGTGAAAGGGGCGTGGCTTACCTGCGTCCTGATAGCTACCAGGTAAATTCGCAACTGCCTCAATTGACCTGCGCACTTGGTGAATCACCTACCAGGGGCGACAGTATTAGCATGAGCCCTGCTCTTTCCACAGTAGGAGCCGAATTACATACCTCTTCCTTGCGTGGCCCCGCCACAAGCTGATCAAGAAAGTAAATAAGCGCATTCTGCACAATCAAGCTACTGACCGCCACACCCATGACAGTGCCCAAGCTCCTCCACAGTATCAGTGTACTAGTCGCAACTGCTAGGTCCTCGGATGTGCTTGTTGCGAGCATGCTCAAGCTGACTGAAGGATAAGAGAAGCCTTGCCCCATGCTTGAAGCAATGATGAATTGCGAGTATGTCCAAGTGGGAAGAGATCTTGACATGGCGCACAAGAGGACCGAGCCAACAACCATGAGCGAGTACCCGAGTAGCAACGTTGGTTTGAGTCGTGTGGACCATGTAATTATGAATCCTGTGGAGAAGCCTGCCGCCATGTTGAAGAGGAATGGCAGCACAAGCCGGGTGCCCGATCTCGTCGGGGTGTCTAGAAGGACAGCCTGGAACTAGAGACACACAGGTCAGCACCGCAAGGGATATGTTTTGTTGATTCTTCTTACGTATAAAGGAAGGTTGAAAAGTATGGTATCTGGCGAGTCAGCAGCTTCTTGAATTTGTCGGGAAAGACGGGACCCACTCATTGTCATGCTAGCAAAGAAGTTTGAGAAGACAAGGTTGCCTCGTGGCGAGCTGAACAGGAATTCAAGCGGCATGATAGGCTTTGCCGCTCGCCGTTCTGCAAGAATCAGTAACGCTGCACATATAGCAGCCACGACGAAGGCAGTAATTATGAGAGGATGATCCCATGCAAGAACATTTCCTCCGAGATTCATCGCAACAATCAAAAGGTCACCGCTGTGGTCAGCAGTATCGAGCCAGCCATATCGAAGCCGCGCATTGTTTGCAGGATCCCAACATTGGCGTTTTTGGCTAGCTGTGGACCGAGATTTTCGGGTGTGACCATCCATGCCACGATGAAAGCTATGGTGATTGCAGGGACTAATAAGGCTCAATCAGTTTGGGGCCGTGCCGTGAGGATTAGAAAACGCGACCTTGAATGCCAAATTCCCAACGCCAACCCAAAACATCAGCCAGATATCCTCCCATTGCAGCTCCTAGAGACGATCCAATGCCGAATGCCAAGTTCAATATCGATTGGTAGGCTCCTCTGATTTCAATAGGCACAAGGTCGCTGTTGACTATCGCACCCATTGCCATGGCTCCCCCAGCACCGAATCCACAAACTGCTCGTGCAAGGACAAAGCTTAGAATGCTCGGGGCTACTGCGCACCATGCCGTACCGAACGCGAATACCGCCAAAGAAAGCAGAAACGGAGGCCGTCGACCAAAAGTGTCAGATATTCGCCCAAAGGTGGGTTGGAAAGCCGTTGATGTCAGCAAGAATGACGTGGACAACCAGGACGCTGAGTTTGACGAGTGAAAGTAGGAGGTGATAACTGGCTATTTCCGTTACGCAACGGTCAGCAATTATGGTCCAGAATGACAGGGTCATGAACTTGCGTGTGAACTGGCCATCAATGTGCTATCGAAACAAGCGACCTGTGGCAGGTATTCAGCGGGAGCGCTTCCCAATGTGTCCTTGTTCACTCACGAAATAGACCAGCAAGATACTTGAGAAGATTGCCCAGAACCTGGCCTCACTAACACCCCCAAGAAATCTACTCTCCCTCTTCGGTTCTTGAAATTCACTGGCGGCCACAGAGTCCACTGTTGTCAAATAGGGTGATTTGGCACTCGTTTGATAGAGGGTGTCTTCCGAAAGACATGGGCGCTCAGCTTCACTTCGCCTCGTGCTTTGGTGCGTCACACTTGCGCCAGAGTCGAGGTAATCCTCCATATTCGCTCGACTCGCCCTCCGTATTGACGGCCGATGCATGGTTGATATGGATCCCCTTCGCATCAAAGAAGCTCCTTGAATCGGCCCTCCAAGCCCTAGTGAGCCTACAGAGGTGCTAAACTTGGCCATCATGTCATTGAGGGTGTCTTCGTCGACATCAAAGTCATCATCATGACCTTCACTGTGATCTCTCTGAGCGCCCGCTCTGCGTATATCATAGCAGCCATCAAAGGGACTTCTCAAAATTTCATTGGCCAATAAGGCTGACCGCTCGTGGTGGCTTCCCATTTGAAAGACTTCTTTCCAGGCACGTACCAACACAGCAGCAAAAGAGACATTCGGGGGATCAACTCATACATATTGGGCTTTCAATTGATGAATTAATCGATCGCCAATAGTTCGGATCATGACTCGGGAAGCCAATCACTGCATATCCGGAGCACTTTTCTCCGAGTGGATACGAATGTCCCGGTTGCCCCACAAATCAAAGCTGCGATTTGTGGGCACCAACCATTACGGAACTTCTGAATCTAGACGTAAGTCTGGACCGATCGAGGCAGGGATATAGGGATCTTTTCCACCATACCATAGGCGGAGTCGAGAGTTGCGGGTGGTTGATCGCCGGATGGTTCTGGCTAGTTCCGGATATTCGATTCCCCTGAGCAAAGTTGCAACCAAGTTCAAGCGACAGTTTCGGCGAGTCTAGAAGAGAAGAAAACCGCGGTTATGGACTGCCATTACTATTGGAACGACATTTCAGCAATCTTCGTGCAAAGTCCATGCTCTACTGTTACTGCAAGGTTGCAATTTTGGAAACATGGTTCTCGATTCGAATGCTAGTCTAAAGCGATTATATCCTCCTGGTCGCCATAAGGCCATCGCATCCTATTCAAAAGCCACGTAGACACCTCAAGCGTATATCAAGGCACTGAACGGTCCCTGATCTCTCCACTCGAGTAGTAAGGTCCTTCCTGGTCGATAAGAAAGGGTCCAACGCTGTCATGCTCAAATTGCATTGGCCACGTCGAAGGCTGTACTGACATTCCATTTTGGTTCCAAGGTGCGAGATATTGTGACTCCAAATCGGAATACGAGAGGCTTTGGTTTAAATAGGAGGACTCATTGTTCGGATAGCTTGCCCAGCTCGTGCTTGGATCACAATACCAGTGCTGAGATATCAAATCTTGATGATCTGCAGGCTGGGGATCACGGGCCTGAAGCCAATCGGTACCTGTCTGATTCAAGCACGTGCGTATTGCATCATCAAGAAGCATATCGACTGACGGAACTTGGTCTCGCACATATATTTGCCTGGTCAATTCCTCTCGCACGCGACTAGGCAAAACCGAGTGGAGGTAGTTAATGAACGACTGAACACTATCGTTGATGTCACTGGATGAATGTTGTTTTTGTGACGTCGTGTCAGATTCTCGGTCATAATCTGTTCTCCAAATTAGTTGGGAGTTTCTTAAGCCGCGATTTTGGATGGCTTTTTCTCACAGGGACTTGGGTGTGGTGAGCTTGGAAAGAGCATGGAATATATTCTCATCCAGTGCTGCTTCTCTGGCAAGCCCCGTGCTGTTTGCTTAATCTGCTCTCGTGCTGGGTGCCGTCTCAAGTCGCTGTCATGAGCTCGAAGCAAGTGTTCCCTGATCTGTTAGGAAACCAAAACTCAATTCAATTCAAGCCTTGACACACCTGAGTCTGCGGATAGTCGACCAACCTGGACCAGCACAGGATCTATACCTCCTGCCAGATTCCGCATCGGGATTCTGTGGGTTGTAGTAAGTGGGTGCATGCTTATAGAAAGGACACGCAAAGTTGCTGCATGTCGTCGTGTGGTGGCTAGAGCGTTGGCGCTTTGGTTGCCTGTCTTCCTCGGACGCCGAGAGCTCCTCTGACGTCGAAGCCCAGGTCCTCTTGCGCAGGGCTGAATTGGGGGGTTCAAGCATCAATTGATGTGGCAGGTTATTGTTGCTGCTGAAAGACAGGTCAAGCGGATGGAAGTTTATGGAGTTTGACTTTTCGGGAATTGATTGCCGAACATGGTTTCCAGGCTCGGAAATGGGATGCCAGGTCTTCTCTGCATACCTCAAGCCGGGCAGAGGACTCAGCTTATACGTATTTGAGGCTGACTGTAATGCCTGTGTATCATACCAGGCGTCAAGATAAGACTGGGAACACCCCTTGCGCCTCATATATCTCTTAATTTGGGCCAGATCTATCGACCGTCCGTTGACTGAAACGGTCTTTGTACTAGTCCTTTGTACGAGATCGGTCCAATTGGTCTTTAGGAGGTGTTGTAGGATGGCTTCCATCTCGTGGGATCGGGTGTTCTTGCAAATCCCCCAGGCCTTAAGCTTGCTCTTGAAAGTGCGGTGCCTGTTGCCGGTATCGTCAGTCCAGCACAGAGGATTTATACCAGCAATGGGCTTACGTAGCTGCAAAGTCATAGTCTTGTCGGAGTCTATTTCGAATGTCTGACAATGACCTGTTTTCGTCGATATAGAGCCTTTTTATCTTTCCCCGGTGTGCCTCCCAATCATCAGCGGTGGGCTTGCGGGAGGCTGGGTAGTCGGAGCAGACGACAGCATTATGTATGGGATTATCTGACAAAGTTCCCTTCATTTTTGGGGGGTACATGCCATACTGTGGTTGGAGTAACGATTATTGGAAGGCACGCAGACTGGGTCATGTCGTTGAGTTATCCTCACCGGAAGATTCAGCCGCACCTCCGCATCCCCGCTGTCCCCCCACTTTAGGCCCCATATCATGGTTCCACGGCAGAGACCAAGGCTAGATTTGCCACGGAATACATGCCGATCCATGGTCTAGCCCGAAGCTAATTGCTACTTTTATCAGTACACGTCAGGGGGGTTGCAGAATAACTTCCGATCAATTTCAGTGCGGGCCGAACGCAGGACTATGACTGGAGAGCTGTACAAGCTTTCCTTTGTCAAGGATAATGGCATTGCGAGGATGTCTACGTAGGTAAATCGTTAGAGAGTATGAGTGAAAGAGGGTCAGTTACGAATGATCAGGATTTTCAACCCAACTTCTCCCACGAGAACCCGAAAATACGAATGTCAGTTATTTGTTTTCACCGTGATCAATTTCTTGCCAACAGGGCTACTCATGTACCACCTTCGTCGTATCATTCCTCGGGACGGCGGCTAATTCAAGGCCGTAGAAGAGTGAAAGAACAACAAGAAGAGACTGCCTACAGCGCAAGACCACAAGTCCACGTGGTGGCAGCGGGAATAACAAGATGAACCTGTGAATTCCTATCCGTGGAACCCCATTGCCGTCATTGAAGACTGCCAATCGGCATTAATAACCGTCAATTTGGACTTCCGTAGCAAGCGTCGAAGCCTTGCACCGTAGTATGGCCATGCTGGATGGTGCTGGTTGAGATTTCCCACGGGGCACTAAGACTCGGCAATTTCGCTTTTCCCGCCGTGACTTTGCTCGTTAACCACAACAAGCAATCATTTCGGGCATCGACAACCGCAACACAAGGCAAAGAATCATCATTGTCAGCAAAGCAAAAATGGCCATAATATCCACAGTTGCAGATTCCCCCTACTGGAGCTGCCTTGCAGTCATCCTGGCAGTTGGCGTGCTTGTGGGAGGTGTCATACTTCACATCAGTATCAGGCGGTTCTTCAAGTTGACCAGAGGACGTATCGCACAAAAGAGACAAGTTCCTGGTCTGAAACAGCCCCCGCTGGACTTAGGGCACGAAAAGATCAATTGTGAGCGCTGAGTTGCGTGATTTCATGCTGTGGCTAAGTGCAGGTAGATGCCAGGCTGGAAGATGGCCAAATCGAACAAGAACACACCAACCAGGTCACATTAAAGGCAGCGGATCATCTGTACCCACTCATCAGCGTCGTCGTAATCGACGCTCAGCATATTCGGTCGAGTCCAGCACACGCACCGCAGTCCCCTCTCGCTGGCCCGCTGCAAAGTGAAGATTGGCCATCATCCTCCATTGCCGAGGCGGATGGCAATAGCCGACATCAAAGTAAGTAATGAAACGGCCAAAGTGTAGCAAAGACTGACAGAAATGATGTAGACACCACCACCCTCATCAGCGATGATACAATGCTGCAACACGTACGGAATGTTAACAAGCCCACAAGCGAGGACGAGCCTATCAGTAATACGGAGGACCAAGAGGAAAAGGAAAGATGTAACATAGTACAGACCGAGAGAAATGGTGAGCCTAAGGAGCGCCAAAATGGAGAGGACGAAGGTCGTCGCCAACGGTCGGAATTTCCGAGTCTTGATGCACAACATCGTGAGAAGCCCCACTTGACTAGTCATCGTGCAGGTGTGTTCTCTCCTATTCCACACGGGCAAGGTCTTTCGTCTGATCAGAGATAGCCGACGATGATCTCCTCGGGATTGGCTCGAAGGACCAGTGGTGGAATGGTGAAGACGATCGAGAGCAAGAGATGTTGCAGGAGCTCACCAAGCTCGAATACAGACCCTCGACCAGTAAGGCACCGTGTGAAGTAGAGTCCACTTGCTAATATGGCCGCAGCTAGCACAGCTCAACAAGAGCTTGACGCCCTCAATCTGACTGAAGTGGCCGACACCCCATTTGAGGTCGGGTTGTGGCGACTTGGGGCGAACAGGTGTGCCGCGACTGAGACAATGGTCGACGTCGTTTTGAAGGCCATCCTGAAAGACAGCCACGCATCATAGCGGAAGGTCTTGAAACGAAAGGAGGATGATCGATCCCCAGTTGAGTCCGATGGGAGAGTCTCAGAAGAGTGGAACTTTATGAACTTTGCAGGTAACGTGTGGAGTTTTGGCGTAGGACAAGATGTGGACGGTTGTCCGCCTGCCTACGACAGAGGCGTCGAAGGCTTCAGTTGGAGTCAAAGCCATGTATCCTGCAGTTGCTCATCCCCAAACGGTTTCCTATGTTAGCTGTCGGCATTCAGTTGTCTTTTGTGTAATGGCTTTTTAACAATGTTTGTCGGCGTTTTTGGCATCCTGCTCAGTCCGTGCGAAGCTCCTCAGTGCTTAATGCAATGACTTCTACCGCTAGCTGCTCATTACCGTTCAGTCTCTCAAGCTAGGGTCATACCGAATTTTCTTGACGAGCTCGATGTGGTGCCTTTATTAGGCCGTCGAGGTGGCTCCCGATCACAGTATTCTTGCCTCTATGGCGATCTCGTTTTCGCAGGTACAAGCCCTTCATAGCGCAGTTATGGGCGCCTTCCTGGGAGGCCTTCGCGTTGATGGTGGATATGGTGGAAGATCGATTTCGGCGTTGGACAAAGGAATACTCGATCATGGGTCGTCTTGTGGATACTGCTGCTCGATGTTTTGACCCAACTACCGCTTCCTCAGGCGAATCTCGCTTACGAGAAATCCAACAAAGAAAGGATGTCGAGAGAAGTGCAGACAAGGACATGAACATACCATCATTGGGCCATAAGATGGCGCAGTAAGCGTAGAGCGGTTCTGGTCAAGGTTTAACACTTGCGGAACCAGGAAACTTCTGGTACTGTCCATAGAGTAGGCCACAAAGTTTCATATAGCAGCTGTGGCTCATTGGCAATGGATTTGACTTTGTTTATGATTTAGTCGCGCTCGCGGGCGTCGGAGACTTAGTGGGGCTTAGCGCTGCGGATAAATCTCGACCCAACTTTGTCCGTTCCCAACTCTTTCTCCTCTTCTTCACATTGGCCAAGGTCAAGACCTGTATTCAAACCGATTGCCACGAAACGAAGGAATGTCGACATTTGCAGCCGGCGGTATAAAGGGCTCAAAATAGCAAGCGTGATGCGAAGCAACGGTATGACGGCGGATCAGCTGCGCGCAGCGAAAGGGATAGCGACCTACCACGCAAGCTACCACCAAGTTGTACATCATCGATCTTAGCCTTCGACATCAGTCCGAAACAGTACCCTATACGCCGCAAAAGGTAGGAGAGTTCGTTTGTCAGCAAGAGCTGGTCGGATCACTAGAGGCTGGTGTTAGCTACATACTGGTATTGACGAGCCGGGAAGGAAGGTTGACAAGCCTTGCTGCAAGATGGGCTATCGGAGAGCTCCAGAACGGGACAGCGGTGCCGCAGGTCCATTATCGTCACTGGCTGCGTTGATATGGTGCAAAACTGCATCACCACCAGTGTGGGCGAATTTGCCTCGTGCCCTTGAACATGGACAGTAGCCAGCCTCCGTGGGAACAGAAAGGTTCTTTGACGAATGGCAATATGTGGTATGGCCAACAAGCCGTGGGCTGCCTGCGCATAATAAGATGGCTGTCCACCAGAGCGTGCGAGTTTTGTCCGCATGAATGATTTTTGGGTAGTAATGTATAGCCTGGATGAGCACAGAAAGACCCTCCAAGAAGTAGGAACGGTGTCAAGTCAGATAGGTCATAGACCTTGGAGGTTTGGTGGTTAGTAGGATGCGAAGGCTGAAGGAGAGTGGGTAGGGCTCAGGCGACCGAGAAGCAGTCGTCGCCAAAGGCAAATACTAAGACAGCCACGCAAGCCGGAGCAAATGAATACCCGTTACAGCGGGTGCTACCATTGTTAAACTGGTTATCATGTAGACAATATTTAGGAGACTGGCACGGAAAAGCAAGGGTGAACTTGGGAGGGCAATGAGGCAGTGGCTGCATAATACGTTTCACACCAGTTCAGCGCCTACACCCCTCTGTCAGATCCCGATAGCAAGCCTGCACCCTCAGATTACCCCGCCCCTACGTAGCTGCTATCAAGATTAAAGTGGACAGAAAATCGAAATTCCTGGTGTTGCTGTGGGCTATACCAACCGTTCGCCGGACAGTTGCTAATGCACGCTTGCAAATTGGAGTTGACAAAGGGGTTGTAGTCTCTGTTTTAATTACTTCGTCTATCGCAAAGAACATTGTCGTGATTTTCCTTGGGCCGAGAAAAGAGAAAAGAGGAAACAGGAAAGAGAAAAGGCAACATGGGAAACGAATGTGCCCCCCTGTTAGGTGAACCGCATGGCATGGTCGAGGCTTTGGCGCTACATGTCGACTCAGGGCAAATGTGACTACTGGTGCCAAGCCTTGCCCTTTGGTCATTTCGCGCGAACCCGCGCGATCCACTAGGATCGGTCGGGTGACAATCTTAATCTACCATGTGGGCTTGATGATGCTAGTTAGAAAGCCACATTTCGCAATACTTCAGAGTCACTTTCACCAAGAGTTCCGGCATAGAGTATGTTTTCACTGTTCGTCATACACACATATTGTCCGATAGGTCGAACTCAGGAGGCAACGTCTCGATGCAGTCTAAATTGAAAGGTGAAGTATTTCAGTAATGATTGGGCATATTGGGACAAGCCCCCCAGTGACCAGCTCCCGTGTGGCTGCAGGCTGCGCACAATACCCCCAAGTTCAGCATTGCATCCGGCCTTCAATGTAGCTAGACAGCGAATCGGTCAACTGCGATTGTTTGTTGGACTGTCTCATCGATACCTGAATTAGTTTGGTATGTGGCGTCTAGAAACGTCGCTTGCAATCGAATGCGTCAGGCCCCTGTAGACGTGCGGAGCGTCCAATCTTCCACGTGAACACTTGCATGGTGGCGTTATGATGTGCATGTAATCATGTGGGCCTAGAAATTGCACCATTCTACAGAGATAAGACGTTAAACTTCATCAGGCAAGACGTGTTGGATGTCTTACTCGTAGGATATTCTTCGATACGTATTGCCTTATTGGTCACAGATCCTTGCGAAGTGTCTTCTCTTCGGCGGCACGAGTAAGCCAGCCCTGAATGGAGTTTTCCCGGCAAAACAGCCAACTTGCGGTCAAGCTAGCTTATGCCGAATATACCACCTTTGGTCAGATTGCAAGTCATGTGGATCTAAGATACCTATTGAAAGGTGTGGACAAACGGGAAGCATGTAGGTGGTTAGACCTAGCACAGCAATCTGATAACAGTAACGTACGTACATACAAGAGCAACCAACAGTACACTGAAAAGCTCGGACCCGGACTACCATAGCATACAATCCACAGAGATGCCAGAAGTAGCCTGAACGGTAGAGAGCAGAAGGTCGAGATGATAGGAATGTCGCACTATATCATGTTTCTCAACCATTCTGTTAGATTTCCTAGGCCTGAACGGCCCCAAGATGCCAGGCCACAACGAGCATCGCCATGGGATACGCATTTGCTATGCTTTTATGTCCTGCTGGTATCAAGCAGTCCCACAACACCATGCTTGCATTCGTATTCCCTTCCACTTTTACAAGGTAGACTCACTAGCATCCCCGCTCCCATTAACCTCCCGGTTCCTTTGCACCGCCAACCATGCCTCATGCGCCTTCTTTTGCCTCTCCCAATCCTTCCTCAACTTCTTCAGCCGACTCTTCGCCAAAGGTTCTCCCCCCTTCTCCCTCGTGGGCATCCCCTCCTCATCCCACGCCTCGTACGTATCGTCATTTGGCGGCTGGAACATCTCCAAATGGCTCAGCTTCCCCTTCTCCATCTTCGCCGCCTCCTCCTGTCTCCGCCTCGCCTTCTCTGCCTCTTTCGCCTTCGCTCGCTCTTCCCGCTCCTGTCGCGCCGCCGCCAGTGCCGCCGTTACTGGTCGCACCAGCGCGGGCGCATTATCCCGGTCTTCGAGGTAGATGTTCAACTTCCAGAGGTCGATATCTCTAACGCGGTCACAGAGCGCAAGGAGTTCTTTGGAGCGGTTCTCTTTCGTTGCGTCGCCATTCGGGTCTGTACGAGAAGACGACACTGCAATCACACTCCTGCCGAAATCGCTCAGAACTTTGGCATACGGTCGAGCAACTCGGGGAGCTTCAGCCGTGTCGATGGTGTGCTTAGCGACAATATCTTCGGCTCCTTCTTTTGTCACTCCGTCACCAGATCGAGCGGCTTCTCGTAACTCGTCTCGCATAGATGAGAGCGGGTAGACGTACGGCTTTGCGTCCTCTGGGATCTCAATACCACGCCATCCAATCTCTTCTGTGTCTGGAGACGCGGAGCCGTTGAGGCCGAATATGTTCACCATTTTGGTGACAAATTTGGCAGTGGCGAGAATATCTGCTGGAGGTAGCAATTGTTTGTCGGTACTGTTGTACTTGCTTATCAGCGATGAGATCAAAGCCATCACCGCTGGAGTGTTGAAAGAATCGCAGAGTGCCTCGTAGACCTTCTCTTCGACATCTTTGAGCTCGGCACCTAATGACTGGTCGGTCCCAAGCTCGAAAGCAAGTCTCGCATTAGCGGCGTCCCTCACGTTAAGGAAGAAATTGTCGACTTTGTCTTCCCAGTTCGATCCCGCCGTCACTAGATCGTCCGTGATTTCAATTCCGTCTCTCCAATTTCCTAGGAGGAAAACGATGCGCAAACTCCTTGGTGTCCAGTCACCTCGCTCTAGTGCAGTTCGAATAGTTGTGAAGTTCTTGAGCGATTTGGACATCTTCGACCCCTGTATCGAGAGATGACCCATGTGTAGGAAGTAATTAACCCATTGCTCCCCATGCCCTTCCGACCAATAAGCTTCACTTTGTGCCAACTCGTTGTCATGGTGTGGGAATGCGAGGTCGATTCCTCCGGAATGGATATCCATGTGCCTTCCCAATTTCGCTGAAGCCATGGCCGAGCACTCTATATGCCAGCCGGGTCGACCCGGACCCCACGGGCTAGGCCAGCTGGGCTCTCCAGGTTTCGAGGATTTCCAGAGCGCGAAGTCTACCGGTGATCGCTTCTCATTGGTCTTTTGTGTCAGCTTGCCCTCCCCTTCCGCATACAAAGCGTCATTCCCTCGGTTCCAGGGTTCTAGTCTGGCATAAGGATTTCCAGCCGCTTCGAAGGCTTTCACGTCAAAGTACACCGAGCCGTCTGATGTAGAATACGCGAATTTGTTCTTGACGATCTTGTCGACAAATTCGGCGATCTCTGAACCATACTCGGTCACTCGGACAAGCTCGTCCGGATCTGTAACGTTCAATTCTCTCACATCTCTGAAGAAGCGGTTCTCATACTCCCTTGTCAACTTCGACCAGATCGCATAGTCATCGCCCTTGATAGTGGCGCTGTAGGCATCATCCAGCATGGGGCACATGACATCCTGTACCAACTCGTAAAACCTGGTCCCTGGGGTAAGTATGGGGCTTTCAGCGTCGGGGCAGGAATTCATTGTACCTAATTGGGGTGTATAGCTTCAGATCTCCCATCACTGCCTCTACAGCGTTCGTAAGCGTCTTGATGTGCATTCTGATCTTTGCCTCTTCGTCCCCGGGTTTTCCATCTCCATTCAGCGCTTGCCCTTGTAGGACTCTGCCGTACACTTGATTCACTACTCTCTGGAACTCGTGTGGCCTCGGAGGGTCCTCTTGATTTATCAGGGGCAGGTTCTTGCGCATGTATTTATTGTATGCAGTAACGACTGTCTCAAGGACGGAGGGTGTAATGTATCTGTTTCTCTCCATAAAGTCGTCGTATAAATGTCGTTGCCTTCCCCTCAATATGATCTATCACAAGTCAACTTGGTGTCTGAAAGTTCTGGAGGATGTCTCACCTTGTCGTCGATGTCGGTAATGTTCATGACGAACTTGACTTCGAATTGGAAGTAATCTCGCAGTAACCGCCTGATGATATCTGTAGTGACATAATTTCGCGCATGCCCCAAGTGTGAATCGTCGTAGACGGTCGGCCCACAGGCATACCAGGTTATGCGCTTGCCCTCGCGATCGATGGGAATGAATGGATTTTTTGACCTGGTAAGGGAGTTATAGATCTTCAGCTTAGGGTGCAGGCTTTTGGAGTTCTTGGGAATGGCCCAAGGAGGCTGCGGCCGAGTAGCGGTTGAGGCCATTCTCGTTAGAATGATTGATGTACGCAAGGGAAATGTCCTGGCAGAGAATGCGGGAGAGGAAAGTTTCATAAAGAGAGAGCGACGAAGGGGAAAGGAGCGCGTGAGTCACCACAAGGCACTGTATGAAAATGTTCAGGATTCCCGTTATAGCAGACCTCTGGGCGCCCGACTTAGCGTTCCAGGCTTTCAAGGGTGCCCGAGCTCCCGGGCGGCGTTCTATTTTACGTTAGCGTCGTGTCAAGTGGGCAGACAGGCACAAGCGAAACAGGCAATAACCAAAGTACGAAGCAGTTACTGAGATGTACCGCTAGATCACAGTACATTTTATTGTTCATCTGTATGGACAAGTCGAGATTCGAATTGGGGTCATTCAGAACTAGTGACATCTGCTTTTGTACTTTCTATCTTCTCCTCTGCCTGGCCATCCTCCTGCCATTTCTTTGAAGCTTTCTGCTTAGCCTCCCGTTTGATCTGCCGTTGGCTCTTTAGAGCGTTCGATTGAACAGGCATCGTTCCTTTCCACCTGCTCCTCGCCAGCGTCTCATCCTCCTCAGTCCAATCTTGGGGCAACACCGCAAATACCAAGTAAGATGTATGGGTCTTCAGCTCAGGCTCGCTCCGGTGAATTAACGTCCCCTGGTTGAAAAGAGCATTAAGCGATTCCCACGGCTTGCCCGTTGGCACAGTCTTTTTCTCACGTACTGCTCCATTTGGTTGTTCATCGACGCCAGTATGGAAATCTCTGGCTCGTCTTTCAACTTCCCTAAGCCTCGAAACTGCTTGGTTGACATCAGCAGCAATTGCATTCACGCCTCGCATTCCCTCATATTCTAGGCCGTTGTATTCGCGTTTCACCTCGATTCGCTTTTGTTGCATTTCCACCGTTTCAATCTCGATCCATCCATACTGACGAAGTGCTGATACAGTTCGCTGTACTTGCTCGATGCAAGGGCTGAACGTGCAGATGTAGACAGGTTTTGTCGGGTCTAGTGGTGACGACTCGTCTCTGCTAGCTGTCCGGGTGAGATGTGGCAACGCTTGCCACGGTGCGGGCAGATCCAAGAAAACCGCAGTTGCTGCCGGAAAGGTTCGGCTTCCAGCACTATTTGCCGATATTGAAAACCCTTCATTGTAAACATCACGATGGATTGTCTGTACGATAGAGTCCAGGCCGTGGTCCTTCATCTCTGCCTTTACCTTCTCGAAGCGTTCGAGATGAAATTCATAGCTGTATACCTGTCCAGATCTCGTTCTCCTCTCTTCAGGTTGAACAGACCCTTCGCACGTCGGATTAGTACCGCTTGCATTTTCGGGATAGCCATTGAAGACCGCCCTCGCTGCAGCATGGGTGAAGCTGCCGCTTCCGCTTCCTGCTTCTATGAGCACGCTGCCAGGCCGGGCGCGAAGCCGATGCAATACATAGCTGTAGTCCGGTGTGTAGACAACCTGCGTCCGGTGAGGCAGGCTGGTGGTCCAGTTCTCCGGCGTTGGCGGTAAGATATGGATGAAGCCCGAGCTAGCCGTAACTGCCTCCTTCTGTTTAAAATCGGGTGCTTCTCCTTCCGCGCTGTCGACCTCCTCAGCTTTTCTCTTCTTGCCAGCTTGTTGGGCAGCAGACTTTCGGCCTCTTGTACCTGTATCAACTTGGCTAGCACGTACTTGACTTCCCCATGGCAAGCCTATCAATGTTGAATGCGGAAACGAGCCAAAACGAGTATTTGTCACCACGCCTTCGGCGTATCCTGTGCTGGCGGCAGAAGTTGAACTTGCAGACAAGATTGTAGGCAAGGCAGAGTTTCGTCGCAGATGGAGCAAAGCAAGTTGATTTTCTGCCGCCTGAGACTGAGGCGTCAAGAAAGGCGAGGCCATTGTTTGAATTGGGCCAGGAGGACAGGAGGATGGGCAGGCCAAAACTCTTCCTGTGGCCCCAATGACTAAGCAAGGGTTCGCCAAGCCAAAATTTCACTTTTCTCAAAAGTGGCTTCAAGCGACTACTGGCAATGCGTTTTCGCCCGGACCTGAAGCGTTAAATTGGTGGTGTTTGCGGAAAGAATTATGTGCTCTCCTACTGAAGGAGGTGCATAGTTATCCGGCAAAGAGTAAGCGGAGAAATCATGCGAGCATATCCAAGCTTATGCACGAACCGTTTTCGCTACATTGTTGTGTCAGAGAGTCCATGACATCAGGCCTTGAGGAGCACGCAAACATGACGAAATCTTGGGTTCTGGAGTCGGAGCTCAATTTTCAGTTCTCAAAGACTTGACACAGATCTCCTTCACTCGAGCATTTATCAGTTCACAAATTTCGTGCCCAAAGGATTACCTACAACCACCCTGGGCAATTTCACTCTGACGCACGCAACGCAACGATGTCTCCCGAATCGGGTCGCGATAGTGGTGGTGATCTCTTCGACATGGCCAAAGATGGCACCACTGTCCCTGATGATGCCGCGAAGCCCAGAATCATTCCCTCAGTTCCTCGTCCAGGCCAGTATGGTACCGCCAAGGCCTCGGAAGCTGATCCTAATTTTCTTGGTGGAACTACCCTGTCCGAAGTTGCTGACAATGCTAGTGACATCCCCAGGGTGAGTTTCCTGCGTCATTCATACCGTGAAACCTACTCCACTTCTTACTTCTCAGATGTTATGCTTGCATCCTACTGGCTGCGCATTTTATTGTCTGCTTCATCGCTGACTATCCTACCTAGAGCACAAGAGATGATGTACCCACAGAAGCTATGACGGGAATTGGCGACGCCCTCCCATCCCAAGTTGGCTCCAAGCGAATGCATGATGTCCCTGGAGGTGTTGTCCACGACCCACAAGCCAAAGGCTCTATCCGGTTCGAAAAGCACAAAGTGCAAAAGGGGAGCGATCAGGAACTCGGCGCTGGGGGTGGCCCGCAGGTGGATAAGCCTCCTGGAGACGAAGATCTTCCAGACGAGGAGGTTATGGATAAGGTCGAACGCAAAGTTGACGCATGAGTGGTCTTACCAGCCTACAAAGAGCCATACCTTGAAAAGCTGTTATCCCTACAGCGGCAGCACCGTCACAGAAAACCATAATCCTCTGAATTGGAGTCCTACTGAGGCTACAATTCTTGGGTGACTGTCTGTTTGGCTGGCTCCGGACGAAAGGGGCCGTGGGTGTGAGCAATAGGTTGTCAATATGCGTCGTAGAGCCAATTCCGCATGACCTAGATCGTCAGTATACATATGCTGCTAACTCCAACTTGCACTAAGCGGTCAGTTCGTTATTCTGCGCGCATCCTTTGCCAGTAGCCGTAGATGTGGCCCAACTTGCTCTTGCAGCTGACAATCATGATTTTGAAAGGCTCAATAGTTGTGGAGCAAGAAGGCGTGATTGGCCTAAGTACACCTACGTATGTGGCGTCGCGGCGCCGAGGAATCTTCACGACGCATCTTTTGGACCGTCTTAGCCTCACAACACCACGTTCTCAGCGTCTACCACTCATTTAAAAGCCTTTATTCTGATGTTTTAGTTGATTCCAAGAATGCAATAGTCTACGGAATTCGACAACCGAGCCTGCTTCCCCGCAGTAGATATATTGCTCCTCACTCGCAATGCAACGCTCGGACCGAGGATGACCCTGTGACTGTAAAGTGCTTATAGATTTCTATCACCTTTCTGATTATATGCTCTTTGAAAGAGCCTCCTTATTGTACCTTCCAATCCATCTGCATCTCCTTGTGATATAACACCACTCTGTACAACCCTTTTCCTCCACTATCAGCCGATTTCCTCCAAGCCGTCATCATGGGCTCCAAGCATCTCCCCCTTAAAGACTCGGGCATTTTCAAGAACCTTCCAACCTTCTCTCCTGACATCAAAGGTCTAACCGCAATCATCACCGGCGCCAATGGAATCTCTGGATTCCACACCATGCGCGTCCTGCTCGAGTCGCCTCAGCGCTGGAAGAAAGTATACGCCATCTCCCGCCGCCCGCCCCCTCCCGAGATGATGGTCCTTTTGCCAGAAGAGCACCGCTCTCGTGTCCACCACGTCGCCTCCGACTTCCTCTCCGAGCCCCAAGACATCGCCAAAGCCCTCACCGACGCCAAAGTCACCGCTGATGTCATCTTCTTCTATTCGTACGCCCAACCAAAACCCAAACCAGGCTCTGGGGCGTGGTCCAATGCCCAAGAGCTCGTAGACGTTAATTGTACGATACGTGGCTTTGCCCCCTCCCCTTTCCCCACTAATCTTCCCCTCCAGCGGCACTCCTCCGCAACTTCCTCTCCGCCCTTCCCCTCGCCTCCATCAAGCCATCTCGCGTCCTCCTTCAAACCGGCGCCAAAAACTATGGTGTTCACCTCGGCCCAGCGCGCACTCCGTTCTTGGAATCTGACCCCCGCGTCACTCTCGAACCTAACTTCTATTGTAAGTTACAAAGTTCTTCCAAACCTAGTGTCGGTGTTTGCCCGGAGGTTGTTTCGGCCTCATTCGTAACAGGGCTCTGGCCCTTACACAAGGCCGGCTATCGACCAATACGACAAACGAATATACCTTTTGGCGGTGAATCTTCTGACTACCGCCTATCCAAATCAGCGCGACTATCGAAACGAGTGCTAACAAGGTACAACAGACTCCCAAGAAGACCTCTTATTCGACTATTGCGAGTCTAATCCGTCTACTGCCTGGAATGTCATCTGCCCCGCCTGGATCGTCGGCGCCGTTGTAGGTACCCCTCCCCACGGTATCTCTAAAGCGTATAATCCAAGATAGGTCTTCGAGCTTTTCGCCCTGTTTCACACACTCACGGCTCAAACCCACTTCATTAGTTTTCGTTACTAGCCTGAGCCAATATCGCTGATCATGCCGGAGGAGAGTAGAACAACGCCGCCATGAACGCCCTCCACCCTCTCGCAGTCTACGCCGCCGTCTGTGCCCACCGCAAAATCCCGCTCGCGTACCCGGGGGATCTGAATATGTGGCTAGCAGTCTGTGAGCATTCCAGCGCAATGTATGAGACCTCAGACATGATCCCTCGTCTACAACATCTGGGTTGTTATTGGCTGACGATATTGCGCAGGCTGACAGGGTATCTGAGCGAGTGGGCGGTATTGGAGGAAAAGTGTCGGAATCAGAAGTTCAATGCCAGTGATGGGAGTCCGATCCCCATGAACCGGTTTTGGCCTGAGTTGGGGCGGTGGTATGGATTGAGCGAGAAAGATATCAAGGGCCCAGAGTTGGATGAGAGTAAATACACAGTCACCAACCCCGGGAATGTTCCTACGCCGCTGGGGTGAGTTGTTTTGTTCTTCACTGGTCCCCCGATGTATGTTGAACGGCTGCTGACATGTTGCATTTCTTAGGTACGGCCCTCCAGCCAAGGCACGTTACCTATTTACGCTCGCCAGCTGGGCGACGGATCCGGAGAATCACAAAGCGTGGAAGGAGATCATGGCCAAGCACAATCTGACGCATAATCCGTTCGAGGACATCGAGGCCCATTTCACCTTCGGAGACGCAGCGGCGTGGGGTCTGGGCATTGCGCTGAGTATGAATAAGGCGAAGTATTTTGGCTTCTGCGGGTTCGTGGACACGACGGAGAGTATCTACAAAGCGTACGATGAGATGAACAAGTTGGGCATGTTGCCGCCGATAGTAGTTAAGGACCCGAGGCCGGGTTTGTAAGGAGAAGTCGATGATTGATTCAGCCACCGGGGTCTATCCACTCATTGGAGTCAGCATCACAAGGCAAGAGGTTCTTTTCGAATGACCAAAAGGTTAAATGATGTTGCTTTCAATCGGGATACCCTCATTATACCTAACGCCTCATCATCACCTGAACGTCACCCACCGTTGCGAGGAGTAGTATTGATCACACCTGGCCAGTCTGCCTGCCAGGACCTTAGAGTAGCCGCCGTTGGTGTGACAAAATCGGGCACCAATCATACTGCATTGGGAATCCCTAGCAATTACGCGGACCATCGGACTATATTAGACTCCGCCGCCCGCGATCGTCCCTTGGTCCGTGACCCGTCCGTAAATATCAGTGTCTGCACAGCGGATCATTCTACGGAGTGAGGTCACCATATTGGTAACCTGTCGACTGGTTGCTTCTAGCTTAGCATGCTCTATTGAGAAGCTTGGTAAAGACGAGCAATGGCGGATTGAAATGAGGTCCGAACGGAAGAAGAAAATCACAACGCAAGCAAAGCGAATTTCCCACACGTCCCGTTTGGAATCGGCGACATTCACTGAGGTGTTAAGCAGCGTTCGCCTGTTGATGGAACCATTACGGTACAACAACCATAGTGAAGATAGGTTTTGACTTAGAACCCTCTAATGGAGCAATTCACCTCGATGGCAGACGCCCTAGGATCAGGCAAGTGCTCCCGTAGCCAATCGCAAAGACTGGTTCAATTACGCGTGACAGTGTTGAGAGGAGATAGGTGCTTGGTGCGTTATCTCTGATTCGCGCCAGCGGAAGCCGAGTAGCTCCGTGGTATGTGAACAAGAGGGAAGCAAACAATCGCAATACCGGAGCCAATCTATTGCGTGCCCAGAGTAAGGTCCGGTTTGCCGTGTTATCACCGAGCCGTAAAACACAGATCGCAAGCAGAATCTTCCACAGAATCTAGATAAAAGAGATACCTCCTCCCTCGAGCATGAGCTTAGCATTGACAAGCCAGCCCTACGTCCTAAATAACAAGTCATTTAGGAATAGATTACTACTCATCTCTCAGAACGATGAAGCCTCTTACTCTTCACGGTCATGGTATGCTCTCACCATAGTTGCTTCGTACATCTTCAGCCTTTCATTCATGCATACTGACATTTTATAGCTGGCCCCAACGGGTGGAAAGTAGCTCTAATCTTCGAAGAGCTCTCGATCCCTTACAATGTCAAGATTTGGGCTACTGCGGACCAAAAGAAGCCACCCTTCACCACTACCTTAAACCCGAATGGTTTTACACCCGTTCTCGAGGACCCAAACACAAACATCAAGGTGTGGGAGGTATGCGCGTTGCTTCGGAGACCCCATTCTACTGCCTTCCGATCTAATTGCTTACTTCTATCATGATATAGTCTGGCGCAATCATCGAGTATGTGCTCGAAACCTACGATAAAACACACCTGATCTCCTTTCCCTCGTCGTCACTCCAAGACCGTACCTGTCTTCTCCAATACTCCTTTTTCCAGTGCACATTTCAAGGCCCCCACTTAAGCGCAGCACTGTACTTCACTCGCGCTAAGCCGAACCCTGAGGCTCGCCAACGTTATGTCGACGAGTCGATCCGTGTTCTAGGCGTTCTTGATGTGGCACTGGAAGCGAAAGATTGGCTTGTGGGCGGAAAATGCACTGCTGCGGATCTAGTGTTTGTTCCTTACATGTGGAGCTTGGAGGTATGTTAGAATGTGTACCCAACAAGACGATCAAAGTCACACAATCGCTAATCTGCGTGGTTTTGGAATAGCTGATCCTTGGTAACGATAAACCTGACCTTGCGAAAGATTTCCCAAATGTCGCGGCTTGGATACAAAGACTAGGTGAAAGGGCGACGGTAAAAAAGGTGCTAATCGATCGCAATGCAGCTCTTTCTGCTCTCCAAGCTAGCTCTGGCTGAAGGCAGCAGAAGAGTGGTAGTCAGTAGGGTTTCTTATGATCCCGTCCTTTCTGGGGTACGGCTGCTCCCAAACCATGCTAGAAGTACTCGAGACTGAAACGAAGATTGTCTCGATAACTCTGATCCACTCGTGAGAGGTGTAGCTCTCCATATGAGAACTGTGAAGCAATTGAGATCCTCTCTTATCTCATAGGTGAGCCACGAGGTTCACAAGCTTCGTCCATTTGTAGATCTGAGATCATTTGGTATAAGAGCTTCGCTATCTGTGATGCGGAGGAAGATATCTCTCTTCTACTGGGACGATCCTTCTAACAGGAATCCTCGAAGCAGAGACGGTTATGAAGTCGCATTTCTACATAGGTTGTAGTAGACAATTACTGCACTTTCGAATTTTCCAAGAATCTGTTTAGAGTAGTCGGCAATGTAAGACGTAGCGGACGAAGGCCAATGCCAAACAGGAAACGATGGCGGCAACTTGAAGTTAGCGAAGATGATTTCCATGTTCACCTTTCACGATAAGCTGACGCAGCATTGGATCATTCGAGCCTGCTTGTCCTGGCGGTTAACAGATTTGCTTGAAATCTGGATCCTGTAACACACGTTGTCGGATTTTTTGTGTGAGATCGGAGGACCGCCTGTTCCTCTGTTTGCTAAGTAGCGAGCTGACACTTATAGGTACAAAAACCGTCCATCGACCAGATGTCCTCTAGCTTGCGTAACTGGTTCTGCCTGCGCAACGCCGCCACCACCACGTCACCTACTCACCACAGTCAAGAAGTCTGACACACGTTCATACCTCGGGCTCGACGTCCCGAAAATCTTGGGCTACAACAGATTGGCTACAGGCCCCGACGGACCACGCATTACGGAGTCAAGTATTTCGGCTGCCACGGATATTACACTCGAGCACAAAAGTGAGCAGCACACGATGGCCAATAGAGGCGCGCCGAATAGTGGACCAGAGTACCAGGACGCTTTCCAGACCACCAATAATGCCATGTCAGAAAGTACGCGTGATGACCACAACTGGCAGCCACCATTGAAGGAGTCTCAATCTACGCCCAGTCTGTCGAATCGGACTTCTAGTAAGGGCCAGCATTCTGCGACCTTAAAGGCATCGCCATCCGACCCAGCTGGTGTCAAGCCCAAGGCATGTGAGACGTGCCGCGCGCTTAAGATCAGCTGTATCGTGGACGAGAACGGGCCCAGTGGAGCTTGTCGAAGATGCGTTAAGAGTAAGAGGAGGTGTATTAGGCTTCCGGTCGTTCGACGGAGGAGAAAACGGACCGACGCTCGCGTCACGGATCTTGAGAAGAAGATGGAAGATCTTATTGTTGCCTTGGAGGCATCAAGGCGGCAGATGTCACCTCTTGATGTCGGATCAAAGACTACGTTTCCAGAGGCCGACAAGGCCGAACTAGGCATCCCTCTCAGCATCAGAGATGGCTCTCATGAGATGCAAGTGATTGACCTCATTGACCAGGGAGTAATGGAAGCTAAGAACGCGTACCAGTTGTTTGAATTCTACAAAGAAGAGATGTCTGGCCTGTTCCCATTTGTGGTGTTCTCCTCTGAAATTCAAGCAGAGACAGTCCGCTATGAGAAGCCTCTGTTATTCCTCTCTGTTATCACTGTAGCTGCTGGTGTGCTCAAAGCGGAATTGCACCGCTACCTGACAAGCGAGGTGTGGAAAATACTTGCAGATCGTGTTATATACACGGGAGCACCGTCAGTCGAAGTTATCCAGGCATTACAGATTATGGCCGTCTATTATACCCACCACACAAGCAGAGACAATTACAGGAATTTCCATCACCTGATTCATTCAGCCGCAGTCATGGCGATGGATGCCGGTATGGGTAAACGAATTCGACCCAATCAATCGCGGCTTTTCAAGGACCCATGGGAGCATGGCCTCGTTCGAGAGGCACCGAACTCGGCAGAGATCCGTAGAACGTGGCTGGGCGCATATTATTTGTGCTCGACGTAAGCCGCTTCAAATAGATGCAGGGATAATGCAGCTGACTTTGATAGAGTCGCGACTATCTTGAGAAGACCGCATCTGCTCCGATGGAATCCATACACCAAAGAGTGTCTTGACATTCTCGCCTCAGCACCTGACGCCTTGCCTTCTGATGCTTGGCTTGCTCACATGATTCGTGCCGAACATATCGTTGAAGAGGTTCATTTTCAATTCAGTATGGACGATCCCATGTCATCGGTCTCTCTTGCCGACAGGAATACTGAAATCCATATTAAGCTTTTTGAGAAGAAGATGCAGGATTGGAGAGCAGCAGTAACGGCTGACATGCCTCAAGGTATTCTGCGCCGTCCTTTTGAGTGGTCACCTCCATGCTAATGGCCTCCATTTCATCTAGCCCTCGTAGAGCTTACGGACGCTCATTCCACGCTATATATTCACGAGATCGCTATGCACCATGAACACGATATTGACAACTTCAAGCCGCCATTTGCCATGATGGCAGGTGATGCCATTCCAGACGTATCCTACGAAATCAATACCACCGACCCCATACCTTTGTTGACAATCTGTCTACATTCAATTCACCGCATTTTCGACGCTTTCTTATCTGTCGATCCCGTCAAGCTGCGAATCTTTCCGTGCCTCGTATTTGTTCGCATTCTGTACGCGGGGATTGCCCTTCTCAAATTAAGCTCAATAGCAATGGCCCCCGGCAGCCCGCTTGCTTCGGTGTTCGGTCCAGATGATCTCAAAGTCGAAGAGTACTTGGAGAAGCTAGTCATTGCTCTTGCCGAGACCAGCGACCATGGCAAATATCGATTCACGGGAGAATTCTGGGAACAAGTGAGCATGATGAGGCTGTGGTGGTTGAAGAATGGATCCTCAAGGATTCCGCCGAAAGAATATCAAGTCCCAGTGCCAAATGAGGCGATACCTATGGCATCATCGGATACCACTGAGCCTTTACATGGTACCATCGCAGTTGAAGCATCCGGCGTTCGACCCAGGAATATCGACATGCCCGCTTTCATTCCCTCGGCTTTCTCTACCAACCCAATTACTACACTGCATTCAGACTTCAGTCAGGCAAATGGAGCAACCGCCCCCTTAACCTCTCAAGCTCAAAGCAACCCGGAACTTTTCACAATCGACACGGACGTCAACATGGATCTTAGCTCCTTTGATATGCTGGGACAATTCGATAACGGCTTTACCTGGTCATGGCCTGGCTTCGATTTCGAAAACTAACGCAAACCACTCGCACGGAGCCACCGCGAAGTGTGTGAGTGATGTGATTTTGAACATCAATAGATTTAATGCCGGACCACCTCAAGATCACATATAGTGCTCCCACGATGCAAGAAATCATTGTCTTATTTTGGAGTGAGTAATATGAGACGCGAAAGGAAGTGTTTTACAGCTAACTTGCGCACAGCTTTCTTGAAACACCTTGCAGGAGTAAAATAAGCAAAAGTCCACAGATCTTGTCAAGCATCACGTCACAACCAGCCAAGCAATGGCTCCCATGGCCCAGGCGACTGCAGAGGTAAGCCGTATCCGGTTAGCGCTAGAAGGGACGCCTGTAGGCTCCGCACTTCCTGGGACAATATTCGAGGGACGGAGACAGGTCAGATACTGCTGGCTCCATTGTGAATCCCTTGCGGCGTCATCAAACGTCCGATTCGGAAGCATGATCGTGATCAGTGGCGTCACGGAAGTCGTTAGATTGTCGTACAATTCCATATTGCTGGCCGAGTATAATCCTCTTCCCCAATCTGCAAGTGGGAATGTGATATTGCCTGCACCGGAATTTATCGGACACACCCTTCCGTATGCTTCAGCTTGAGGGGATGCAAAGACTGTAACGTTGTTTCGTATTAGTGGTGCTAGGTCTGACGGAAACGTAGATAATGAGCATCTTACCAAAACTTTGAAGCCAAGCACCCTTCACGAAGGATGCCGAACATTCTGAGGGCAGGCCACTCAGTTGGTTTTGTTGAAGGTTCTCGAAGCTGGCGCAGATCTCGGATGCTGATGACCCGGCGGTGGTCCCATGGGCCACTTCGTTTGTGGCGTTAAGTATTGACTGAATGCAAGTCTGGCTCAGCATAGAGCTGCAGGTGCCATTGTCGTTTTGACCTTTCTCGAGGGCATCATGCGTCAAGCCGTGGGCAACCACTCCGCATCCAATAACGCCCAGGTCATCTGAAAGGAGGTTGAGCGTAGGCTGCGTATCGAGCCAGAGTCTCTGCTCTACGGCACCTTGACTTCCTTCAATGTTGTAACATGCGGTTGCGAGGGTCCAGTTCCATTTGACAGACTCATTATGTAGCGGACCGAACGGAGGTTGAAACTGATTGACGCGAGTCGTTGAATCCAAAGCATTGAGGGAGAACGGGTACCCTACTTCGCACTTCAGTTGTTGAGCGACGGAAGACAGGCTGAACGCAAGCAAGGTAGATAACAGCAAAGCGGAATGCATGGTAACTTGGTGGAAGATAGACAGTCGTTTGAATGCGAAGGAGGATGGTGATGGTGTGGTCGCAAGAATGATGGGGGTGGCGCAATTGAAGTAGCATACCACCTGCAAGTAACCACCTTTGCTAGGAGCTCATTGGCTCGGTGGAGGCGCCATAGGCTCGCGCTTAATGCAACAGGACGACATTTAGGGCGTTCCAAACATTTAGCCTCCCCAAGACGTCCAATCCAGATATCAAGGCGCCTGATATAGAACGACGTGGTTTTTCCAACAAACCAAACGACGAAAGTTTTGAACCAAGTTAGCGTGGCGCCTAGCCCTCGAAACGCACCAAAATTAGTTAGGGCTCTTGTCTTCCAGAACTTTTTCGTCCATGTCTCGACTGACAAGGAATTTGGTGTTGCCTGCATAAACATTGGCCTAGTCGCTGATATCGAATTCACCGCACCGCCATCGTTCTGCTGCTATCGCAGCATGGCTATGTAGTAAACTTGCCTTTTCTCATCTTTCACGAAACTTTGCCACCCGAGCAAGAAGACCTTCAGGTTCATTCGAGAAGTCACACTGATTGCTCGTAGGTCTTGCCGCAAGCCTATTTTACTCGAAACTTTCCGCGAGACCCTGCTAAGGCGGCTAAGCGCTTTTCCAGCTGTGGGTAGAGATCCATACTGTCATGAATGCCAAGACCTCTGTTCAACAGTGGAGGTGCAGCGCACCACCGCGGGGTACGCTGCGCTACTGTAGCGGGGCAGCAGAGCTGCAGCTCCCTTAAGTAGAGCATTCCCAGATCTCGGACCTAGGGGGTTCAGAGATTAGTTTCCGCCATACCATCTACTATTGCTGTAGAGCTATCCTAGAAACTATCGCCTACCTAGCGTTACGTATACGTGCTACTGTTGGCTCTTCACACTACTATTCGGGCCCGGCGGCCTCTCCAGGCCCCAGGCCCTGACACATACCAGCGGAAGTACCTGCCCTGACATGCTCTGCCAAATGTAGGCCTGCAATTCCAACGACCCTTCCAGAGGCATTCCTAGGAAGAGGTCCGCTAGCATGAAAGGTACGCCTTTTGGCTCGCGTGCCAGTTCGTCTTCTCCGGTCCCCTTTCGGCCGCAGAATTCCTCAGCAGATTGCCTTACGCTGTACCGCCATAGTCTGGAAGTTTTCACGCGTGTTCTTGCCTCATCGAATTTTGCGGGGGAAAAAATATTGGCAAAGAGAAAGTTTGCTGCTATGTGGCACCCGCGATACGCGGAGGCGGCCTTTAGCGCCTAGAATTCCTGACACAGCCCGTCAACCAATTTCGGCTGGAGCACGAGGTAGTTGGTATTCACAGGCATCTGAACCTGAACATTGAAGAAGATATTGACTGCTGTTCCGGCCTGAGATCAGGCCAGCTTTACATTCAAAACCCAACGCCACGTACCGATGAGACGCTTCGTCTCAGCTATTGGGTCGTCCACGTCTCGAGGCGGTCGATCCTCGAATCTAACGCTAGATGAGCGACCAAACGTAGGGAAGCTCAGTAAACGAGAAGGACATTTAAGGGAGTTGGTTGTCCCGGGCATCGCAATGCAACCTACCAGACTCCGGCCCTTTTTTCTGCATGACCCTTCTGATCTCTTTCACGCAAATTCCTTAGGTCTTGATTGCTCCATCTGCATTTGCAAGCTCACACTATCATCATTACAATGTTGGCGATCGTTCTTCTGAATGTCTTGCTTGCTAATTTCATCTCAGCCAACCCACTGCCGGTCGTCGTCACCGGAGGTACTGCGACATGCTCGTCAATGTACACTACTACTCAGATTACCAACGTTACAGAAAAGAGTCCGAACGGGGGATGGGTCGACTTTAGCGGAAATACCTGCAGTGCGGGAACTCAGCCTATTGACCCCAGATCTCTGTTCCCCGGGTTTAGTGAATACAGCTGACGGAACCTGAAAGCTTGTACACTCGGTGAACAAACTGGCACATCGGAGACGGTGCAAATTGGCGTCGACTTTGGTGGCGGGCCTGATTTTGACTTGTAAGTGCACGATATCGTCTTGGGAGAACACATAAATGACCCATACAGGGCGGAAGCCGTCACATCCTTAGGCCTTAATTTCGGCGCATCAGTCGCTTACACTACCGAAACGGTCGCCTCCACCGCTGAGATCTGCAATCCAAGTTCAAATGACGGTGATCCGTGCGTTTGCGGTTTGCAATACCAAGCAGTGAAGATACGATCCGAAGGGACGGTAACCTCAGGGATCGCCAACTACTTTCAATGTCATTGCGCCACAAACTGCTGATGGGCATGCAATAGTACATTGGAGGATATGCGTTTCGACCAGCAACACTTGCACCGCCATGCCTGGTGCAGCTATTTGTGGAGGCGGACTTTGAGTATAACCTTCTTCTGTTTCATCTTACTTCCACATTCCTGTCTCTCATATGCATTACGCATGGCGTTCTAGTGTCCTTGAGGTTGTTCAAGTTACGTTATCTGCGACTTATACCACTAGATATTCTGTCAATGTTCGTTGACGTGTTCAGAAACAACAAGTTCGACGTATACCCCGAGCAATGATCCCGCCATACATCTCCCACAGGCATTCAGCAATTAGCGCATTCTACGAAAATCAAAATTCCCATGCAAGCTGCACCTGTGCGGCACGTAATAGGGACTACCCCATAGTGACGCCCGTGAGATGCACATTCATGAGGTGCACGCCTGTGAAATGCGCGCCTTTGAAGGTGCAAGCCCATGAGGTGTACGCCCGCGAGGTACACGCCCGTGAGGTACATGCCTGAGGTACACGCCTGTGAGATGCACGCCTGTGAGGTGCACGCCTGTGAGGTGCACGCCTTTGAGGTACACGCCTGTGAGATGCACGCCTTTGAGGTACACGCTTATGAGGTACACGCCCATGAGGTATACACCCTTGAGATGCACGCCTGCGAGGTACACGCCCATGAGGTGTACGTCCATGAGGTACACGCCAATGAGGTACACGCCTATGAAGTACACGCCCATGAGGTACACACCCATGAGGTGCACACCAGCGGTCTCAACACGCCGGCCGAAAAGCCTGGCCGGCCTGGTCGGCCTGTGTGGCGTACACCTAGGCCAAACGTAGTGTAGATGCTGCCATAAGTGGTATAGATCGGGGCTGCCTTCTCCTTACTAATAAGATTGCTCTGAACCGACCGATGCCTTCGAGGCCTGGCGTACCCGCATGCGCAACTCGGAACAGCTACCAGGTGACCAATTTAGTCACTATTGTCCCCGCGGAGCTGGCACTGCTACAATCGGTTCAAAAGCTATAAACCCTATAGCCTGGTGGGATATCCTTGGTCAGCAGTTTCCCAGCATTCGTCGGTGGGCCTTTGATACCTTATCCGGCAACCTCCTGCGAATGCGAGCGAGCATTCAGCAGTGCGAAAAGACTCATTACCCCTGATCGGAACGCCCTCGGTGACGACCTTATCGAGGCTCTGGA
>Ga0335072_10001004_pt1 | contig 48468 bp, 41 predicted proteins | sample Lox_Sample_21_FD_206725 | JGI IMG/M metagenome (GOLD analysis project Ga0335072, IMG submission 206725) | Soil microbial communities from Loxahatchee National Wildlife Refuge, Florida, United States - Lox_Sample_2.1 | ecosystem: Environmental > Terrestrial > Soil > Wetlands | place: USA...
GGCGTGATCCGCTGCTGGCCCAGCCGCCCGGCCAGGGTCGCGGCCCCGGCCGGGTCCCCGACCCGGGCCAGCACCGCGATCTGCCGCCCGGTGACCAGGTGATCGGGCAGCCCGGCCAGCCGGGCCAGTCCCGCCAGCCGTACCGGGGTCGCGTGCCCCGCGAAGATCTCCCGCAGCTCCGGCAGCGTCTCGGCCTCGGTCAGCGGGCGTTCGGCCCGGGCCGAGGCGATCTGCTCCGGCAGCGCGCCCTGCCCGCCGGTGACCATGATCACCCGCGCGCCGCAGGCCTGCTGCTCGCGCGCCTGGCCCGGGGACACGGTAACGAACAGGGCGTGCTCCCGGTACCGCGCGGGGCGCTGGCGCCACGCGATCTCCCCGGCCACCGTCACCGGCCCGGCGACCCCGGTCAGGCTGTCGAGCAGGGCCCGGACCACGGGCCGCTCGCGGGGATCCCGCGCGGCGGCGTAGACCGGGTCGGACGGCCGGTCGCCGGCCAGCCCGATCGGGTTGAACCGGGCCAGCTGCACGCCGAAGCCGTCGTCGGACACCGCGTCGCAGCTGGCCGCGACCCAGTCCAGGCCGGGCGCCAGGTGAGCGGGAACGTTGCGGATGAAGATCACCGGCTTGCCGAGCGCGCGGGCCGCCGCGATCAGCCGCCCGAGCCGCCGCCCGCGGTCGGTGGCGGCCGGGTCACTGGCGTAGGCCCAGGCCGAGCCGGCCAGCATGGCCGCGGCTTCGATCAGGACGATGTCGGCGCCCACGCTTTCCAGCATTACGTCCGCGTCGTGCGGCAGCAGCGGGAACACCGCCGCGTCGGGACCGAGCGTCGCGCAGGACTCCGCGCTGAGCACGCCGGTGATGACCAGCCCCGGCGCGCTGACGCCGGTGCTCGGCGCGCCCAGCCCGGGCGCGGTGAGCGAGGACAGGAACCGCTCCCCGACACTGGCCAGGTCACTGAGCTGGGCCGACGCCAGCGCGAGTGCGGCCGCCCCCGGCTTGGTGAGGCCGCCGCGTTCCCGCCACAGCTTGATCAGGTCCAGCGGCAGCTGGACGCCGCGGGACCACGGCCGCCGCGCGGCGCGGACCAGCGTCCGGCCCAGGGTCAGCGTCGCGGAGCCTTCGAGCGCGGAAAGCCGCGCCTGCGTCATGGCCAGCTGCAGCCTAGTGTCACGCAACGTCCGGGCCAGCCGGTCCCGCTCGGCCGCGAGCCCCGGATCGCCCGCCGCGCTCGCGTCCTCGCTCTGCGGCCCAGCTTCGTCCGGCCCAGCTTCGTCCGGCCCAGCTTCATCCGGCCCAGCTTCATCCGGCCCGGCTTCGTCCGGCGCGGCTTCGTCCGGGGGAACGACGCTCATCGGCGGCCCTCCGGGTCCAGCCAGGCGGTGATGATCCGGGCGATCCGCGGGCCGGCCTGGCCGTCCCACAGCGGCGGCAACTCGCCCGGGTAGGGCCCGTCGTGGCAGGCCTTGAGCACCGCGGCGGCCAGCTCGGCGTCGGTGACCAGGCGGTTGCTGCCGCTGGTGATGGTGATCGGCCGCTCGGTGTTCGGCCGCAAGGTCAGGCACGGCACCCGGAGCAGGGTGGTCTCCTCCTGCACCCCGCCCGAATCGGTGATTACCGCGCAGGCCCCCTTGACCAGGGCCATGAACTCCAGGTAACCGAGCGGGTCGCACACGTGCAGCCGGGGATGCCCGTCCAGGCCCGCGGCCCGCAGCGCGGCCCGGCCGCGCGGGTGCACCGGGATGATCAGGTCCAGCTCGTCGGCCACCTCGTGCAGGGCCTGGACCAGGGCGGCCGCGGCCCGCGGGTCATCGACGTTCGACGGCCGGTGCAAGGTGGCCACCACGTACCGCTCCGCCAACCCGGCCGCGGCCCGGGCCGCCGCCACGTCGAACCGGTCCAGGTGGGCCAGCAGCGTGTCGATCATCGGGTTGCCGACCAGGTGCATCGCGCTGACCGGGCGGCCCTCGCGGGCCAGGTGCCCGATCGCCTCCGGCGAGGTCACGAACAGCAGCGCGCACACCTGGTCGGTCAGCCGCCGGTTGATCTCCTCCGGCATGGTGTCGTCGAAGCTGCGCAGCCCGGCCTCCACGTGGGCCAGCGGGACCCCCAGCTTGGCGCCGGCCAGCGCCGCCGCCAGGGTCGAGTTGACGTCCCCGTAGACCACGGCCAGCGCCGGGAAGTTCTCGCTGAACTCCCGCTCCATCCCGGTCATGATCTCGGCGGTCTGCCGTGCATGGCTGCCCGACCCCACGCCCAGGTTCACATCGGGCCGCGGCAGGCCGAGCTGGACGAAGAACACCTCCGACATGCGCTCGTCATAGTGCTGCCCGGTGTGTACGATCCGCTGTTCGTGACCCAGTTCCGCCAGGGCCGCGATCACCGGCGCGGCCTTCATGAAGTTCGGCCTCGCGCCCAGCACATGGGTGATAGGTGCGCGCATCGCGTCCTTCCCGTTCACCTGAACCGATAAAATCTGCCGTGATGACGTCCGCCCTGCACCGACCGGGGCCCCGCCGCCGCGGCGCGCACGTGTCGCCCCGCGTTCTCACGCTCGCGACCTCGATCGCCTGGCGGCACGCGGCCGCCGATCCCGTCCGTGCCGTGGTCCTGGCCCAGAGAGTACTGCCCCCGCCGCTGCGCGGATGGCTCCGGCTCGCCGGACCCTACGGACGCGCGGCGGCGCTGTGGGGCGCGGGCGACCGAGCCGCGGCGCTGGCCATGCTCGACGCCTCGCCCCGGCGCCTGGCCGCGTTCAGCCTGGCCGTCGACCAGCCCGCGACCGCGGCCGCCGCCCTGGAGCGGCTGGCCGACGCCGACCCCGCGCGCCCGGTGCTGGCCGCCCGCCTGGCCTGGCGCGAAGGCCGCCTCACCGAGGCACTGCGGGCCCTGGACCACGCCCGCGGCCCCCAAGCCCGCCGCCTGCGCAAGACCCTCACCGCCGAGCGTGCCGTCCTGCTGCCCCCCCCAGGCGATTCCATGATCATGGCCAGTTTGGGACAGATAGCGGCCCATTCTGGCCACGATCATGAAACATCCCGCACGCCGGGCCGGGTGCTGCACCTGGTGAACGACGCGCTGCCCAGCGCCAGCGCCGGCTACACCATCCGCACGCACGAGATCGTGCTGGCCCAGAAAGCGGCGGGCCTCGACCCGCACGTGGTGACCAGGTGCGGCTTCCCGGTGACCCAGGGCACGCTCGACGGCCGGCGCCTGGTCACGCTGGACGGCATCCCCTACCACCGGCTGCTGCCCTGGCACCTGCCCGTGCGCGCGGACGCGAGAGCCGCGCTGAGCCTCCAGATGGCCGCAAAGCTCACCGGGCAGGTAAAACCGAACGTCCTGCACGCCGCAAGCAACTACGCCAACGCCATGGTCGCCCTGGCCGTCGGGGCAAGCCGCGGCCTGCCGGTGGTGTACGAGGTCCGCGGCTTCTGGGAGGACACCTGGCTGTCCCGGCACCCGGACAGCGAAAAAATGGCCAGCAGCGAGTTGTACCGGCGCAACCGGGACCTGGAGACCCGGTGCATGCTGGCCGCCGATCTGGTCGTGACCCTCGGCGAGGCCATGCGGGACGAGATCGTGGCCCGCGGCGTCCCGGCCGAGAAGATCCTCATCGTGCCGAATGCCGTATCGGAGGAGTTCCTCCGCCCGCTGCCCGACGCCGGCGCACTTCGCGAAGAGCTGGGCATCAATCCGGGCGAGCACGTCATCGGCGAGGTATCCACCCTGGTCCCGCACGAGGGCATCGGCACGCTGCTCGAGGCAACCCGCCTCCTCAAAGACCGCGGCCTGCCGGTGCGGGTGCTGATCGTCGGCGACGGACCTGAACGCGCCGCTCTGCAGCGTCAGGCGGCGGAGCTCGGCTTGGGCGCGGCGGCCATCTTCACCGGCCGCGTGCCAGCGGCGAAAGTCCGTGAGTTCCACGCGCTCCTCGATGTTTTCGTCGTCCCCCGCACCCCGGACAGGGTATGCCAGCTGGTAACTCCGCTGAAACCGGTGGAAGCGATGGCCAGCGGGCTGTGCGTGGTCACTAGTGAAGTGAAGGCGCTCGCCGAAATCATCAAACCCGACGTGACGGGGGCGCTAACGATACCGCAAGATCCGGTAGCCCTAGCCGATACCCTTGAACTCTTGGTTTGCAGTCCGGATATCAGAAGGAAGCTCGGCGACAACGCCCGGGAATGGGTGGCCAGGGACCGGACCTGGGGCCACAACGCGGCACGGTACCGGGACGCGTACGCGCGCTTGGGCGCGATTTAGATGGGGGTCCACATGCCAGCACAGGACGTACTGGTGATCGGGCTGGGCTATGTCGGCCTGCCGCTGGCCATCCAGGCTGCGCGGGCGGGGTTCCGGGTCACCGGCCTGGACACCAGCGAGAAGATCGTGGCCGGCCTGATGGCCGGGCGGTCGCACGTCGATGACGTCACCGACGCCGAGATCGCCGAGATGCTCGGCCACGGGTTCCGGGCCACCGCCGAGGAGGCCACCCTGGCCGCCCAGGACGTCATCGTGATCTGCGTGCCGACCCCGCTGTCCGAGGCCGACGGTCCCGACCTGAGCGCGGTCAAGACCGCGACGGCGGCCGCGGGACGGCTGCTCAAGCCCGGGACGCTGGTGTCGCTGGAGTCCACCACCTATCCGGGCACCACCGAGGAAGTGGTACGCCCGTTGCTCGAGAAGGCCTCCGACCTGACCGCCGGGATCGATTTCTCGCTCGCGTTCTCGCCGGAGCGGATCGATCCGGGCAACCCGGTCTACGGCTTCGCCAACACGCCCAAGATCGTCGGCGGCCTGACCCCGTCCTGCACGGACGCGGCCGAGGCGTTCTACGCCCAGATCTGCGAGCAGGTGGTCCGGGCCAAGTCGGCTCGCGAGGCGGAGATGGCCAAGCTGCTGGAGAACACCTACCGGCACGTGAACATCGCCCTGGTCAACGAGATGCTGATCTTCTGCCGGGAGCTGGACGTGGACCTGTGGGACGCGATCCGCTGCGCGGCGACCAAGCCGTTCGGGTTCCAGCCGTTCTACCCCGGGCCGGGCGTCGGCGGCCACTGCATCCCCATCGACCCCAACTACCTGTCCTACAAGGTCCGCACGCTGGGCTACCCGTTCCGGTTCGTCGAGCTGGCCCAGGAGATCAACGGGCGGATGCCCGGCTACGTCACCGACCGGGCCGCCGAACTGCTCAACCGGCACACCAAGGCGGTCAACGGGGCCAAGGTGCTGCTGCTCGGCGTGACCTATAAGCACGACATCGCCGACCAGCGGGAATCACCGGCCCGGCCGCTGGCCCGCAAGCTGCTCAGCCGCGGCGCCCAGGTCACCTACCACGACCCGTTCGTGCCCGACTGGCAAGTCGACGGGCAGTCCATCCCCCGCGCCGCCGACCTGGAGGCCGCCCTGGCCGCCGCCGACCTGGTCATCTTGCTGCAGGCCCATTCCTGCTACGACCCGGCCCGGCTGACCCGGGCCTCCCGCCTGCTGCTGGACACCCGCGGCGTCATCCCGGCCGCGCCGCACGTCGAGGCCCTGTGAGTCCTGCATGCGGGTAGTGGTCTGCACGATCGTCCACCATCCGGCCGACGCGCGCATTTACCACCGCCAGATCAGGGCCCTGATCGAGGCCGGCCACCAGGTCACCTACATCGCCCCGGCGGAGACAGAGAATTTTTCTGCCGAACGTACCGGCCCTCAGCCGCAGGTCATCGCGGTCCCGCGGGCCGTGGGACGGAACCGGCTCGGCGCCTTGCGAGCCGCCCGGCGCGAGCTGGCCCGCCACGCGGCCAGCGCGGACCTGATCCTGATCCACGATCCCGAGCTGCTGCTGGCGCTGCCCCCGCGGCGGAACCGGCCGCCTGTGGTCTGGGACGTGCACGAGGACACCGCCGCGGCGCTGCGCACCAAGGCGTGGCTGCCGCGCCCGCTGCGGCCCCCGGCCGCCGCGGCGGTCCACGCCGCCGAGCGGCTCGCCGAGCGGCGCCTGCACCTGATCCTGGCCGAGCAAGGCTACGTACCCCGGTTCCGCCGGACGCACCCGGTGGTGCCGAACACCACCTACGTGCCGCAGACCGCGGCCCCGCCGGACCCGGCCGCCCAGCGGGTGATCTACGTCGGCCACCTGTCGCCGGACCGCGGGGTGGGCGAGATGATCGAGCTGGCCGCCCTGCTGCGCCCGCACGCCATCGCCGTGGAGCTGATCGGCCCGGCCGACGCGCGCGCCCGGGCCATGATCGAGCCCGCCCAGGCCCGGGGCCTGCTCCGCTGGCCCGGCTTCGTCCCGAACGACCAGGCCATGCGGGCAGTGGACGGCGCCCTGGCCGGCCTGTCGCTGCTGCAGGACGAGCCCAACTTCCGCCACTCGATGCCCACCAAGGTGGTCGAGTACATGGCCCGGGGGGTGCCGGTGGTGACCACGCCGCTGCCCGCCGCGGCCGACCTCGTGACCCGCTACGAGTGCGGGTTCGTGGTTCCGTTCGGCGACCCGCGAGCGGCGGCCGACGCGGTGCTCCAGCTGGCCGGCGACGCCTCGCTGCGAGCCAAGATGGGCAGCCGCGGGCACGAGGCGGCCCTGAGTTCGCTCGGCTGGCCGGCCGGCGCCGAGGCCTTCGTCGCCCAGCTGGAAGCCTGGGCGCGGACACCATAACCCCTGGCCGGGCGCGTGCTATTGTTGCGTGTCCCCGGCGCGGAGAAGGGATTCGGCGTGCTCGCAGGCATTTCACGCACACCGCTCGCGCTGCGGCTGCGTGACCTGGTCGAGCGTCACCGGCTGTTCGCCATAGCGCTGGCGGCGGGCGCGGTCCTGCGGCTGATGGCCATGATCGGCTACCCGGGCACGCTGTGGTTCGCCGGCGACTCCTACGTCTATGTCGGCGCCGCGCTGCGGACACCGGCCAAGACCGGGCTCGCCCGTTTGCTGCCGTGGCCTGACCTGTCCAAGACCACCGGCTACTCGCTTTTCCTGCGGGCCTTGCTGCCGTTCCACAGTTTTACGCTGGTCACCGGTCTTCAGCACCTGATGGGCCTGGGCATCGCCGTCATGGTGTACGTGCTGGCCCGGCGGGCTGGGGTCCCGAAGCTGTGGGCCACGCTGGCCACGCTGCCGGTGCTGCTCGACGGCTTCGAGATCGAAGACGAGCACATGATCATGGCCGAGGCCCTCTTCACCTTCCTCGTCATGCTGGCCCTGCTGCTGATCCTCTGGCGCTACCGCACACGGTGGCCCACCGCGCTCGTGGCCGGACTGCTCGTCGGCTACGCCATCGACGTGCGCAGTGAGGGCCTGCCCTTGCTGGTCTTGTTCCCCGCCTTCCTGGTCTACCGCGCGATCAGGCTGGGCTGGCGGAACTGGCGAGGCTGGCTAGCCGCGGTCGCGCTCGCCGTGGGCTGCCTGGCCCCGGTGGCGGGCTACGCGACCTGGTTCCACCATTGGTACGGTTCGTACGACCTGACCCGGTCCGAGGGGTTCTACCTGTGGGGACGGGTGTCCTCGTTCGCCGAGTGCTCGGTGATCAAGCCGCCCGCTGACGAGCTGAAGGTCTGCCCGACCGGATCGCCGTCGAGCCGCACGCCGCCGGGCGACTACATCTGGCACGTGCCGCAGGTCCACCAGAACCTGAACTCGACGGGCGGCCCGGTGAGCAGCGCCAACAACGCCCTGCTGACGAACTTCGCCATCCGCGCCGTCGAGGCCCAGCCGTTCGGCTACGCGGTGGCGGTGATCAAGGGTCTCGCGCTGGTGGTGGAGTGGCCGCGGCACGCCTACCCGGATCCGGGCACGGTGTCCTACTACAACTTCCCGCTGAAGCTGCAGACGATCCCGAACCTGCGCAACCACGAATGGATTCCCGGCGGCACCGCCTACCAGGACGCGGTGAGCTACGGGCACGCCAGCCCGAGCACGATCGTCGAGCCGTTCGCGGCCCTGATCGCCCTTTACCAGCACATTGTCTACACCTGGGGGCCGCTGCTCGGGATCATCCTGGTCACGGGGCTGGGCGGAGTGGTGCGGATCGAGGGGCTCCGGCAGCGGCAGCCCCGGCTGGTCTGGTCCCGCCGCACCGGCAGCATGATGCCCTGGGTCACCGGCATTGTGCTGCTGGTGTTCCCGATCGCGGCCGCCGACTTCGACTACCGCTACCTGCTCCCCGTACTTCCCTTCGCCGGCCTGGCCGCGGGTCTCGCGTTCGCTCCCGCCCGGGTCCGGCCCGCGCCGCAGCCGTCCGCGCCTCAGCCCCCGGCCACCCAGCAGCACGACGAACCGCAGGACGACCTGACCCGGCCGGTCCCGGGCCCGGTCAGCGGCGCCTAGGTTCACCGTTTCGCCCGGCGACCTCCGCCCAACCCGGCTGCTGACCCGCGGCGTATCCTGCCACCGGGAGGAGGTCAGGATGAATGCGGACAATGTGCGGGTGGCGGTGCTCGGCACCGGCATCATGGGCTCGGCCATGGCCCGCAATCTGCTCGCCGCCGGGCTGAGCACCGCGGTCTGGGACCGGTCGGCGTCGGTCATGGCGCCGCTCGCGCAGGCCGGGGCGCAGGTCGCGCCGTCGGCGGCCGAGGCGGTCGCCGACGCCCAGGTCGTGATCATGATGCTGCCGACCGCCGAGGTCGTGACCTCGGTGGTGTTCGACGGCGGCGTGGCCGGGGCGTTCGCCCCCCACGCGGTCTGCGCCCAGATGGGGACGATCGGCGTCTCCGCCACTCTCGAGATCGGCAGTCGCATGGGCCAACTCCGGCCCGACGTGATGTTCGTGGACGCGCCGGTGTCGGGCAGCAAGGGTCCCGCCGAGTCCGGGCAGCTGCTGATCCTGGCCTCCGGGCCCGCCGCGGCGGAACCGGTCGTGCGCCCGGCCTTCGCCGCGATCGGCCGCAAGACCGTCTGGCTGGGCGAGGCCGGTCAGGGCAGCAGGCTGAAGCTGGCTGTCAACGCCTACATGGCGTTCCTCATAGAAGGCGTGGCCGAGGCTCTGGAGCTGGTCGGCCGGTTCGGCATCGACCAGGCCAAGCTGGAGGAGGCCATCGCGGGCGGCCCGCTTGACGCCCCGATCGCCGACGCCAAGCTGCACAAGATGGAGGCCGGCGATTTCGCCCCGGAGTTCCCGCTGGAATGGGCCCTGAAGGACGTGGACCTGGCCCTGGCCGAAGCCGGCGGCACCCCGCTGCCGCTGCTGGCCGCGCTGTCGGCCCAGTGGCACGCGGCCGTCGCTGCTGGCCACGGCCGCGAAGACGTCAGCGCCGCCCGCCTGGCCCTGAACAACCCGGACACCTAAAGCCGACCCCAGCTAACACTAGCCTCACCAGCACCACAGGGCCCAAGCATCACACACGACCGCCGCCGCGGCTCCCCGAGCGGCCCGGCGAGAGGGGGTGGTGGCACACGTGCCCCGGTAGACGGGGGGATGTGGCCCACAAGCCCCATCCGGGGCGCGACGTTCGACGGCATCGCGGTGACCGTGAGGCCTATGAGCCGATTGTTACCACACGCACCACGGCCCGTTCTGCAGAAAAGGACCTTGGCAGAATCGTGGGATGGCGGATGAGCTCAGGCTGAGCCTGGACCAGGCCCGGCGGCTCGCGGTGCGTAGCCAGCTTCTGATGCTGTGGAGCAGGCTCGGCGGATTCGACCGGGCGGGCCTGGACACCCTGCTGTGGCGGGAGCGCGGGCTGTTCGGGTACTGGGCGCATTCTGCCTCGATCGTGCTGACCGAGGACTATCCGATCCACCGGCTGACGATGCGCAACCACCGGGTCACGGCCGAGAGCGGCGTGCTGCAGGCCTGGCTGGCCGCAAGAGCGGGGTGCTCGTCGTGGAGGGGATGGACGCCGAGCCCGGGGCGGTGCCGGATCCCGCGCTGTCGGCGGCGTTCGAGTCGCTGGCGTTGTTCGCAGGGGCGGGCTCCGTGAGCTGCGCCGGGCCGACGGCGTTCGGCGTATCCTGAGCATGGGTGAGTCGGCCGGGCGGTCGCGCCGGGCGCAGGCCCGGTGAGGAAGGTCCGGGCTCCACAGGGCAGGGTGGTCGGTAACGCCGACCCGGGGTGACCCGCGGGACAGTGCCACAGAAAACAGACCGCCTCGCGCCTGGTGCGCGAGGTAAGGGTGAAACGGCGGTGTAAGAGACCACCAGCGTCGCAGGTGACTGCGGCGGCTTGGTAAACCCCACCCGGAGCAAGGTCAAGAGGGGGACCACGGTTCCCTGCGCGAGCGATCGAGGGCGGCCCGCCCGATGCTCGCGGGTAGACCGCACGAGGCTGTCGGCAACGGCAGTCCCAGATGGATGACCGCCGCCCCGCGCGAGCGGGCGCACAGAACCCGGCCTACAGGCCGGCTCACCCCTTATCAGGTCTCGCCGCTGCGTCCACGTGAAGAAAGGACCATGAATGACACCGCTACCGGCGCCTATCGCTCGCCAATACGGCAGGGTCTTCGATGAGGTAGCGGCTGAATATGACCGCAACCGTCCGGTGTATCCCGACGAACTCGTTGATCACGCTTGTCAGGTCGCCGCTCTCAGGGACGGTGATCAGGTGCTGGAGATCGGGTGCGGGAGCGGTCAGCTAACGCGCAGTCTCCTCGCCCGGGGCCTGCGCGTCACAGCAGTTGAACCCGGCGCGAACCTCATTGCCCTGGCCAGGCAGAACCTGAAAGGTGCTGGGGCAGTGGAGTTCATGAACGTTCGATTTGAGGATGCATCGTGCCCCCATGAACACTTCCGGGCCGTTTTCTCGGCAGCGGCACTGCATTGGGTCGACCCCAAGCTCAGCTGGCTCAAAATCGCCGACGTGCTAGTTCCTGGCGGAACGCTCGCGCTCATATCCTACTTCGGGCTTGAGGAGCAACGGAGCAGGCACGATCAAGACGAAGTGCTGGCTGCGCTGAGAAAGGTCGCGCCGGACATTGCCGCTGACTGGCCGGTATACAGGGATCTCGATGCCACGCTTGCGGGAATGGAACAGCGCCGTGAAAACATCTCAGCAGTGTGGGCATGGCTCGGCAGCTACGACCTGGCGCAGGACTGCGCCAGCCGCCTGTTCAGCGATGTCCAGGTAGCGGCCGTACCAAAGCTCGTCGAGCAAACTGCTGACGAGCTTAACGCTATTATGCGCACGATGTCGTTTCACGCCCGGCTCTCACCGGACCAGCGTCAGGCTCTCGAGCGGGAAAACGCGGATATTTATGCACGACTCGGGCGGCCGATTCGCGCAAGCACGGTCACGGTCCTGGTTACGGCACGACGCAGCGCGACTTCCTGAGTAACAACCGCCGTGAGTCGTGTGCGCCGATGAGCAGCGATGTTCCGCTCGGAGCGGTAGCTGCCATCGCCGCTGCGCCGCCGCGGCGCGAACCACCGACATCTCGGCCCCGGGCCGGACCCTACCCATCCCGGCCTGGAGTGCGAGTGTTGCCAGGGCCACCCTCGATGGGTGAGGCCGGCAACCTCGCGGTCGCGAATCATTGGGAGTGGGAGGAACCCGCGCCATGGCCGAGAAGAAGCACCTGCATAAGCACCACGAGGCGGAGGGCGGAGCGCCGCTGGCCGTAGTGGGACAGGAGGCCGGAGCCGGGCCGCCCCCGAAGATGAAGCGCAAGGAATACGAACGCCAGATGCGAATCCTGCACGGCGAGCTCGTCGCCATGCAGGAGTGGATCAAGGCCTCGGGCGCCAAGATCTGCGTCGTGTTCGAGGGCCGGGACACGGCCGGGAAAGGAGGCACGATCAAGCGGATCACCGAGCGGGTGAGTCCGCGGGTGTTCCGGGTCGTGGCCCTGCCCGCCCCGACCGAGCGGGAGAAGTCGCAGATGTACGTCCAGCGGTACGTCTCGCACTTCCCGGCCGCCGGCGAGGTGGTCATCTTCGACCGCAGCTGGTACAACCGGGCCGGGGTCGAGCGGGTGATGGGTTTTTGCACGCCGGAGGAGACTGAGCGGTTCCTCGGGCTGGTGCCGGGGTTCGAGAAGGCCATGACCGACTCCGGGATGCTGCTGCTGAAGTACTGGCTTGAGGTCAGCCCCGACGAGCAGACCCGGCGACTGGAGAGCCGGATCAACGATCCGCGGAAGATATGGAAGCTGTCAGACATGGACCTGAAGTCCTACAGCCGCTGGTACGACTACTCCAGGGCCCGGGACGCGATGTTCCTGGCTACCGACACCGCGTGGGCTCCCTGGTACGTGGCCCACACCGACGACAAGAAGCGCGGCCGCCTCAACATCATCAGCCACCTGCTCAGTCAGGTTCCCTACCAGCCGCTGGCCCACCAAGACGTCACGCTGCCCAAACGGCAACGAGCCGCGGGGTACGTCGAGCCGGACCTGCCGCTGCGCTACATCCCGACACCGTTCTAGCGGGCGGACGCCGCGACCGGCTTTGCCTGCCGTACACATCCCGTACATATCGCGTTAGCGATATGGATGAAGTCGGCCTTCTCAGACGGTATTGTCACGATCTGTGGAGGATGTCTTTGCTGGCGACGTCAATGCCGGTGATGTGGTCGTCCTGCCCGGGGCCAGCAGCGCGGTCCTGGTCAAGACGGTCCGCCTCGGCCAGGGCGGGTTCATCTTCACGGTGGCGCCAGTCGGCGACGACCGGCCCCAGGCCGAAGTCCTCGTCACCTTGACCGCAGGGATGCGCCTGCGCAAACGCGGCAACGACCTGGGCAATTAGAGTATCGCCGCGGCGCCGCGCGGACGGCCTAGAATCGAACACGTGACTGAGACCTCCGTATTCCGGCCCGGTGATGTGTCCTACCTGCGCATCGCCGCTCCCGACCCCGCGCGTTCTGCGGCGTTCTATCGCGCCGTGTTCGGCTGGAAGATCAGGCCGGACAACTCCGCCTTCGAGGATGCCACTGGCCATGTCATCGGCCACTTCATGGCTGACCTGCCGGTAGCCGGCGAGGCCGGGGTCGTCCCGTATGTCTACGTACAGGACATCGACGACGCCCTGGCCCGGGTCACCGATACGGGCGGCGAGGTGACCACCAAGCCCTATCCCGAGGGTGATCTGTGGGTGGCGATGACCCGGGACCCGGCGGGCAACGCGATCGGCGTCTGGCAGCATGGTCCCCGGCCGGCCGGCGGGTCCGGGAGCCTGCGGCTCATTGACCGCTGCAGCCGGTAGCGCAGCCTGCTGGCCAGCAGGACCAGGGACACCGCCGCCAGGAGCACCGCCGTCGGCAGACAGAGCAGCAGCCCGGTGATCAGTGTGGTCCTCATGACCGGGAGGTTACGGCGTCACCGTTCCGGAAACGTTACGGAGATCAGCGAAGATCTTGCTTCCGGAACGATGCTCGGCGCCCGGGCCCGCCTGGCTAGGCGAGCGGGCCCGGGCATCCGAAGCGGTCAGTCTCATCCGCCCGGCTCCCAAGGGAAGTCGCGAGCGCCGCATAGGCTCGTGACAGCCAGCGGCCGCCGCCGCATCCGGCGCGCGATAGGGGGCTGGCGGGCGCCGGATCCGGCGCGCGAGACCTAATGAGTTATTGTGCCGAATGTCACATCGGAGGTCCAGATTGTCTGCCAGGCGATCCCCTGAGATGGGTCGGTCGCCGAGACGATGTGATTGTCGCCTTCGTAAATGGCGACGTGATAGACGTAGCTGTTGGGGTTCGAATCCACGTGGAAGAAAACGAGGTCGCCGCCCCATGCCTTGCGCTTGCTTTCCATGCGGAAAGCCAGGAACTGTGCTTCCGCGGTCCGGGGGATTGACTTGCCGAAGTGGTGGTAGATGTACTGGGCGAGGCCGCTGCAGTCAAAGCCTGAGCTGGGAGAAGTACCTCCGTACACGTACGGGACCCGCCCGATGAAGGTCTCTACGTATGCGGATGCCTTTTGGTTGAACGACAGCGTCTGTGCACTTGCCGTTCCAGAGAAAAACGCCAGGCTTACTGCCATCGTTCCGGCGATGGTGCCTACCTTATGTCGCACTGCCACGATGCCGCTCCTTACGGTTTCTGGGCTCGGCCAAATCCACCGAGCTCCTGTGGCCCGATGTCGGCGGGGCCTCTTCATGGTCGCGGCGACGGCGCGACTGGCCCGCGTCACGCAGGGCAAGCGTTTATTCACGCTGTGAGAGAAATGGCCTGCGCTGAATCATCATGCGGGCATGATGGCCAAGAAGTCCAGCAATTCTGCAAATTTTTCCAGTTTATGGGACATTTAATCGGACAAGCGTTTAAGCAATCATCAGCTTTAACACAAGTATCACAGAATTGTCTCAAGACAATCACGATTTGTGATTTAGGCCACACCGTATCGGGTGCCGGCCTGCTGTCGGCAAAGCTTTTCGGCACCATAACCGCAGGTCAGGGCGCATGTTTATATCGTCAGGAATTCCCATCCGTGACCTGGGCCAGGCGCATCCCGGTGGTCACGAGCCAGTCCTGGTAGGTGTCGAGGTCCCAGTTGGTGAGGCGGGTGATGAGCAGGTAGGTCTCGGCGGCGGCCAGGATGGTGGACGTGTCGACCAGCCAGTCCAGGTCGAGCCGGGGGTCGAGCAGTCCGTCCTCGGCCATCCGGGTCCAGAAGACGGCGTGGGCGTAGCGGGTCTGCTCGCGGCCGTTCTGCCACTGCTCGGCGATGAGCGGCTCGACGACGGCGGCCTGCTGGGCCACGGCGAATAGGGCGCCGGTACGCTCCATGATCTGGCGTCCGACCGCCGCGCTGGCCGTGATGCGCTCGGCGGCCGTGGGGGCGGTCAGCGCCGCCTGCATCCAGTCGCGGCCGAGCACGTCGACCGGTTCGGTGTCGCCCACGACCGCCACGTCCACTACTCGCTTGAACAACGCGGCCTTGGTGCCGAAGCGCAGGTAGACGGTACGCGCGCCGACCTGGGCGCGCTTGGCAACCGCCTCCAGCGTGGTGGCCACGTAGCCGTCGGCCAGGAACAACTCGGTGGCGGCGGTCAGGATCCGCTGCTCGGTCTGCGCGATCTGGGCTTGCCGCAGCGACGGCAGCGTGCCCGCGGGATTGACATCACCACTCATGTATTGCAGTATAACTGCATCAGATGCACTTCCACTGCATTGGGGGCAGCATGAACGCAGCGGACGCGCCCGCCCTGGCCGGGATCCACCACCTGAAGCTGCCGGTCACCGACCTGGACCGGTCCCGCGAGTGGTATCTCAGCCGCCTGGGTTACCGGGTCCAGATAGAGTTCGTCGAGCAGGGCCGCCTGATGGGCTACGCCCTGTCCCATCCCAACGGAGGGCCGGCGCTGGCCCTGCGCCTGGATCCCGAGCGCGCCCGGGCCGCCGCCGGATTCGACTACTTCAGCATCGGCGTCCCGGACAAGAACGCGATCGACCGGCTCGCGGCCCGGCTGACCGGATTCGGTGAGCAGCACGCCGGCGTGCACTGGGCCACCATCGGCTGGATCTTGCCTGAACTGCACGACCCCGACGGGCACGAGGTCCGGTTCTACACCCACGAACAGCACACCGAGCTCGAACCCGACACGGTCACCGTCGTCGACGACCCGCGGGAGAGGTCCGAGCGGCACGAACGCGCCGTCGCCAAGCAGCGGTAGCGGCTTACCTGTCCCCGCCCTCGTCCCCTTACCCGTCCCCGCCCTCGTCCCCTTACCCGTCCCCGCCCTCGTCCCCGCCGAAGTTGCGGCGGAGGGTCTCGCCGTTCGGGGATCCGCCCAGGGCGGCCGAGATCCGGTCCCAGGACCAGTCTGCAGTCCGGGCTTCCCGTACCGCCACCCTGATCGCGTTCTGCGCTACCCGCCGTGCGTCCAGCGCACTTTCCATGAGTTCTTCGATCGTGGTCGTCATGCCACAAAGTATGCCACAAAATGTGGCACATGTCGAGCCATCTGCTCCGGGCGCTAGCCTCGGATCCACGGACTGGCCCGCAGACTCGGAAGGGGAGTGCCGATGCTCACGTTCGGCGTGGTGGTGCTAGGCGTTACCGATCGCCAGCGGGCCGCGGAGTTCTGGTGCGCGGCGCTGGGCTACCAGGTACGCGAGGGGCCATTCGGCGGCTGGGCCAGGGTCCTGACCCCGCCGCCGGGCGGGGCCGGCGCCGTGATCGCGCTGCAGACCAGCCGGATGCCAGCCGAGGATCACCCCCGCCTGCACTTCGACCTGCATGTGACCGGGGTGGCTGAGCAGGAGGCGGAGGCCGACCGCCTGGTGTCACTGGGCGCCAGCCGGGTCGACTGGGACAGTTACCCGGACGATCCCGACTTCGTCGTCCTGGCCGACCCGGACGGCAACCGGTTCTGCATTGTCGACCTCGATCACGAGTACACGTAGGAGGTGGCCGCGAAGCCCGCCAGCCGGTAGTCAGGCCGGTTCACTGCTCGGGGCTTGACCTCCACGGTTGATTCGCCCGGGGCTTGAGGGACGCGGGTCGTGGAGTCGTTACGCACGGCTGCGGGTTCGTCCCGGCGCCGGCGTAGTGGAGTCCGGGGCGGCAGCATGGCCGACTGGGGGCCTGATGGTCGGGGAATATGTTGTTTTCCATGATCACGAAGATTTTCATACTGTACGGAGTAGTAAACCCTTCGTGATCATGAAATGACCGCTCCTGTGTGCGGATTGGTGCCGCTGGCATGGGCAGCGATCCGGGAATGCGGCATCTTCCGGGCCGGGCGCAGCGGTCCCGGTCGGCCTGGCCGGCCCGGTTTGCCGGGCCGCCACGGTGCGTGCCACAACCATCAAGGCCGTTTTCGACCCGGCGATGCGACCCGACGATGGGCGGCGACCCGGCGACGGGCGTGGCCGGGCGAGGGCGCGCGCGGATAATCGGGAGCCGTAACGCCGGGCCTTCCTAGCCTCCGGCGGGCGGTTCCTCCCCGGGCTGACCAGGCCGGTACATCTGCGGTGGCTTGTTCCCGGCGGCCTGCCCGCCGTCGATCGGGAGCACGGTCCCGGTGACGAACGAGGACTGATCCGAGGACAGCCACAGCACTACCTGCGCCACCTCGGCCGGGCTGCCGACGCGCCGCATCGGCGTGGACAATCCGGCCAGCCGCTGCGCCTGCGGCCCGGCGGCCTCCAGGTGGTAGGTCAGGATCGGGCCCGGGGCCACGACGTTGACCCGTATGCCCTGGTCCGCATAATCCAGCGCGGCGACCTTGGTCAGGCCGATGATCCCCGCCTTGCCCGCCACGTACGCGGCGAGGTTGGCGGTGCCGTTCAGGCCGGCGATCGAGGCCATGTTCACGATCGCCCCTCCGCCGCTGCGGAGCATGGCCGGGATCTGGAACTTCATGCCGAGGAAGGTGCCGCGGATGTGCGTGGCGATGCCGAGGTCGAACTCGCCGGGATCGATATCCGCCAGTGGCGCCGGCAGCGGGCCTGCGGCGGCGTTGTTGAACGCCGCGTCCAGCCGGCCGAACCTCGCCAGGGCCTGATCGACCAGGTGTTCCGCTGAGTCGGCGTCGGTGACGTCGAGGCCGACGGCGAGCGCCCGGCCGCCCCGAGACCGGATCCGGCTCGCCACGGACTCCAGCGCGGCGGTGTCGCGGGCGCCCAGCACCACGGCGGCCCCGGCGGCGGCGAACGCCTCGGCGGTAGCCGCGCCGATGCCCCTGCTCGCCCCCGCGACCACTGCCACCCGTCCGCGCATGAACTGATCTGCGTGCCCCTTCTGACCCTGGATCTGATCCACGCTCTGGCCCGCGGCCTGCTCATCCATGACATCGAATCGTACGATATCTAACAATTAGATGTCAAAGAATCATGTTATGCTCACGCCATGGGCCGTCCCGCACGTGAGCCGCTGGGCTTGCACCTGACCCGGGTGTCGAGAACCGTCAGCCGCGCCTTCGACGACGCGCTGGCCGAGGCGGGCGGATCGCTCCCGATCTGGCTTGTGCTCATCTCGCTAAAGCGCGGACAGCCAGCCAGCCAGCGCGAACTCGCCGACGCGGTCGGCATCCAGGGTGCCACGCTCTCTCATCACCTGAACGCGATGGAGTCGGCCGGGCTGGTTACCAGGCGGCGGGATCCCCGCAACCGCCGGCTGCACCTGGTCGAGCTGACCGCGGACGGCGACGCCCTGTTCTCCCGGCTGCGGGACGCGGCCTTCGCCTTCGACCAGCGGCTGCGGGCCGGGCTCACCGAGCACGACATCGGCCGGCTCGAAGCGCTCCTGGACCGGATGCGCGAGAACGTGGTCGGGAACGCCAGCGACACGGGCCGGGACGCCAGCGACACGGGCCGGGACGCCAGCGACACGGGCCGGGACGCCAGCGAGGCGAGCTAGGCGGATCCGCCCCGCGGCTGGCAGGACGGGCACCAGAACGTGACCCGGTCCTGCTGTCCCTCGGAGCGGATGGGCGTGCCGCACCGGCGGCACGGACGGCCGCGCCGCCCGTACACCCAGGTCTCCTCGCCGCGGCGCCAGTTGCCGGTGGTGACCTGACCGATCCGGTCCTTGTTCGCCTCCAGGAGGCGGCGCGCGAGTTCGGCCATCGCCCCGAGATCCGCGACGGCGCCCGCTGGCTGCCACGGGTTGACGCCGCGCAGGAACAGCACCTCGGCCTTGTACAGGTTGCCGATGCCGGCCAGGTTGCGCTGATCGAGCAGGGCCTCGCCGATGGGACGGCCCGGTTCGGCCGACAGCCGCCGCACCGCCTCGGCGCAATCCCAGTCCGGGCCGAGCAGATCCGGTCCCAGGTGACCGGTGACCTGCTCCTCGTCGCTGGTGCGGATCAGTTCGACGACGCCGAGCTGGTAGCCGACCGCCTGCCAGGCATCGTTGGCGAGCACCAGCCTGATCCGGTGGCTGTCCCTGACCTGCTCGGCGGCGGGCCGGACCCGCCAGCTGCCGTCCATGCGCAGATGCGTGTGGACGGTGAGGCCGTTCTTGGTCCTGGTCAGCAGGTGCTTGCCGCGGGAGGCGGTCTCGATCACCACGTCACCGGTCAGGTCGGCGGTGGCCAGCCGGGGAACACGGAAGTCGCTGCGGGTCAGCACCCGTCCCGCCAGCGCCTCGTGCAGGCGCCGGGCGGTGTACCAGACCACGTCTCCCTCGGGCATCTAAATAGTCTGCGCGAGGTTCAGGACAGGCTGGTTAACCGGCGGTCGTTACCCCGGGGGTCGTAGGGACCGCGGTAGCCGCTGACCGGCGGGTACGCCGGGCGCGAGCCCCAGCTTCCGTCGCCGGCGCCGTTCGTGCCCGCCCGGCCGGGATCCCAGCCGCCATTGGCGAGCCGGGGATCGCTGCGAGGACTGGCTTGAGCCCCGTGGGACGAGGAACCCGCCGGCTGCCCGTATCCGTAGCTCTGGCCGTAGGACGGGGTGTTCAGAGCCTGGGTCGGCTCGCCGTAAGGCTGCTGCGGGTACGGATACGGGGCGGTGCCGTAGCCATCGCCCGAGGAGCGGAGCGGATCAGGCCGCAGCGGGTCGGACCGGTAACCGTCCGAGCGGAGCGGATCAGGCCGGCCTTCGTACTGCTCACGGGACCGGCGCGGTGACGGGTAGGACCGGCCGTCCACGCTTCCCTTGGGCCGCAGCGAGTACGCCGGGCTGGTCAGCGGATCCTCGTCCGCGCTGATCGCGGCGCGCGACCGCCCGCGGGGCTCGGCGGGCTGATGGGCGGCGCGAACCGGCTGGGTGGTGGCCGGCGACGGCTGCGTCGCCGTCGGGTAGGGCTGCGTCGCGACCGGAGCGGTGGCGGCAGGCTGGATCGCGGTCCGGTCGTCGGCGGCGAGGCGGGGCTGCGGATGCGTGCCCGGGCCCTCGGCCGCGCCTCGCCTGCCGTCCCCGCGGCCCCGGCCATCACCCGGGTAAAGGTCCGGCAGCGGGCCTTGACGCCGTTTGGCCGCGGTGTCCGGTTGGGCGGTGCGGGCGGTCGTCGCCAGTGGCTTGTCGGAGGCCAGGTCATCCCAGAACTGCTCGTCGGTAACCCCGCCGAACCCCTCGACCGGCCACAGTTCCTCATCCACGTCCGATCCCTTGCGCCAGCCCACCCGCCGACGTGACCGGGACGACGTGGCCTCGTCGTCGGGCTCGGCCTCATGGGAACGCCGCGCCACCGCGCGGCGGGCCGGCGCCGGCTCGTCCGGCGTGTCGTCTTGGCGGCCGCCGTGCCGGGCCTGGCGGCCGGTGACGAGCGGCTCCGGGTCCTCCAGGACCCGCTGCGGGCCGGTGAAGTCGATCACGGTGCTGGACCCAGAGGACGCGGTACGGTCCGCGGCCCGTCCACTACCGGATCGGGCCGATCCGGGGGATCGCGCGGGGCTGGCGGACGAGTCGGATCTGACCGACGACCGCTGCGGGGTCTTGCTTCTGCTGGCCGGAGGGCGACGGTCCTCGGCCCGGCCCGGTGCCGCCGCCCGAACCCGGGAACCGCCCGGCCGCATGCTGAGGTAGAACGCTGCCGCTATGCCGGCCAGTCCGGCAATGGCGAGTCCCGCGACCAGGATCATGGTCTCCATCCCAACGCCGGGCCAAAGTGGGGGTACTCGGGACGCTAGCCAGGCACGCGCGGCCGATGACGCGAGCCTTCCCCCGTTAGTCGCGAGCGCCCTGGAACCCGCTTGATCATCACCGATTCTGGCTTACCACTGGGGACCGTGTCACACGATTGAAAAAGTTCAGCCTAAACTGATTACGACATGTATCAGGATGATCACGGGTACCCGGTTACCACTATTCGCCCGCGTCCGATTGTGGCGTTCGCGATCGCGGTCCATACCTGCAGCAGGGGAGCGCCATTTGGCAGGGACAGGTCGCGGTTCAGCGCATAAACCGTGAAACGGTACGAGTGAGAATGACCGGTCGGGCAGGGCGGGTCATAGGCCATGGTGCCCGCGCTGTTCAGGGCCTGCCTGGCCCCGGTCGGCAGCGAGCCTTCCTGGATATCCGTCGTCCCGGGCTGGATGTCGAACACGAGCCAGTAAATGAACGGCGTGATCGGAGCCGAAGAATCATCGACGATGAGGGCGAGGCTCTTGGTGTCGGCCGGCGCGCCGGACCAGTCGAGCGGTGGATTGATGCTGTCACCGTGGCAGGTATAACGCTGCGGGAGGATGTTCTGGCTGAATGCCTCGCTGGTGACCGACATTGACCGCGGCGCGACCGGCGCGCCCTGGCCGGCCTGCCCGCAGGCGGCCACGGTCAGCGCCGTCGCCAGGGCCAGGGCGACCGCCGCGCACCGGGATCCGCGCCGCGCTGCGGGCTTGTGCGGCTGCCGCCACGGGCCCCTGCGCATCCGGTCCTGGCCTGAAGTCACCCTCGCCTCTCTCTGCCAACGGTTGATATTAGAACCTGCCAAGTAGCGTAGGGCGACACGACGCGTTGAACGGCCGGGGGAAAATGAATGTATGCCCGGCACGGACATGCACAACCAGAGAGGGCGGATGCCGGACACGCTGAGTATCGGGGTACTCGGGCCGCTTCAGGTGCGGGACGGGACGGGGCGCGCCGTTCATGTCGGCGGGCGCCAGCTGCGCGTTCTGCTCATCCTGCTGGCCCTGGAGGCCGGGCGTGTCGTGCCGCCGGGCTCGCTGGCTGGCCAGATCTGGCCCGGGGAACCGCCGGCCAACCCCGGTAACGCCCTGCAGACGCTGGTGTCCCGGCTGCGAGCCGAACTGCGCCGGGCCCGCCTGGATCACGTCATCGAATCGCACCCGGCCGGATACCGGCTGGCGGTGCGGCCCGACGCGGTGGACGCGCTGGCCTTCGAGACCCTGGCCGTCCGCGGCCGCCGGGCGCTGGCCGGCGGCGACCCGGCCGAGGCCGCGGCGGCACTGCGGTCGGCGCTGGGGTCCTGGCGCGGTCAGCCGCTGGCCGACGCGGCCGGGTACGACTTCGCCGACGCGGCCGCGGCCAGGCTGACCGAACTGCGCTCCAGCGTGCTGGCCGACCGGATCGAGGCCGACCTGGCCCTCGGCGAGGGAGCCAGCCTGGTCGGCGAGCTCCGTGCGCTACTGTCATCCGACCCGCTGGCCGAACGTCCCCGCGCCCTGCTCATGCGCGCGCTGTACGCGGCGGGCCGTCAGGCCGAGGCGCTCGAGGTTTACCACCAGGCCCGCGAGCTGCTGGCCGGCCAGCTCGGCGTCGACCCTTCGGCGCAGCTCGAGCAGGCGTACCTGCGCATTCTCCGCGGCGAAGAGGGGGCTTGCGCCGTAGGCACGAACCCCGTCCGTTCGTCTGAAAATTCTTTTGATACCGAACGGAACCCGGTTCCAGCGCCTGCCACCACCGCGCACCCCGCGGCCCCCAGCACCCTGACCAGCTTCGTCGGCCGTGACACTGAGGTGGCTCAGGTCCTGAAGAACCTCGGCTCGGCCCGCCTGGTCACGCTCACCGGCCCCGGGGGAGTGGGCAAGACCCGGCTCGCCGCCGAGGTGTCCGGACGGCTCGCCGGAGGGGCCTGGTTCGTCGAGCTCGCGCCGGTGAGCGACCCGGCGGAGGTGGCCTACGCGGTCCTGGACGCGCTCGGCGCTCGTGAGCGCATCATCTCGCGCCGGGCGGGCGATCCCGCGGCCGGACCGCTGGACCGGCTGGCCGCGGCCCTGGCCGACCGCGACGACGTGGTGATCCTGGATAACTGCGAGCACGTCGTCGAGGCCGCCGCCGCGCTTGCGGGCCGGGTCCTGGCCGCCTGCCCGCGGGTGCGGATCGTGGCGACCAGCAGGCAGCCGCTCCGCATCGACGGCGAGACCCTCTGCGTGATCCCGCCGCTGGCGGTTCCGCCCTCCCCGCCCTCGCCATCCGGCCACCAAGGGTCCTACCAGGAGTACGCGTCGGTCCGGCTGCTGCGCGACCGGGCGGTGGCCGTCCGGCCGGACTTCGAGGTCGACGCGGGCAACGCGGCCGCCGTGGCCCGGATCTGCCGCGCCATGGACGGGATGCCGCTGGCCATCGAGCTGGCCGCCGTCTGGCTGCGGACGCTGAGCCCCGGCCAGCTCGCCGAGCGGCTGGACGACAGGTTCGCGCTGCTCACCGGGGGGAGCCGGACCGCGCTGCCGAGGCACCAGACTTTGCGGGCCGTGGTCGACTGGAGCTGGGACCTGCTCGAACCCGCCGAGCAGGTCCTGGCCCGCAGGCTAGCCGTCTTCCCGGTCGGCGCGACGCTGGCCATGGCCGAACAGGTCTGCGCCGATGACCTGCTGCCGTCGGCCCAGGTGCTTCCCGCGCTGTCCGGACTGGTCGACAAGTCGATCATCGCCGCTGGCCAGGCCAACGAAGGCGCGCCGTCCCCGCGCTACCGGATGCTGGAGACGGTGCGCGCGTACGGCCTGGAGCGGCTGGCCGAGGCCGGCGAGCACGACCGGATCCGGGATGCCTTCGCGGCGCACTACCTGGACCTGGCCGAGACGGTGGACCCGCAGCTTCGCACCGCCGGACAGGGCCGCTGGCTGCGCGAACTAGCCGCTGAGCAGGACAACCTGTATGCCGCGCTGCGCTGGGCGATCACCCGGCGAAACGCCGAAACCGCACTGCGGTTCGTGCGGGCCCTTGGCTGGTACTGGCAGCTGCGGGGGCAGCCCGGCGAGCCGGAGTCGCTGGCCGGTGAGGTACTCCGGCTCGAACCACGAGAACGGTCCCCGCGCATCGCCGAGGCCCGGATGGTCTGCGCGCTGGTCGCGGCCGGCCCCTCGTGGGAGATCCAGACGGTGCGGCCCGCCCTGGCCGCGGCCGTGGCCGATTTCGCGGAGCTGGCTCCTGGCCAGGCGCCGTCCAACCCGGTCGCAGCAGCGGGCGCACCGATGCTCGCCCTGGCCGACCGGGATCCCGAACGGGCGTTCGCCTTGTTCGACCGGTACCTGACCTCACCGGACCCGTGGGTGCGGGCGGCCGTACCGCTGATGCGCGGCTCGTTCGGCCGCATGCTCGGCCGCATCGACGCCGCCGAGTCCGATTACCGGGAGTCGCTGGCCGCGTTCCGCGCCCTGGGGGAGTCGTGGGGAACGGCCTCGGTGCTGATCAACCTGGCCGACCTCGCGCAGCTCAAGGGAGATTACGCAACGGTGATCGCGGCCCTGGAGGAGGCCGGGTCGTGCGGCCGGGAGCTTGAATGGTGGGGGGATCTGAACTACATCAACGGGATGCTCGCCGCGGCCCGGCTCAGGACCGGCGACCTGGACCACGCCCGCGAGGACCTCGAGCGGGCTGAGCGCACCGCATCCGAGCGCAGTATGGGCCCCAACGACATGTGGGCCTGGCTTAGCCTGACGCGCGCGGAGCTGAACTGGCTCGAGGGCGACCTGGCCGCGGCCGCCCGCAACTGCGCGAAGGCCCTGGCCTGGGTGGAGACGAGGCAGTCGCCGTGGTGGGACGGGATGCGCGCGCAGCTGCGGTCCAGGCTGGCCATGGTGGTCCTGCAGGACGGGGACCAGGCGCGCTGCCGTGAGTTGCTGACCGCCGCGCTGCACACCGCCGCGGGCTGGGTCGAGCGTCAGATGCTCGCCATCGTCATCGACGCCATCGCCGTTTTCGTGCTCGATACCGCCGAGCCCGACGGCTTGCCAGAGCGTGCCGCCATGGCGGCCACCCTGCTGGGGGTCGGCCACGCCATCCGGGGCGCCTTCGACGAGGGCAGCCTGGACGCCCCTGGGGCGCGGAACGCCGCCCGCGGCGTGCTCGGCGGCGACCAGTTCGACGTCGCCTACGAACGCGGCCGCGCCCTCGGCCGCGACGAAGCGCTCGCCTTGGCCGAAGGCGCCCTCACTGGGTGAGCCGGTCAGGTCTTGCGCCGGTAGACGCGGACCGCGAGCGGGGCGAAGACCAGGAAGATGCCCAGCGCCCACAGCAGCGACCGGATCGCGGGGGTGGCGACCGGTCCTCCGGTCAGCAGCCCGCGCTCGGCCTCGGTCAGGTAGCTGATCGGGTTCACCTTCACGAACGCCTGCAGCCAGCCGGGCATGGTGCTCGAGGGCACGAGCAGGTTGCTCCCGAACACCAGCGGGAACATCGCCAGGAACCCGAACCACTGCACCGCCTGCGGAGTCTTCACCATCAGGCCGATGAGCGCAGAGAACCAGCACATGGCTAGCGCGAACACCAGGAGCAGCAGGCAGGCCGCGACGGCAGCCAGGGGCGAGGTGGTGATGCGGAATCCGAGGATCATGCCGAAGCTCAGCGTCACCGCCACCGAGATGCTGTAGCGCACCATGTCGCCCAGGATGGCGCCGGCCAGTGGCGCCCAGCGGGCGATCGGCAGGCTGCGGAACCGGTCGAAAACGCCGTTGGCGATGTCCTGGTTGAGCATCAGGCCGGTGCCCAGCGTGGCGAACACCACGCTGAGGACCAGGATCCCCGGCAGCGAGAATTGCAGATACGCGTGCGTGCCGCCGGAGATGGCCCCGCCGAACACGTACGTGAACAGCAGCAGGTACATGATCGGCTGCAGGCTCAGGCCCAGCAGATCCTCCATGTTGGTCCGGATCTTCAGCACGCTGCGCCAGGTCAGCGTGAAGGTGTTCCGCAGCCCGCCGCGCAGGCCGAGCCTGCGGGCCGGGGCCGGGAAGCCTGGTGCGGCGACGGCGCTCATCGGCTCGTGTCCTCCAGTTCACGGGTTGGCGTGTCGTCCTGCTCATCGGTCCGGTGGCCGGTGAGCGCGAAGAACACCTCGTCCAGGCTTGGCTTGCGCAGCGTGAACTCCGCGAGCTCGATGCCCCTGTCATCGAGCTCGCGGACGGCGCGCGGCAGCAGGGTCTTGTCGGTGACCTGCGCGGAGACCACGCCGGCCTCGGCGTCGGTCGCGACCTCGGCCCCGGCCAGCGCCTCGAGCAGCGTGCCGACCTCGGCCAGGCGGGCCGGATCGGACGGCGCGACCAGGAGCACCTGGCCGCCGGTCCGGGCCTTCAGCTCGTCCGGCGTGCCGGTCGCGATGACCTTGCCCTTGTCGATGACCACGATGTCGTGGGCCAGCTGGTCGGCCTCGTCCAGGTACTGCGTGGTGAGCAGCACCGTGACCCCGTCCGCGACCAGCCCGCGGATCATGGCCCACACGTCGGTGCGGCTGTTCGGATCCAGGCCGGTGGTCGGCTCGTCCAGGAACAGCACCCGGGGCTGGCTGACCAGGCTGGCCGCCAGGTCCAGCCGGCGGCGCATCCCGCCCGAGTAGGTCTTCACGATCCGCCCGGCGGCCTCGGTCAGCTCGAAGCGGGCCAGCAGTTCGGCGGCCCGGGCCCGGGCCCGCGCCCGCGGCAGGCCGAGCAGGCGGCCGATCATGATCAGGTTGTTGGTCCCCGAGAGCCCCTCGTCCACCGACGCGTACTGGCCGGTGAGGCCGATGAGCTGCCGGACCTGGTAGGCGTTGCGCAGCACGTCGTAACCGCAGACGCTCGCCTGCCCGCCGTCCGGCCGGAGCAGCGTGGCCAGGATCCGGACCGCCGTCGTCTTGCCCGCCCCGTTGGGGCCGAGGACCCCGAGCACCCGGCCCGGCCGGGCGACCAGGTCCACCCCGGCCAGCGCGGTCGTCTTACCGAACCGCTTGACCAGCCCGGTGGCCTCGATCGCATTAGTCGCGTCATATCGCATGAACCCATCCTGGGTCATGCCACTGTCAGAACGCGCACAGCCTCCTGTCGGCCCGCCCCGCGACCTGACAGCGCCCGGTCAGGCTCAGTCCCGCTGACGGGAGCTGCCGAACATGATCTCGTCCCAGGACGGGACCGAGGATCGCCGGCCGCGTGCCGCCTTCCGGCTCTGCCGCCCGGCCGGCTCGGCGACGGATTCGGCCTGTGCCGCCGCATCGCCGGAGGCCGCGGCCGGCGTGGATGCGACCGCGGCCGGCGTGGATGCGACCGCGGCCGGCGTGGCCGACGGGGCCGGTCCCGCCGGCGTGGCCGGCGCCACGGGCGGCTCGGCCACGGGCTCGGCGGGCGGGCGCGACACGTCTCTTCTGGGCTCGGCCGTCACCGTCGCCGGGGGTGCCGGCGGCGCGGGCTCGGAGACGACTGGCCGTCCGGGCCCCGGCCGCTCGTGTCTGGCGTTGCCGAGCCGCGGGGCCAGCCGGGTGACCGTCGCCTCGCCCGGCGGCGGCGCCGCGGGCCGGGGCGGCTCGGCGCCCGGCAGTGACATGCGCGCGGCGTTGTCGTCGGCGGGCAGCACGTGCCTGCGGCGCGGGTCGAAGACCCACTCGGCCACGTGCAGGCGGCCACCGGAGGTGAACGTGAGCTGGACCTGCCAGCTGCCGTCGCCGCGCTTCTTGGCATCCCACTGCGTGTCGTCCGGGTCGGCTCCGACCGCGTTCAGCCGCTCGGTCACGATCTCGCCCAGCCGCGGGCCCGGCGTGGCATCGCCGTGGCGGCGGACCGACGCAGCCTGAGCCTGGTCTGCCATGTAGGCGCGTTCGGCCAGGACCGGTCCCTCGAACCAGCGCACGCGCTCGACCGCGATGCCGGCCGCGTCCGCGATTTCCTCCACCGTTTCCCCGGCCCGGATTCGTGCCTGGATCTCCTTGGGTCGCAACGGGCTCTCCACTTCGATCTCGTACTGCGCGAGCCGGGAGGTCTGGCCCAGCGCCACCGCCCTGAGCCGCTCATCTATCGGCAGCGTGAAGCGTGCGCTCCGCCCGGGGATGGCGAGGACCGCGTAACGGCCGTCCTCGCTTACCGCGACGAAGCGCAGTTCCTGCATCGTCGTCCCTTCCGTTCCGACCCGCGAGAGCCCATCCGCAGCCTCGGCGGGTCGGTTCCGCCGCCGTCCGCTGCTGGTGCTTTCCCGGCGTACTCTAGCCCAGCGGCCAGGGCGGAGACGGCGGACTGCTCCACCTCCACGAGTCTGTCGGGTCTGATCCCGCATGGCCAGCACCGCGCCCGGCATGTCCGCAGTTAATCCCGGTATCCGGCCCGGTGACGCGCTCGCCGGCGCCGCTTACGCTCTTGCCCGGCGGCCGCGATGCTCCCGCGCCAAACGAGATGAAACCCGGGTTTCATCTCGTTTGGCGACCGCGACAGCGAGAGCGACGGCAGCGGCGGGACCCCCTTACCGCCCGAGATATTCTGTTACAGAAGTACTTCTGGTAACATCAAGTGAGATGTTCGATTACAGAAGTATCTTGCGAGAGCCGCCCCGGCCCGCCGTCGTGCGGGAGAGCCCCCTGGCGCCGTGGCTGGCGGTTGGCGTCGTGTGCTTCGGCGCCTTCATGGGCCAGCTCGACGCCAGCATCGTGACGATCACGTTCCCCGCGATGGAGCATGACTTCGGCGTGCCGGTCGCCGCCGTCCAGTGGGTGTCCCTGGTCTACCTGCTCGGGTTGGTCGCCCTCCTGGCCCCGGCCGGGCGGCTGGGCGACGCGGTTGGCAGAAAGCTCGTGTACACCTACGGCTTCGCCGTGTTCACGGTGGCCTCCGCGGCGTGCAGCCTGGCCCCCTCGCTCGGCGCGCTGATCCTGCTCCGCCTGGTCCAGGCGGTCGGCGCGGCGATGCTCCAGTCGAACAGCGTGGCCCTGGTGACGACCAGCGCGCCCCAGGACAGGATGCGCTTCGCGCTCGGCGTGCAGGCGGGCGCGCAGTCCATCGGGCTGGCGCTGGGCCCCACCCTGGGCGGCCTGCTCACCGCCACGGTCGGCTGGCGCGCCGTGTACTGGGTGAACGTCCCCGTCGGCCTGCTGGCGATCGTCGCGGGCCGTTACCTGCTGCCGCGTACCCGGCAGTTCAACAGGCCCGAGAGGTTCGACTGGCCGGGCACCCTGCTGCTGGTGGCGTGGACCAGTGCGCTGCTGCTCGTACTGTCCGCGGCATCGGGCCTGAGCCTGCCGGCCTGGATGACCGCGCTGCTCGCGGCGCTCGCTCTGGCCGGCCTGGCCGCCTTCATCCGGCGCGAGATGAGCACCCGGCACCCGCTGATACCGGTCTGGCTACTGCGCTCCGCGCCGCTGGCGCGCGCGCTGGCCGGCGCGGCCTGCGGGTACCTCACGCTGTTCGGGCCGCTGGTGCTGATCCCGCAGATCCTCGGCCGCGACCTGGGCAGTGAGGCCCGGACCGGCCTGGTGCTCTCCGCGCTGCCGCTCGGGTTCGGCCTGGCCGCGCTGTTCGGTGACGCGGTGCTGCCCGGTGCCTGGTCCGACAGCCGACGTGGCTTCGTGGGCGCCGGGCTGACCTGTGCCGTCATGTGCGCGTCGGTGTTCACGCCGGTGACGGTGCGGACCGTGGTTCCCGAGCTTGCGCTGGCCGGCCTGGGGCTGGGCCTGTTCGTGCCCGCCAACAACACGGTCATCATGCGCAGTACCGCCGACTCGTCTGCCTCCCTGCTCGGGGGCTTGGTCAACATGGCCCGGGGGATCGGCACCACCCTCGGCATCTCTCTGATGGCGCTGGCCCTGCACCTGGGTGAGGCTGGCCACGGGTACGCTGGGTCAGCGCAGGCGCGGCCCGCGTTCATCGTGCTCGCCGTGGCCTCTGCCGCGGCTGCCGCGATCGCGCTGACCGGCCGCGCGCAGGCACGGGGACAGGCCGGACGTCCCAGAGAGGCGGACCCGTCAGGTGGCTTCAGCTGAGGGAGACATAGGGCAGGATCTGCTGGTCCAGGAGCAGATCGGGCCCGAGCTGGCCAGCATCGTGTCACGCCTCCGCCGGGCCATGCGGCGTGCCGCGCGCGCGGCCGACCCCGGCCTCGGGCTCTCCGTGGCCCAGCTGGAGCTGCTGTCGTGCATGGCCGAGCATCCCGGTATCCGGCCGACCCAGCTGGCCCGGATGCTGCGGCTCGCGCCCAGCTCGGTGGCGACCCTGCTCAGCGGCCTCCAGACGGCGGGCTACGTGACCCGCACGCCCGGCGGCCCCGGCGCCGACGGCACCGGTGACCGCCGCACCGTCAGCCTGGATCTATCGGACCAGGGCCAGGCGGCGGTAAGCCGCTGGCACCAGGTGAACGAGGCGATCATCCAGGCCGCACTGACCGCGCTCGCGCCGCGCGACCAGGCCGCCCTGCGGGATGCCGCTCCCGCCCTGCGCGACCTGACCGCCTCGATCGACGCCCAGGCTGACTAAGGCTCGCGGACCGGGGCCCGCGGATCCGGATCGGCCATCGTCGTTTCACGCTGCTCCTGCGGGGCGGTCCGGCTCAGCTTGGACGGCCACCAGTTCCAGCGGCCGACGAGCACCGCCGTGCACGGGACCAGGATGGTCCGCACGATAAACGTGTCCATCAGCACGCCCAGGGCCAGCCCGACGCCGACGTCGATGATCTGGCTGCCGCCGGACTGGCGCCCGCCGACCAGCGCGAACACCGAGAACGTCCCGGCCAGCACCAGGCCCGCCGAGGTCACCGTGGTACCGGTGGCAGCCAGTGCCCGGCTGACTGCCTCGCGTAGCGGGAGATGCTGAGCCTCCTCCCTGATCCGGCTCATCACCAAGATGTTGTAGTCCTCGCCCAAGGCGAGCAGGAAGATGAACATCAGGAACGGGAGGATGAAGGTCAGGCCGCTGTCCCCGCCGATCTTGATGAACAGCAGGACCGACAGTCCCAGGGCGGCGAAGAACGACAGCGCGACCGACGCGATCAGGTACACCGGTGCGACCAGTGAGCGTATGACCAGGCAGAGCAGCAAGCCGATCACGATGATCGCGACCGGGACGACGCGGACCAGGTCGCTGTCTGAGATCTGGCTGATGTCGTAGAACGCGGGTGCCTCGCCGCCCACCCCGTACGCGGTGGCCCCCAGGGTCTTGGCCACCGTGGCCGCCTCGGCCCGGACCGAGGGCACCGCGTGCATCGCGGCGGTGGTCGATGGGTCACCCGCCTTCAGCCCGGTCTCGAACTGGATCGTCTTGCCGTCCGGGCTGACGTACTGCGCGGTGGCGCGGTAGATCCGGTAGCCGCTAGGCGAGACCGTGCTATTCGCCGGGGGCACGGATGGCAGGTCCGCGGGGTTCCCCAGCGCGGCGTGCAGCGCCTGGTACTCGGCTCCGGTCAGCGTCACGCCCGCCGGGTTGAGCGGCCCGGTGACGCCGGTGAACAGGTCACTCGCGGCAAGCTGGCGGGTGGCCGCTTCTATCGGCGCGGGGTCGTCCCAGACCGGCTGGGTCAGCCTGTAGATCAGGTTCGTCGGGTTGGCCGAGCTGGACGGGAAGTGCTTGGCCAGCAGCGCGGTGCCCGCCGCCGAATCAGACCCGGCCGGCGCGCTGATCGAGCCGCCGAACCCGCCGGGCTGGTAGCTCCCCACCCCGATGGCAAGCAGGCCTAGGACCACGACGCCGATGGCCAGCGGTATCGCCGGCCTGCGCACGAGCCGCGACGCGATCCGCCCCCACAGGCCTGGCTTGCCGGTGCCCGCCTTGGTCTTGCTCGGCCAGAACGCGGCCCGGCCGAACACCGCCAGCAGCGCGGGCAGCAGCGTGAGCCCGGCCAGCAGCATGGTGCCGATCCCGATGGCCAGCGGGATGCCAAGTTCGGAGTAGATCTGGAACGTGGCGACGAGCAGCGAGAGCAGCGCGGCGATGACCGTCAGGGCGGAGAACGTGATCGTCTCGCCGACCCGCGTGACCGCCGCGCGCACCGCGTCTTTGGGGTCTGCCCCCTGGCGCAGGTTCTCGCGCACGCGGAACACCAGGAACAGCCCGTAGTCGGTGCCCGCGCCGAGGACCAGCACGATCAGCAGCAGCTGGGCGATGACGGAGACCTTCAGGCCGGCGTGCGCCGCCTCGCCGACCAGCGGCCCGGAGATGGCCACGGCGAAGAACGCGGGTATCAGCGTGATCAGGGGTGCCAGCAGCGACCGGAAGATCAGCAGCAGCAGGATCAGGATGAAGATCACCGAGACGAATTCGACCTGGTTACCTGTGTCGCCCGACTTGGCTTGCTGGTCGGCGTTGATCGCGATCTGGCCGGCCAGGCGCACCTGCAGCCCGGGCGGGGGATCCGCCTTCTTGATCTGTGCGCGGAGGTTGTTCACCAGCGTGGTCTGGTCCGGCTGGCTGGCCTGGTTGACGTCGGACAGCACCTGCAGTTGCTCGGCCTGCTGGTCGGCCGACCGGCCCAGGTCGCGCACCGAGACCACGGTCGGCACCGTGGCCAGGTCGTGCTCCAGGCCGGCCAGCCAGGCGGTGTCGGCCGTGCTCATGGTGCCCTGGTCCACCGCCGCGACCACCTGGATCGGGACCAGGTTGGTGGTCCCGAACGGCGCCGCGAGCTGCGCCGCCTGCTCGCTCGGAGCACTGGCGGGCAGGAAGGCGCTGTTGTTGCCTTGGGTGACGCTGTTGAGCGAGGGCAGGAATTTCGGTACGGCGAAAGCAGCGATCAGCCAGGCCGCGATGACGACCCAGCGGAACTTGACGGCGAACGCGCCGATTCCCCCGAAGATGGCGTGAATGCGCACCCGGCCAGCATATTGGGTGGCCGCTGTGCTCCGGCTAAGAGGCTGGCCCGGGAAATGTGGCTGCTCACTCGGGTGCGACATACTGCGGAGCCCATGACGGGCGGCGCGGCCGGCCGTAGGCTTTCCGTCTGTGAAACCACGAAGGGGTTGAGGGATATGCGCCATCTGATCGGTGTCGCCCTGGCCATCGTCATGGCCGCCGCCGTGTTCTTCGCAGCCTCGTGGGGTTACCTGAAGCTGCTCATCGGGCCAGCCAGGGGCAGCGTGCTGCCGGCCGCCGGCGGCTCCCTCATCCACGACCACGCCGTCCTCGAGGGGTTCGGGGCGCTGCTCGCCGTCGGCCTGCTGGCCGGGATCTTGATGGCCGTGCCGTGGATCTCCCCGCTGGCTCCGGGGCTGCCCGGCCTCGCCCTGCTCGGCTGGACCGGGCTGTACCTGTTCAGCGTGCGGCGTGCGGTCCACTACATCCCGATGAAGACGCAGAGCTACGGCACCGGTTTCGAGGCCATGCTCTTCGATGGCGTGCTGGCCCTGGCCGGGCTGGCCCTGATCATCCCGTTGTTCGTGCCGTCCCGATGGCGCAGGCCCGTTGCCGGCGGGCCCGCGCCGTACGAGGCCACCCCGGCCGTCTTTCCCGACCTGGGGGCCACCCAGACCATGGCGGGCGGCGACGGGCTCCTGGCCGACTGGGCCGAGACCAGGCCGCAGCCCCGGGTCGAGCCCGGCCGGTCCGAGGCGCCCTGGGGTCCCGCCGAGCCCGGAAGCCAGACCGGGCCGGGCGGCACCACCGGCTACAGCTGACCCTGCCGCGCAACCGGTGCCGCCGCCCTTATCGCCTCACGCCCAACATAGTGAAACCCCGGTTCCATCGAGCCAGGAGGAGCCGATGAAACCGGGGTTCCGTGCGGGGCGCGCTAATCAGGCGGCGTGGAACTGCTCGGCCTCGGTCGAGCCGGCCAGGGCCACCGTCTCGGCGTTGGGGGAGATCGCCGAGGTGACCAGGTCGAAGTAGCCGGTGCCCGCCTCACGCTGGTGCCGGGTGGCGGTGTAGCCCTGCTTCTCGGCCGCGAACTCCGCCTCCTGCAGCCGGACGTAGGCGGGCATGCCCTCGGTGGCAAAGCCGCTGGCCAGCTCGAACATGGAGTGGTTGAGCGCGTGGAAGCCGGCCAGCGTGATGAACTGGAACCGGTAGCCCATGGCCGCCAGCTCCTTGCCGAACTTCGCGATCGTCGACTCGTCCAGGTGCGCGCGCCAGTTGAACGACGGCGAGCAGTTGTAAGCGAGCAGCTGGTCCGGGTATTCGCTCTTGATCGCCTCGGCGAACTCGCGGGCCACGTCGAGGTCGGGCGTGGAGGTCTCCATCCAGATCAGGTCCGAGTACGGCGCGTAGGCCAGCCCGCGGGCGATGCACGGCCCGATCCCGTTCCGCACCCGGTAGAACCCCTCCGGGGTGCGCGTGCCGGTGACGAACGGCCGGTCCCGCTCGTCGACGTCCGAAGTCAGCAGCGTGGCCGCGTGCGCGTCGGTGCGCGCGACCACCAGCGTCGGCACGCCGCACACGTCGGCGGCCAGCCGGGCGGCGTTGAGCGTCTTGATGTGCTGGCTGGTCGGGATCAGGACCTTCCCGCCCAGGTGACCGCACTTCTTCTCGGACGCGAGCTGGTCCTCCCAGTGCACCCCGGCCGCGCCCGCCGCGATCATGGACTTCATCAGCTCATAGGCGTTCAGCACTCCGCCGAATCCGGCCTCGGCGTCGGCGACGATGGGCGCCAGCCAGTGGGGGGAGCCGCGCAGGTCGCCGTCCGCCGACTCCGACCAGGAGATCTGGTCGGCGCGCAGCAGCGCGTTGTTGATCCTGCGCACCACCTGCGGCACCGAGTTGACCGGGTACAGGCTCTGGTCCGGGTAGGTCTGCCCGGCCAGGTTGGCGTCCGCCGCCACCTGCCAGCCCGACAGGTAGATGGCCTTGAGCCCGGCCCTGACCTGCTGCACCGCCTGCATGCCGGTGACCGCCCCGAGCGCCGTGACGGCGTCCTCGGCTTCCAGCAAGCTGCGCAGGCGCTCGGCACCCAGCCTGGCCAGGGTGTATTCCTCCTGTACCGTGCCGCGCAGCCGGATGACATCCTCGGCCGAGTACGTCCGGGACGTGTTCTTCCACCGGGCGTCGTTGGCCCATTCCGCGCTTAGCCTGGCCGCCTGCTGGCTGATCGTGTCCACAGTGGTGCCTTCCTGGAAACGCCGGGATCCCGGTTCCGCCGGGACGTATACCCCAGGGTGTCCGGCCGGCCGACGGCTGGGTAGGGCCGATAGTCCTGAAAATTCTAGGATTTTTCCAAAGTGGCAAGATATAGTTAGCTTCACGATGAAAGATCGCCAAAATTTGGTTCAGACCGATGGTATAGACCTTATAACCTTCGGTCAGAGACTGCGTCACCTGCGCCGGACCCGGGGCCTGACGCTCACCGATCTGGGGGAGCGGGTGGGCCGCGCTCCCTCGGCGCTGTCCCTGATCGAGAACGGGCGCCGGGAGCCGAAGCTCTCGCTGATCGAGCAGCTGGCCACCGCGCTGTCGGTGCCGGTGTCGGACCTGCTGAGCAGGCAGCCCCCGAGCCGGCGGGCTCAGCTGGAGATCGCGCTGGCCGAAGCCCAGCAGGACCCGTCCTACCGGCGGCTCGGCCTGCCGCAGCTCAAGATCGGGGCGCGGGTTCCCACCGATGTGCTGGAGCACCTGGTCGCGGTCGCCGCGGAACTGCGGGCCCAGCAGTCCAAGCCGGCCGCCACCCCGGAGGAAGCCCGGGCCGCCAACGCGGCGTTGCGCGAGGCGATGCGCGAGCGGGACAACTACTTCAAGGTCATCGAGCGCGAGGCGGCCGCCGCGCTGAGCGCCGGAGGCTACTCGGGCGGCGCCCTGACCCAGGGCATGCTGGTCTCGGTGGTCAGCCGCCACGGCTTTGCCGTCCGGTACATCCAGGAACTGCCGCGCTCGGTGCGGTCGCTGACCGATCTGCGCAACCGCCGGATCTACGTCAAGCAGGAGCCGGTCGGCGCGCATTCACCCCGGGCCATCGTGCTGCAGGCGCTGGGCCACTTCCTGCTCGGTCACCAGGTGCCGCGGGACTTCGCTGACTTCCTGCGGCAGCGGGTGGAGGCGAACTACTTCGCCGCCGCGGTGCTGATGCCGGAGAACGCCGCGGTACCAGTGCTGGACCAGGCGAAGCAAGACCGGGATCTGGCGGTCGAGGACCTGGTGGACCTGTTCTCCGTGTCATACGAGATGGCCGCGCACCGGTTCACCAACCTCGCCACCCATCACCTGGGCCTGCCGTGCCACTTCGTGAAGAACGACGCCAGCGGCGTCATCTACAAGGCGTACGAGAACGACCGGGTGGTCTTTCCCGCCGATCCGTCGGGTGCGATCGAGGGGCAACGGCTGTGCCGTCAGTGGTCGGGCCGTCAGGTATTCGGCGCCGCCGACCGCTTCTCTCCGTACTACCAGTACTCCGATACACCGTCCGGCAGCTACTTCTGCATCGCCCAGGTCGACCCGCGAGCCGACCGGGGCTTCGCCATCACCTTCGGCGTGCCGTTCGAGCATTCCCGCTGGTTCCGCGGCCGCGAGGCGACGGCCAGGAAACGCTCGGCCTGCCCGGACGGGGAGTGCTGCAGCCGGCCGCCCGCCGTTCTGGCCGAACGGTGGGAGGGCAACGCGTGGCCGTCGGCTCGCGCCCACTCGCACATCCTGTCCGCGTTGCCGGCCGGGAGCTTCCCCGGTGTCGATGACGCCGACATCTACGAGTTCCTCGACCGGCACGCTCAGGATTAGGACGGCTGGGACGGTCCTTTGAGGTCGCCGCGGACCTCGGCGGCGACCTGGTCGTGCGGTGTGACGGCCGCTGCGTGGCTGATGTAGTAGCCCAGGCCCGGCACCCGGTAGATCAGGCCCTCGCCCTCGAGGATGCGCATGGCCTTGCCCACCGTCTGGCGGGAGTGACTGTACCTGCGGCGCAGGACCGCGATCGACGGGAGCGGGCCGCCCGGAGCGAGCGTCCCGCTGGCGATCTGGTCCCGGATGAGCGCGGCAAGCCGCATGTAGGCTCGCGGATCTGGCTGGGGGGCTGCCGTCATGTTCCCGGATGGTACACGATGTATATCGAAAGTAGTCGACTATTAACGGACAATCACGAATGCCCCGCGCCAGGGCAAGCGGGAAGCTGGCGGGCGGCGCCGCTCGGGCGGACCATCGAAGAGTGCTGCCAGTTGGCGGACCGGAGGCAAGCACCACCGATCGTTCTGCATAAATTTCCGCAACGTACGGCGGTCGCCCTCTCCGCGGCCAGAACCCTGACGTTACCTTCGAGTAACATGTTGGCTCGAGGAGGACAGCATGGCCGACGCTGCGAAGCTGGGCCCCGGCAGCGGGGGATTCTCGCTGGATCTGGCGGAGGACCTGGTGCAGACTCGGGACTGGCTGCACGAGTTCGCCGCCTCGGTGATCCGCCCGGCCGCCGCGGAGTGGGACGAGCGCGAAGAAACCCCGTGGCCGGTCCTGGAGGAGGCGGCCAAGATCGGGCTGTACTCCCTGGACTTCTACACGCAGCAGTACCTGGAGCCGTCCGGGCTCGGCATCCCGGTCACCTTCGAGGAGCTGTTCTGGGGCGACGCGGGGATCGGGATGTCGCTGGCGGGCAGCACGCTGGCCGCGGTGTCCGTGGTGGCCAACGGGACGCCGGAGCAGGTCGGGGAGTGGTGCCCGCAGATGTTCGGCGGGCCGGGCGACGTGAGGCTGGGGGCGTTCTGCTCTTCCGAGCCCGGCGCGGGCAGCGACGTGTCCGCGATCAGCACGCGGGCGGTTTATGACGCCGCGGCCGGTGAGTGGGTGCTGAACGGGGTCAAGACCTGGGTCACCAACGGCGGCATTGCCGACGTGCACGTGGTGGTGGCGTCGGTCGACCCGTCGCTCGGATCGCGCGGGCAGGCCAGCTTCGTGGTGCCGCCGGGCACGGCCGGGCTGTCCATGGGGCAGAAGTTCCGCAAGCACGGCATCCGGGCCTCGCACACCGCCGAGGTCGTGCTGTCCGGCGTCCGGGTGCCGGAGCGCTGCGTGCTCGGCGGCCGGGACCGGCTCGAGGAGAGGCTGGCCCGGGTCCGGGAGGGCGGCCGCGCCGGTGAGCAGGCCGCGATGAGGACGTTCGAGGCCTCCCGGCCCGGCGTGGCGGCGATGGCGGTGGGGATCGCGCGGGCGGCGGCGGAGTACGCCGCCGAGTACTCGGCCACGCGGGTCCAGTTCGGCCGGCCGATCGGGCAGAACCAGGCCGTGGCGTTCATGCTGGCCGACATGCAGGCCTCGGTCGACGCGGCCCGCCTGCTGACCTGGCGGGCGGCCTGGATGGCGGGGCAGGGCCGGCCGTTCCGGCGGGCCGAGGGGTCGATGTCCAAGCTGGTCGCGGGGGAGACCGCGGTCCGGGTCACCGAGCAGGCCATCCAGATCCTGGGCGGGAACGGGTACACCCGGGAGTTCCCCGTCGAGCGCTGGCACCGCGACGCGAAGATCTTCACCATCTTCGAGGGCACCTCGGAGATCCAGCGCCTGATCATCGGCCGAGCCGTCACCGGCCTCGACGTCAGGTAGCCCGCGGACCACGGTGCGTGCCCCACCGGTCCCGCGAGCCCTCATCCCGTCATCGATCATGTGGCGATGCCCGCTGGGGCGTTGGGGGTTGTGGCACACGTGCCCCAGTAGACGGGGGTTGTGGCACACGTGCCCCATCCGAAGCGCCGACCTGACCCGGCCGGGCGGGACGCGGGGGGACGCGGCGGGCGGGACGCGGGGGGCGGGACGCGGCGGGACGCGGGGGACGCGGGGGACGCGGCGGGACGCGGCGGGTAAGGCAGGCGCAGGCCAGGGCGCCTCGATGAGGCGCTCGAGGTCCTCGCCGAACGGCCGATCGCCATCGATCGGGCCGATGAGGCCCGCCAGCCAGTCCAGCAGCATCTGGCCGCCGGGCGGCGGCGGCCGGTCCGACAGCGCCGCGGCCTGGTAGCCGGCCAGGAGCTCGCAGGCGGTGACGGCGCGGGCATGGCACGTCGCCGCAAACAGATTCTCGGCGGCCTCCCACGCGAACGATTGCACGTCCTCCTGGCCGCCGGAGGTCTCGATCAGGCCGACCGGGGTCGCGCTGGCCAGCCGCCGCATGGCGTGGACCTCCCCGGCGGCCCGCTTGTGCACCGGCGTCAGGCCGGCCTGCGGGCCCGGCTCCCGGGCCAGCTGCGCGGGCAGGCCGGTGACGGCGGGGTCCAGCAGCCGGTGCACGCGGGCCGCCGCCACCTCGGCCGCGTGGCAGAACGCCGCGGTGAGCTGGTCGCAGTGCGCGGCCAGGTCGATGCCGTGGAACCCGGCGGTGCCGGTGAACTGCCCGTCCAGGTAGGCGGGGGAGTCGGTGACCCCGGTCAGGGCGCGGCGCACGGCTGCCTCAAGCGCCTCGCAAGACCGGATCACATGGGCCAGCACCGGGCCGGCCACGCGGAACGACACCGGTGCTTGCAGCGACCGGGGCGACGGGTCGTCGCCGATGGCCGCGCGGAGCCGGCCGAGGACCGCGGCGAGCAGGTCGTCACCGCGGGCGCAGGCCGCCCGGTAGGGATCGCGCGGCGCCCGGACGGCGGCGATGGACAGCGCGGCCGCCCCTTCCATGAGCGAGGCCAGCGCGGCGGCCTCGCCGAGGCGGAGCACGCACAGGCCGGTCGCTCCGGGCACGCCCTGGATCAGCGCGATGCCTTCCTTCGGGCCGAGCGGGAACTCGCCGAGCCCGGCCTGGCCCAGCGCCTGGCCTGCCGGGACCAGGGTTTCGCCCGGCCCTCGGACCCGGCCGATGCCGGCTATGGGGCCGAACGCGTGGGCCAGCTGCATGATCTCGCCCGCCGCTCCCGCGCCGGTGCGGGGCACGGCGGGCACCAGGCCGCGGTCCAGCAAATCGGCGAGCCGCTGGCACAGCTCGCCCGACACCGCGGCGTCACCGGACAGGAACGTCAGCAGCCTGACCACGATGACCGCCCGCACCTCAGGCTCGTCCAGCCACGGCGGACCGCCCGTGGCCCGCGCCAGCAGCAGGTTGCGCTGGTGCGAGCGCTGCTGCTGCTCGGTCAGGCGGACCGAGGACAGCGCTCCCATGCCGGTGTTCACGCCATAGACCAGCCGCCCGTCGGCCAGCGCCGTCATGGCCGCGGCCCGGCGCCGCCGCACCGTGGCCAGCACCCCCGGCGCGATGCCGACCGAATGACCGGCGGCCACCGAACGGATCAGCCCGAGATCCGGGTCGCCGGTGATCTCCAAGAGCGGCCTCAAGCGCGGTAGCGGAGCATCGTCCCGGCCTCGGCCTGCTCGGCCCGGCGCAAGATGGCCAGGCCGACGGCGATGTCGAGGATGGCCAGCCCGCGGTGCCAGAACAGGATCCGCTCGTCGTCGCGTTCCCGCCCGGGCCGCGCGCCGGTGACGACCTGGCCCAGCTCGGCGTGCAGCGACGCGGCCGAGAGCCGGCCGGTGTCCACGTGGCGGCGCAGCGCGCCGAAGCGTCCCGACTGCGCCTCCCGCCAGTCGTCGACCACCACCTTGTCCATCACGTCGAGCAGGTCGAGCTCCACGGCGCTGACCGTGCCGTAGGGGACGACGAACGCGCCGGGCTTGACCCAGGCCGTGCGCAGCAGCGGCTCGGGCGTGGTCAGCCGCGACGCCTCGACCAGGATGTCGGCGCCTTCGAAGACCTCCTCGGCGGAGGCGGTCACCAGGACGGGAGTATCGGTGACCGCGGCCAGCTGCCGCGCGAAGGCCTCCCGGGACTCGGGCCGGCGGCTGGTGATGCGGATCTCGTCGAGGTCGAACAGCTCGTCCAGCAGCACCACGTTCCAGAACGCGGTGCCGCGGGCGCCGACGTGGCCGAGCACCCGGGCGTCCGGCCGGGCCAGGTAGCGGGCCCCCACGGCGGTCATGGCCCCGGTCCGGCAGGCGGTGATCATGGTGGCATCCATGATCGACAACGGCACGCCGGTCAGCGGGTCGTACAGGGTCAGCAGTCCCAGCTCGCTGGGCAGATCGGCGGCGTAGTTCGAGACGAAGTCGCCGACCACCTTGACGCCGCTCACCCCGGGTACCGACAGGTGGCCGCGGAGCACGTTGAAGTGGCCGGCCCCGTGGTTGTCGGGGACGAGATGCACCCGCGGCTCGACCACCGCGCGCCCCTCGCCGTGGGCGCGCACGGCCCCCTCCACCGCGGTGAGGATGTCGGTGTTCGACAGGCCGAGCGAGTCGATGTCCGGCCCGGACAGGAAACGGAGCCACAGGCCGTCGGCGGTCACGACGCGGACCCCGGTACGGCCCCGCTGAGCCAGTCCGGCTGGCGCAGCCGGTCCAGGCTCCGGGCGTCCCCCAGGATGGTCACGCCGAGCCCGGCCGCGGCCTCGGCGCTGAGCCGGCCGCCCAGCAGGCCGATGATGGCGTCCGGCGGCCCGGACACCACCAGGTCCGGCCGTTCGGCCGGCCCGGGCCGGAAGCTGACCACCCCGCCCTTGGCCCGCATGCTTACCGTCTCGCCGTCCGACCGGATCTCCACGGCCAGGTCCGGCCGCCCCGGGTCGGTGCCGCCGAACATCATTTCCGCGGGCAGCGCGAACCAGCTCCCGCGGAACGAGTCGGTCTCGGCCATGCGCTGCATGAGCGGCGCGCCCCAGCGGGCGAGCTCACGCACCGGCACGGCCAGCCGCTGGCCCCAGCCGGTCAGTTCGTACCGCCCCTGCGCGTCGCGGCCGACCACGCCCGCGTCCTCCAGCAGCCGCAGCCGCTCGGCCAGCAGGTTGGTCGCGATCCCCGGCAGGCCGGCTTGGAGGTCGGCGTACCGGCAGGGCCGGACCAGCAGCTCGCGGACGACGAGAAGCGTCCAGCGGTCGCCGACGATGTCCAGGGCACGAGCCAGAGAGCAGTACTGGTCGTAAGAACGCATCTAGGTAACCTACAGACTTTATTAACACAAGTTAATTCACTTGACACTCAGATTCAGATTACTTTAAAAACTCAAGTATGCGCTATCGCCCGGTCATCCTCCTGGCCCTCTGCCTGGCCGCCTTCACCATCAGCGTCGACGTCACCATCGTCAACGTCGCGCTGCCCACCCTGGTCCGCCGACTCGGCGCGACCACCACCGACCTGCAATGGGTCGTCGACGCCTACAGCCTGGCCTTCGCCGCCCTGGTGCTGGCCGCCGGGAGCCTGTCCGATCGCCTGGGCCGCAAGGGCGCCCTGCTGGCCGGCCTGGTGCTGTTCGCCGCGGCCAGCCTGGCCGGGGCGTTCTCCGCGACTGCGGGCGAACTGATCGCGGCGCGGGCCGCCATGGGGGTCGGTGCCGCCCTGATGTTTCCCGCCACGCTGTCGCTGCTGGTCAACGTGTTCACCGAACGGCGCGAGCGGGCCCGGGCCATCGGGCTGTGGGGCGCCACCACCGGCGTGGGCATCGCGGTCGGGCCCATCGTCGGCGGGTGGCTGCTCGAGCGGTTCTGGTGGGGCAGCATCTTCTGCTTCCTGGCGGGCGTCGCGGCGGTGATCGCCGTCCTGGTCGCCTGGTCGGTCCCGACCTCCCGGGACCCGGCCACCCCCCGCCTGGACATCCGGGGCCTGGCCCTGTCCACGGCCGGGATGGCGGTCCTCGTCCTGGGCGTGATCGAGGCGCCGGACTGGTCCTGGACCTCGCCGGCCGCGCTGGCCACGATCAGCGGCGGCGTCGCGCTGCTGGCGGTGTTCTTCGCCGTCGAGCGGGCCAGCGACCACCCGCTGCTCGACGTCGCGCTGTTCCGCAACCCGCGTTTCACCGCCGCGAGCGTCTCGGTGGCCATCTCGTTCTTCGCCCTGCAGGGCTTCATCTTCCTGGTCACCCAGTACTTCCAGTTCATCCAGGACTTCAGCCCGCTGGGCACCGGCGTGCGCCTGCTCCCGGTCGCCGCCTGCGTGGCGGCGGCATCGATCATCGGCACCCGCCTCGCCGTCCGGATCGGCAACAAGGTGGTCGTAGCGGCCGGCCTGGTCCTGTTCGCGGCCGCGCTGCTGTGGGCCTCGACGTCCACCGCGGGCACCTCCTACGGGATCATCGCCGCGGAGATGGTCGTGCTCGGCACCGGGATGGGGCTGACCAGCGCGCCGGCCACCGAGGCCATCATGGGCGCCGTCCCGGCGGCCAAGGCGGGGGTGGGGTCCGCGGTCAACGACGCCACCCGGCTGTTCGGTGGCACCCTCGGCGTCGCGGTGATCGGCAGCGTCGCCGCTTCGCTGTACACCAGCCGGCTGGCCGCCACCATCCCGGCCCACCTGCCGCAGGCCGCGGTCTCGGCCGCGCGCGGATCGGTCGGCGGGGCGGTGATCGCCTCGAACGAACTCGCCCGGTTCGGCCAGGCCGCCGCGGCGCGCGACCTCGCCCAGGCCGCCACCCAGGCGTTCCTGCACAGCCTGGCCGGCGGCTGCCAGGTCACGGCCGGCGTCGCGCTGGCCGGGGCGCTGGTCGCCGCGCTGCTCCTCCCGGCCCGCCCGCGCCGCCAGCACGAGGCCGGAGGCGGGCCAGCGGAACCGGCCGCCGCGCGCGACGTGTACGGGCACATTTAGGCAGAACGGGCCGTGGTTGAGGCCCCCGGCGGTTGAACGCCACTCCCGGCCGTGTCCGCCACAGGACGCTACGTCCGTCACACGATCGTGGTGAATCCGGGCTCCGCAGCCCGATCCGGGGGACTCCGTGAACGGGCCAGATTAACGTGAGTTTCCGGCGTGTCGCGGGCGGCGGACGCCGCTGCGGCCATTTGCGTGGCTTGTCATGATTCACCGGCGGCCCAGCCCGCGGTCCGGTGTGCTCCCGGCCCGGCGCCTGCGCCTGGTTTCCATGATCGCGAAGGCTTTGCTACTCCCTGGAGTAGTGGATCCTTCGCGATCATGGGAATCCCGCCGTGGGGAACACGATACGGCGGGAACCCGGGGCACCAGGGACCAAGCCGCGCCGCCGCGCCCGGCATGGCGCACCCTAGGGGCCTGGCCCGCGGCCCCAAGTCCGTTATCAGCCCGGGCGGATCGTTACCTTGGGCAATTTGACGGACACTGGCTTGGCCGCGGCGTCAGGCGCCCACGCGATCAATGACATTTCATGTTCGCCTGCGGGAACTTGGGACAGATCGAACTCGGCTTGACCCGAACTTGGGACTTCAACCGGATCGTGGGCGTTCCAGCCGGGCCCGTCCCGGCGCAGGACGCGGGTAACCGCCTGTAGACGCGTCTGCGGACTTGCGCCGCTTACCGTCAGCGTCACTCGCACCGGAGCGACAAGCTCGGTGCGCAGGCCCGCGGCAACCGCACCGGTGGTCAGCACGTCCACCCTGCCTGCAAGGTCGATGATCGTGGCGCTGTCGATGTGCAGCGCGGGCCGCTGTACTACGGGCGTGACGGGCGTGACGGGCGTGACGGGCGTGACGGAGGACGGCTCGGCCGCGGCCGAGCCGTCCTCGGCTTCCCCGGCGGGCTGGGTCGCGGCGTCAGCGGTTCCGTCTCCTGAGGCGAGTCCGGCGTCGCCAGCCTGACCCAGCTGGCCCAGCTGACCCAGCTGGGCCAGCATCCAGCTGCAGACCGGCTCGCATTCCCAGCCGGGCCATACCTGCGCATTCCGCTCCGGCTCAACCTCGGTCCGCTCCGCCTCGACGCGACGCTCCCAGCCGTCACCCACCTGGCGCTGGCTGAAGACGACCACGAACGAGACCGCCGCCTGCCATTCCGGGGCCTCCGCCACGGTCTCGCCCAGCATGCTCCTGGCGTCGTCTTGCCAGCGCGCGATCTGATCCCGGGCCGGCCGCGGCCGCAGGTTCGCCATCGCCCGGTAGATGACCTCGCGGTCAGCCTCGACCAGGCCGCGAAGGTCGGCGATGTGCTGCCGGGCGAGGGCACGCAGGTGCTTGTCCTCCAACCCCTGGATCGAGCTCAGATCGTCGCCGGGCACTCGGAGCTCCTCTCGTTGTCCTAGACGAACATGTACTCGCCCTGGGGCTCATGCCCGGCGACGGCCAGGTGGCTGTCTTCGTCCTCGCAGCAGCCGCAGCAGCGGAGCTCGAACTTGCAGCCCACGTCGTAAAGGGTGCCGCAGTACCCGACGGGGATAACGCATCCCGGCACCGTGACGCACTTCTCGATGCACAACCCGTCGCAGCCCTTCCAGTCCCTGATGTGGAGCTTCTGCTTGTCCGCATCGGGCAGCTTGTCGGACAGGTTGAAGTTCTGGCCGTCCCCGATGGCGGAGAAGCAGACGTCGAAGCACCAGCAGCCGGCGATGCACTTCCAGACTCGGCCCTGGAGGTACACGCGGAACCGGACCTCGAAGGAGTCCGTGCGTTCGATGATGGTGTCGTGCTTGTCCTTGTCGTCGGTATCGAGGATATCGGCGTCCCATTTGGCCCGCAGGTGCCTGGTGGACAGTTCGACCTTGGTCGCGCCGTCGAGCCAGTCGGGCTTTTCCGCCGGGAGGGGCGTTATGGTGTCTTGCACCGTGGTGTCTGTCGCCATGAGAACGTCTCCTTTGCGCAGATCATGGACTGATGGCCAGTAGCTGGCGTCACGTCAATGATCGGGGCGGGCGCTATGGCAGTGCTAAGGGGAACGCATAGGCGCCGGTTATTTTTCGCTAAATATCGCGGCTAGGCGCTTATTCAGCGCATAAGGACCCCGCTCGCGAGCTCAGGTCAGGTCGCGGAATAGCCGGGTCGTCTCGTCGGAGGGAGATACACCGAGCTCGTCGCGGAGGGCCGCTGCGCAGACCCGGTATTGGCGGCTCACGAGCTGCTGCTGGTGCTGTGCTGCGTAACAGCGCATCAACAATCGATGAGCAGCCTCCGAACACGGGTCATTGCTGATGGCCAGCTGGCCGAACCGCAAGGCCTCGGGGAGCTCGCCGAGCTGGAAGTGAATCTCCGCGACGTGCTCCAGGGCATCTCCGTGAAGGTCTTTCAAACGGCGCTGTTCGGGTAGGTACCATTCGCCCGCGGCGTCATCTTCGAACAGCGGACCGCGGTAAAGCTGGATAGCTTTGTGATAGAAGTCCATGGCCTTCTCCGGCTGGCTCGCCCGGCAGGCCAGCCTCGCGTCATCGAGTGCCGACAAGAACTCGTTGCGGTCAATCCACCAGGTCAGCTCGGGGTTGAGTACGTAGCAGCCGTCGCGGTACAAGACGGGTTGCGCCGGCCGGCTCGGCGCGTCAAGAGTGTTGCGCAGGCTGTACAGCGCGACATTCAGGTTGTTGCGAGCGGAGTTGTGGGTGTGGTCGGGCCACTGCAAGGCCATCAGCACTTCGCGCCGGGTGGGCCGGTCCTGGTGGATCAGCAGGTACTGGAATACCGCCCGGGCCTTCAGACTGGCCCACCTCGGCACAAGCCGCCCGGCCACGTACACCTCTAGTGGCCCGAGCGCCAACGCCACGATGTCGACGGAGGGAATAGCCGCCGTCGGCTCGGGATCGGGTCCTGCAGGTGGCGTCGGCAGCGGGGGAGGCGGATGGTCGGTGACCGGTTCCGGGCCTTCCTCGGAATGCCGTCCGCCGGCGCGGTCCCGGCGGAAGAGCCCGCCGAGCCAGCCGTCCAGGCCGGCCCCAATGCCGTTTAAAAGAGCGTGATCACCGGCGGAGGACCGGCTCCCGGGTTCGCGTCTGGGCATGCGAGTTTTGTTACGGTCTGTGATTACTGTGGCGGCTGGCCTGATGTGCCGCCGTGCCCGGCGGGCTCCCGGTAGAAGAGGAAGTGTCGAGCAACCTTTCCTTCCCGGGAGCCCTGATGTCCTTCTACCCTGTCATGCCGCCAGATGTCACGCCGGGCTGTGCGGAGGATGCCGCGCTGGGCCTGCTCGGGCAGGCGGGCATGGTCGCGGTCAGGGTGGCTGACCTGGCCTCCCCGTGCCAGCGCGGGCTGGGCAGGGACGGCCGGATGGCGCTGACAGTGGCGGGGGCGGGCCGGATCCGGTCCGGGGACCTGGTGGTGTGGCTGAAGCCGGTGGCGGTGGCGCCCGCGGTGGTGCGCCGCGACGGGCGGGTGCAGGCCGCGGGGCACCCGGCTGATCACGCCCGGCTGGGCGTGGCCGAGGAGCGGCTGGATGAGCTGTGCGGGGTGCCGGGCGTGATTGACCAGGTCGCCCGGTCCGTGGTGCTGGGCGGCAGGGTGAAGGGGGCGGCCCGGCGGGCGATGAGCCCCGCGCTGACGATCCGGTTCAATCTTTTGATGACGCTGGTCCCAGACGCCGATTACACAGAAGTCATGGCGATCCTGCTCGACGATCTGGTGCTGGTGCCCTGGCAGCGGCCCTGCCGGGTGCCCACCGCGGCGGCGGCCTGCCTCTGGCGGGAGGCGCTCGGCCCGGCGCCGCTGGAGCGACTGCGGGACCTGGCCCTGGCCGGGGTCGACGGCGAGCACCGCAGCCGGGACTACCGCGCCGTCACGGTGGGGGACCTGGAGGTGGGCTCGATCGACGGGTCGCTGATCCGGGTGCCGGACAGCCCGGCGAACCGGGCGGCGTTCGGGTCGGCGGGCACCGCCGATGACTCCTCGCCGTACCCGCAGCTGCGCGAGCTGCGGATCTGCGCCGCGTCCACCCGCGCCACCTTCGGCGTGACCACCGGGCCGGCCGGGGCCGGCGCGAGCCGGGACAAGGGCGAGGCCGAGCAGGTGCTGCTGGACAAGGCCCTGAAGGACTACCGGTACCTGTTCACCCCGTGGCGGCTGTGGGCCATGGACCGGAACTATCCCGGCGTGCCCCGGATCAAGGCCCTGCTCGAGACCGGCACCCACGTGCTGATCCGGGTCAAGGACGGCATCACGCTGCGCCGGGCCGGGGACTTCCTGCCCGACGGCTCCTACCTGGCGGAGATCTCCGGCGGCGGGATCACGCTGACCGTCCGGGTCATCGAGTACACCGTCACCGTGGCCGGCCGGGACACCCCGGAGCTGTTCTGCCTGATCACGGACCTGCACGACCACGTGACCTACCCGGCCCGCCTGCTCGCGCAGGCCTACCACTGGCGGTGGATCGGCTCGGAAACTTGCCTCAAAGAGGCCAAATCCGCCATCACCGGGGCCGGGCCGTCTACCGGGCCGATGCTGCGGTCGCAGTCGCCAGCCCTGGTCGCCCAGGAGCACGCCGCCTGGGTGACCGCCGTCGAGCTGGCCCGGGCCACAGCCCGCGCCGCCGCGGCAATCGCCATCCCGGCCCGGCGGGGGCGCCGCACCAGGCAGCCGGTGCACCCGCGGGAGATCTCCTTCACCGCCGCCCGCAGGGCCGTCATCGCCTCCGTCCGGTCCGGCGCCGCCACCGCCAGCCTGCCCGCCGCCCTCACCGCGGCGAACCGGGACGCCATCCTGGCCAACCTGGCCCGCCGCCGCGTCCAGGTGGACCGGCACCGGCACCGCGACCGCAAGACCAAAGCGCGGCCCGGCTTCCCGGCCGGCGGGCCGCGGCTGGCCACCCGCACCGCGCCAGCCGAGATCAGCGTCTGCCAGTCCCTGACCGCCTGACCCCCGCAGCACCCGCCGGCCCGTGGAACCGGCCGCCGCCCGGAGCGACAGCCCGGCGCCCCGACATGCCCTTCACTCTCCGTATAACACCGGCGGGACCACAAGGATCACAAACTCATCAGGCGACATCTGCCGACCATGCTGAAGTAAACGGCATTGAGTCCTGCCTGCCACCGAAGCGTGCACTGCTTCAAACCCTGCTCATGGCCAGTGACCTGCCGTTTTGGGCAGGTTGAGTTAGGTGCAGCAAGATCGTCGCTCATGTCCGTGCGTCTGTTGTACTTGATCATAATCCGGGTATTTGGCTGGCTGGGCCTGCTCGGCCGCAGTCAGGCGTCCAAGGACGCGGAAACATGGTGCGGCGTCACGAGGTCATGGTCCCCCGTGGACGGATCGCCGGTCCAGGCCGGACTGGGCCGACCGCACGATCCTGGCGGCACTGCCAACCGAGCTGCGCGGCAGCCGACTGATCACGGCGGGAACCCTTGCTGGCCTGCTACCGCCGTCTGATCGCCTGCAAGGGGACCTACCCGAGTCGGTCAAGCCGACCGCGCACAAGCCAGGACATCCGCGACCTAGTGCTGCGCCTTGCGGGACAGAATCCTGCCTGCGGATACCGCCGGGTTGCGCGGCGAGCTGACTCGCCTCGGCCACCGCGTCAGCGCCACGACTGTCGACGGATCCTCG
>Ga0335072_10001005_pt1 | contig 48430 bp, 51 predicted proteins | sample Lox_Sample_21_FD_206725 | JGI IMG/M metagenome (GOLD analysis project Ga0335072, IMG submission 206725) | Soil microbial communities from Loxahatchee National Wildlife Refuge, Florida, United States - Lox_Sample_2.1 | ecosystem: Environmental > Terrestrial > Soil > Wetlands | place: USA...
GAGGGCACGGTCTTCGCTAGCTAGATAGGCTTGAAAATTAGTCTGCTTTCCCCACGGAAAAGATGGCGAATGTCAGTCGAAAATAGGTCAGTAACTGATGTGTGAGTGTGAATGGATTTGATCACTTGAAAGGCAGCATGGTTGGTCCAAGCCAAGTCGAAAGTGGAATGATTCCGCATTCCCCCTCCCCGCACCCACTGAAATACAAAACGCCTCAAGGAAGCCCACTTCTGTTTTCATCTTTTCATACCCTAATGCCACCCATTGAGGCTGCTCAAGCTTGACAGAGAGCCAAAGGTTTCCAAGATGCGGCAGACACTCCGAGTTGATCCTCGCAGAACGGAACCTGGCTTAAAGGTGGAACTCCTCTTATGGCCGCCAGTGATATAGAGAGGCATACAGTAAGCAAGCCTTGCTTCTCTTACTTCATCCTTCCTGTGGTCCTCTTTCCTGCCGTTCTATATCCTGCTGTACTTCTTCTACTGTTGTTGTGTCAACCGCGCTAGAGTCCGCATCGGAGTTTGCGTTCATTTCGACGTCATGCAGGCTGCTCTGATCTCTGTGGAAGACTAGCGTTCAATTGTCAACAACGAAGCAAAGGAGATCGGAACATGGAGCAGCATTAGATTCAACTTACGCCGATGGGTTTGAAGCGCTGCGAGACGGGCAGCCTGGTAAATGGTGATCAAGCCGAGTCCGGCCATGAAGACCCCGAACGCAATATTGATGGTTGCGTCCATGGGCAGAGCTTTGTTTACAGTCAAGGTTGCAGTTGCATATGATGAAGGCAAAGTCGGGACGACTCGTGCATACATTGTTGTCGTTATTGTGGGATTGGCGAATTGGATAAGGCGCGGTAGACCAACCGTCTCGGAGGGTGTACGGTGTGGCTAAGCAATAGTACAGGGCCGCACTTCTAATGCTTTTGTAGCGATTTATTCACTAGGGGCTGCGTAGATTTCTCAGAGCATAGAGACAAAATTAACAAGAAGGAAATATAAATCTCGGACTGAGTATATAACTCCATTCCTATCTTCATTTCGGCGAACCAATGTTGCGAATCTACGCCCATATTCATGGTGGACAGAGAACGGGACGCAGACAGGGATACGGGGACGGGGATACGGGACAGGGATATGGGGACGGGGATACGGGGACAGGGATATGGGGACAGGGATATAGGGATAGAGATACAGGGACAGGGATACAGGGACAGGGATATAGGGACAGGGACAGGGATACAGAAACGAAATACCGAGATACTCGTCGGGGTCGTCTCCTAGTTGCGGACTAGCTGCGCAGTGTCAGGCAGTAAGCGGGCGGCATGGGTGCAACTACTGGGCACGGGCTAGGGGAGCAAAAGCTAAAGATATCTTGGGAGTTTTTGGCTCTAGCTGGAAGCTATTTTCTATGGTTCGAGGGGTACATTCCACGAATCAGGCACCAACCAGGAGCAAGGGACCCTGTCGATAGTTACGCGGGGCTGCGATACTTCTTATCCACGACGGCTCATACAATAGGACCCCGCAACGCCGGTCAGCAGATAGCGGGACGAGCTTTTGTTTGCGATTTATAACGCTTACGGTGTTAGGGGGACGGAGGTTTGCTGGCCTGGACCACTTTTACTAACCCAACTATCCATGCCGGCTTCACAATAAGAAACCCCATCCTGCTACTAGGCCACCATGAATTCTCCACAAAGGTAATGTATGACAATAGTTATAGGATGGATTTGAAAATCTAATTCCGCGAGATCGGCTAGGACAGTACATTTTCCCCAGCAATTCTAGCTGCTTCATTCGTATGTGGCCTACTTCACAGATATCTACTATTTTGACCCATTTCTTTGCTTTGCTGTTTTCTTGAGTACCCTGTCCACCATCTCCACGCTATAGCCCAGATAATTCGCCGGATCGCACAAGCTCTCCAGCTCTTCCCTTGTAAGTTTCTTGCTCACTTCCTCATTCTGGGCGAGAAGCTCCAATAGCGGCTTTTCTTGCTTGAGGGCGTCTCTACACAAGTCATACACCAAATCATGCGCGTAGGAGCGGCCCAGCGTCTTCCCGAGACCCATCATCACTGCCTCGCTCACGACCGCGCCACGAGTAACACCCAAGTTCTTCTGCATCGCGTCTTTGTGGACCTCAAGGCCGGCTAGCAGATCCGCGGTATGCTTCATCGTGGCGTGTGTCAAGGTGCAGATTTGTGGGAGGACAATCCATTCAATCTCCCATCTAAATGCAGTTAAAAGCTCACATCAGCGACCTCACTTCCTTGTGCAAGATATACTCACGGTCCCGTGCTCCTCTCATGATCCTCAACCATCGCCTCGAACAAGCTCGCACTCAGTTGTCTGACAGTACTTGACATGGCGGTAATGTAAGCACATGATATAGGATTCCGCTTCTGCGGCATGGTGCTCGAAGAGCCGCGATGCGGCTTGAACGGCTCGCTGACCTCGCCAACCTCAGTCTGCATCATCAGCTTGACATCAAGGGCGAACTTGGCACACGTGCCCGTCAGTAGAGCAAAGAGTGAGCCCACTTCGGCGATCCGGTCGCGCTCCGTATGCCAGGCGATGTCTGGTACAGAGAGCTTGAGTTCTCTGGCGAGCTCTTCTTGGCAGCGGAGACCTAGGCCGGGACTGTCAATGGTAGAGATGGTGTCACTGTCGGGGATGGTGGCTAGGGTGCCGGCAGCGCCGCCAAATTCGAGGACAAGAAGGCGGGAACGGACCTCAGTAAGGCGGGCCTGATGGCGGTGGAACGTAGCTAGGAGACGGGCGAGTTTAAAGCCAAACGATATCGGCACCGCTTGCTGCAAGTTCGAGCGTGCTGCCATCGGGGTCGATTTGTGCTTTAAACATAGTTCGCGGAGGGACTTGATGATTGACGAGAGACATGTCTCAAGTAGATCGAGTGTATCGCGAAGTTGCAAGATTGTTGCGGTGTCTGTGACGTCCTGTTTTGTGAAATAGGACCTCAGTCAAGCGAATCGTGTAGTAAGACCAACCTCATTTCTACTATTTCTGACAGCCATCCAAGTGGATCACGTTACCTGCGTGGTAGCACCCCAATGTGCCCATTCGCCCAGCCCTGCTTCAATGGTATTGACCTTCTTCACCAGCTGCTTGACCACGGGCAGTACCGGGTAGCCGATCAATTCGGTCTGTTGACGGAGTTCATCCCAATCGATTTCCTCAATTCGGCAATGCTTTACGATTTCGTCGGCGGCTTTCTGCGGGATGATCTTAAGACGGGCTTGTGCGATAGCGAGAGCTGACTCGAAGTCGAGATAGTATTTAGTGCGAGTGGTGTCGGACCAGATGGTGGCGCTCTCGGAAGTGGAGAGAATGTTGCCGAAGATGAGAGAGTCGGAAACCGCGGTCATTTTGAGGAAGTAATAGGATCAGAATAAAGTCACGCACTGCCAGGGTGAGCTGTAGAGACCTTAAGGATGACTGGTAAACGCGATGTGATGTCTTCCGCAGACCTATTTGGAGGGCATAATGTGATCAATCACCATTCTGTTTTACCTCAACTGATATAGGCATGACATAATAGTCGAAAATAGTTGAATTGTGATTCAACTATATTCATGTGTAAGATTAGATTGTAATTCAGGTGTAGAATCTAGACGATGAGATGGAGTCTGGACGATTGAGTCTGTGCTGGAGGCGCAGAGATGACTATGGCATCATGTGAGATATTGTCACGTGACATTACTCCGCAGAAGGTTTTCGGTGTCTTGATCTATGGGGTCAACCTCATCCGAAAGCTCGTATCAACTGCTACGGCCATCGGGCAAGGGCCGTTAGCGTCACCAAAGATGTAATCTTGTGTGCTGCGAAAATATAACTCTCTAGAGTACACGTCCTTGTGCTTAGATGCATGGTCGACTTAGAGTAGCAAGTGCCGAAGATGGTTGCGGAGCGGCGAGGGGAATACGATTCGGGCTGCGAAGCCGCAGTTCTTAGAGCTGTCCTCTACTCATACGAAGTCTTCAATGAGGCTAGGTGGATGACTGACCATCTCAGGCTCAAGGATGGCAAGCCTACAGTTCTCGCAGCACTTGAGATGACCTTTTTGCACTTTTGGTCGAAGCAATGGAGCATTTCCGATCCTGACATAGCCGGGAGTTGCACTGTCTGATATTCAGGTGTGTTGGCAGCTTCTACGGCTTCCTTAACATAATAAGGCCAGACTGGTGCGAAATTGAAACCTCTTCCATAAGGTGTTCTTCCATATTCTGTACAACTATCTTGGGCCGTCAAATTCGTGTTGAGGATCACACTGAAGAATGCGGACAAGGGCGGTACAAACTCGGCAGATAGCCAGAGACTTTCATCAGGATCGATAAGTCCATGCAGGTTGACCGGCCGCTCTTTGTAAACTTTTCACGGTGGGGCCGAAAGCTTTGGATACTTTTCCCACTCAGTTGCCGCTTTGTTACAGCAGCATCTAAAGCTGCTATCAGAAATTGGAACGAGCCTTTTGGGACATCACACCGACGAAGAAGGCCACTCGATCCAGCCTTCAAAATAGCGTGATCGTACATATCCTCCCTATGAGAGCACGCTCTACCTTCCCTCGATATTGTGTTCAAAGCGGCCTTCAACCTCCAAAACATCTAAATCTGCCTCGACAGTAACCCAGACGTCTAACAATGACCGCGTGCCCTGTTACACTGCTGCCAACCGCTACAAACAAGCCTTCCGTCAGCTTACCAGCATCAAGTTCTCGGCCAACTCGCCCCAAGGCATACCACAGCTCCCGTGTTTCAACCTTGAAGACTAAACTGATTCTTTCTGCGTCGCTATCTTCGAGGTGGTCGAAACGCACACCCTGCCATTTTTCGACTTGAAGTCGTGAGATGACCAACCGCTGGTACAAGAACTAATTTAACATTGTCGGTTATGATACTTGTCTACGCGTACTGGATCGCAAAGGCGGGCGCATTCCACCCAGCTCGCGCCCATGCACTCTCACAGGTGACGCAGTGGGAGTACGCACGCGACTTCTTGAAGAGGAACTGGTTCGACAAGAGCAATTCAGAGACAATGGAGGAACAGGGGCAGAGATTGAAGCAGAAAATGATGAGGTGGGAAGAGGAGCTTATGGAATTATACTCAACACCTGGGAAGCGGGATCGCGAGCGATACATCCCGCCGCAGCCGGGCCATTCGATGCTCCTTGAAAGACACGAGAGTGACCTCGAAACAGCCAAAGCGGTGGATCTAGAATGGGCCGTACAGCCATCCCTTATATTGCAATCAATGGTAGAGGATCTTGTGGCGAAGAAGGTGGACTTTGCCATATCACGTCTGTGGTACAGCAAAGTCGAGGCTGAGCTCACGCCGATCCCTAGAAAAGAAGGAAAAGAAGAGGGTAAGGAAGGATGCCTGCTGCTTGCCCGAGCTGGGCTGTCTAGCTACTTATGTAGGCTATGTGCCATGTGTGTCAATCCGTCTATGCTAGGGTGGTATCCACAGCACCACACTAGGTAGAAATGCTCTCCCTGCCTACCGCTTGAGCAACCTCAGGATAATCTATGTCAACTTGAGTGGCATGACGACCAAAAATTCAAACTCCTTCTCTCAGCAGGCCTCGACCCCCACCACCACACTAGGTAGAAATGCCCTCCCTGAGTACCTCTTGAGCAACCCCAGGATAGTCCACTTCAACTTGAGCGGCAAGACGACCAAACAACTCAAACTCCATTCTCTCAGCAGCCCTCGGACCCCTAAGTATGTCACCAACTATATCAGAGCCGGGCGGGAAGTCATGCTCGAAGATAGGCTCGCCAGCACCCTTCATATTAGCTAAGACTGCCTGCTTGAAGTGCCAGCGTAGGAGCTCATCAACGGGTCGCTGAGGATGATTAAGGAACGCTTGATCGAGATGCTTGCCGGCGAGATTCTTCCCACCGGATAAGAAGAATACGATCTTGTAGTTATCCTAAGGTAATCATTAGCCACATTTACAGAAAGTGTAATGTTAGGCATACATACATCAGGATTGACTGAGAAGGCGTAGGTATCGAATCGCTGATGTAGAGTAGATGTAAGTAACATCCCATTCTGCACAGAGTTGATGGCTCCTGCTTTTTCTTTCGCGGGTGGAATTGTAATCCAGTTGCCGAAGTTGCACTCTTTCCAGATATCTTCACGAGCTAGCGGAAAGATGTGCGCGGCCTCAAAGCCGGCCCAGTCATCATAGTCAGCTCCATCTGCCTCTTCCCCTGATATCACGCATCGACGATCTCGCGAACGGACAGCATTACGGAAAGAGTGAACTCGAGTTCCGGTCTGGCGGGTGGTTACCGTACGGACTTCGCACTTCTCATTGGTAACTCGTACGGCGCCTGCTTATAACTTAGTTACTTAATCATGAGAGGATAATGTAAAAACCTTACAGGTAGCGACAATGTAGTACTCTCCAGGTTGAAGCGGATCATCATTCTTCTCAATCTTGGTACCCTCTTTATCCTGCAGAAAGGGCTTCTCTTCATCTAAGAGCACCTCTCTAGGAGTATCGTACACGATGAAAATGTCCAGCATCGAGTATAAGTTGGCATTCGTGACGCCGTTGCTGAGCATTAGACCACCAAGCACGACGGTTGGCTTTTTGGCGTCGTAGATATGGACATTCCGTCTTCCTGAGCGATCGATCGCCATGGTAGGGGTTTGGAGCAGGAGAGAGTTGGGAGTTTGGGGGGGAGAGGACTGGTGAGAGTCGGAGGAGGTGGAGGTTGGGGAGTCGTAAGAGTCGGACATGATTAAGGTTTAGAATGCAACAAGAAGGTACAAAGATGGTAGGTGCCCGCTCTGGGTGTTGTTGCTCGAGTTGGCAAAACCGGTCCCAGTGACCTGGGAGCGGATTCTACTTTATTTGAATTCAAGAGGATTCAAAGGGCAGGCACCTGCTCTGTGTGTTGTTGTTCGAATTGATTAAACCAGTCCCAGTGAGAGCAGATTCTACTTCATTTGAATTCAAGAGGGTTCACAGATGAGCTCTGGGTGTTGTTGCTCAAGTTGGCAAACCCGATCCAAGTGACCTGGGAGTGGATTTTCCTTCTTTTGAATTTGAGAGGGTTCAAAGATGACAGGTGCCTACTCTGCTGGTTGTTGCTCGAGTAGGTTAAACCGGCCCGAGTGAGCTGGGAGCGGATTCCACTTCTTTTGAACCCCCTCGTGATGTGTGATTGTTTTAAAGCGGCATGCTGTGGGTGAGGGTGAAGTGACCTCAGGGCAGATGTGCCGCCAAGACACATAAACTCAAAATTGGAATGCTATTGGTTCTTCCAACAAAGATTTTTCGAGCTCTTGTCGAGTGTCATGCAGCTGCAGTCCTGGTACGATAACACTGGCGGCCATGGCTTCCGAAGGTAAAGAAAAGAAGCGCAAAGGTACAGTAGTTCCCCAGACCGAGGCGCACTTGCAAATATACTGACAACAAATTTGGTCCAGCGATTTCTCTTCCAAATGACATTCCACAAAAGCCCTTCAAAAAGTCCAAGAAGTCACTTGAGCATACAAAAGATCCTGCCATATCGGTGCATGCTGAAGAAGCTATCACAAACAATGGGTCAGAGACAGCGATCAAGTCTAAGCACAAACCACGAAAGCGAGCGGTCGACTTTCTAAGTGACACCGAAGGAAATGCTGCCAATGGGGCCAGTGCGCCAGCCCCCCAAAATGGAGATGTAGAGCCCGCTGAAAAGTCTAAGGGGAAGAAATCTAGGAAGGTTGTTGATACCGACAAACCCAATTCAAATACGAAGGAAATCCTCCCGCCTGTCAACATGCATACTAAGGTCGAGAAGTCGAAGACAAAGAAGTCAGCGCCTCTTCCTAGCGATTCCAAGAAAAAATCTTCCAACACTCCACCCGCTAAGCTTCTCAAACAGCAGGAACATCCTACTACATCTAGTAGAGCCACCCACCAAAGAGACCATGATATGGGTGCACTTTTGCCAGGTCCTTTGAAGAAGTCCAAGAACAAGAAGCTGAAGGGCCAAGTATTGGCAGATGCTGAAAGTCTCACGGCTGATGGCGTTAACGGGGTGGTGGAAAACCTGGGCGACGCAACACTCAACCCAATGACAAACAAAGAGGCGACCTCCATGTCGATGCAGGTGGAAGGGCAAGAAACTGCGGAGAAAGAGCTCGAGGACGAGTGGGGCTCCGAAGATGACGAAGATGACCAAGGAGCGGTACTCCTTGCTGGATTTGATAGTGATGGTGAAGACACTGCCGTTGATGAGGGTCTTGAGATAGGCAAGCCCTTGCCCAAGATCTCGCAGGAGGTCACCAAGAAAGTCGAGAAGGCTGGGCAGAAGGGTGGGAATGATGGCCCCGGAGCTGTCTATGTTGGGTGAGTTTCCGTCTTCTGGTTTTGTCCCTCTCTATGACGCTAACGACTCTCAGTCGCATTCCTCATGGCTTCTACGAACACCAAATGCGCGAGTACTTCTCTCAGTTTGGCACAATCTCCAAGCTCCGACTTGCACGCAACCGTAGAACAGGCGCGTCGAAGCACTTTGCATTCATAGAGTTCGAATCTGACGAAGTCGCTAAGATTGTCGCTAACACCATGGACAACTATTTGATGTTCGGCCACATCTTGAAATGCAAATACGCACCTCAGGAGAATCTGCATCCGGATTTGTGGAAGGGGGCCAACAAGCGTTTCAAGAGGGTTCCGTACACCATGCTGGAGAAAAAAGCACTTGAAGCTCCGAAAACAGCCAAGCAGTGGGAGAAAAAGAACGCTAAAGAGCAGAAGAAGCGTGAGCAAAAAGCAGAGAAATTGAAACTTTTAGGCTACGAAATGAAGTTGCCAAAGCTGAAAGATCCTGGAGAAGTGCTTGAACAGCGAAAGCTTTTGAAAGCCACAAAAGAAAGCCAGGAGGCTCCTGCCGGCGCCACCGAACCGCCGAATGGCCTGCCGAAGGATGAGTTCGCCATGCAAGCGGAGAAGAAGTCCAAAAAGAAGAATAAGCCAGCTAAGCAGCGGCCGATGGAGTCTCTGGCAGAAGTCACTGCTGCGCCTCAACTTGTGGAAGCAGTAGCCCAGAAGTCACAGTCAGAAACAGGGAAACGCGACAAGCGAAAGGAGAAGAAAGCAAAGGCCAAAGATGCTAAGGCCGAACAGATACAGCTCGATACTCAACTAGTTGACGACCCAGAAGCAAGTATTGAAGCAACCAAAGCTGCAGTCAAGCCTGTGACATCCACAACGGTTGAGGCGGAGTCTTCACTGGACAAGAAGGACAGTGATGACACTACCGCTGCCAAACCTCTCGCAAATGGTAAAGAGAAGAAGAGGAAGCGGAGAAAGAGTAACGAGTCAAAAGCTGCAGGTGCCGAGACTACCATGCCATTAGCCACACATACTTCTCGGATTGGACCCCTAGCAGAGAAACCGAAACAGAAGAAGCGCAAGTCTGAGGGAAATGCGTAGCCCGAGGTTCTAAGACTGGTAATACCAGTCGCTATTCGCCAATGCTAGCGGTCAGACGTCCAGCCCGAGGTGGCACATTGTCGTTCTGTGTGCATGAATCTTACCCCTCTCAAGAATCTCTCCAAAGGATAAGGAGCTCGATTTCATGAGATGGAAGCACTCATCCGTTGTTCATAGCCTGGCGATTTCGAGTTCTAAAAATTGTGGATTCTGTCTACCTGCTTGCCTTCCCGGCAGCCTGAGAGATAAACATGGTTATAGAACAGAGATAATAGTACCCTGATGACTTTCCACAACATCGCTTGATATCAACCTTCCCAAGAGACCTCTCCCATCCGACTTGTGAGAATATCGTCGTTTGCCTGTGCCGGCTCTGCTCGCTTGGAACCCACAGTCAATCCACATCCATCCACAACAGCCCCGGCAAACATCTCCTTTCCTAGCATCTGCTCAACTACCCATCTGACTGTCCTCGTATGTTCTGTACCTTGCTCTCTCCCAATGCCTGCGTCCACCTCGCTCTGCCCCGCTGCCAGTGCCTGGAAGATCACCAACTGATCCTGCATAAACTCATCGACATAGCCACCTCTTTCTACCTCCATACTCAGATCCATCGCGACCCTTTGTACCATCTGCTTTGCGATGACTTTCCCATCAGTATTCTTCATCTTCCCGTCGAAAAGCCAATCCCTTCCGATTCTCCACCCATCGAGCAGATGCGCCACGAGCATGAGGTACATTCGTCTTGAGTCGCCGCTGTCCTCTCTTACTTCGACCTCAACTTCGTCTGCATCCGGAAATTGTTCCCGAGCTCTTTCGAGAGCAACTTCCACCAAGTGTTCCAATACCGCAGCCGGACTCGCAATTGCCGATATTGTGATCTTCTTCACCACATTCCCGTCAGCTGTTTCGCCCGTCCCTTTGACTTTGAACCCTGCCAATCTCCCTGTTGTAGGTAGTGGCGTCACGACAACTTCAACCTCTCCGACCTCAATCCTTCCATGCGTCCACCCTCTCTTGTTAATTCTGACCGTGGTCCCATGCAGTCTGATTTTCTCCATTGTTGGCAGAAATACCTGCTGAACATACTCTGCGCTCATACTCATGGATACGTTCGTTCCGCCTCTTATTGTCAGCTGAATGGCGTCCGTGCTTGCGCCTGCACCATGCACCCGTCCGCGGAAGAGGAGGAAAGGGTAGATCGCCTGAAAGATCAACCATACGCTGCCCGGGTTCCTTAGCTCAATGACATGGCGGCTAGTACTATCCGCATTGTCTTTCTGCTCCTGTCTTCTCCCCTCTCTCCCTGGCAGAAATACAACCTCCGTCCCTCCAACCTCTGCTCCATAGACCTCAGCACCACAAGCATCCCGTAGAAACTCTAACGCAGCGAGATGGCTCTCCTTGAGGCCACCAGTCTTGCCCCGTGACGCGCGCTTTCCCCGTATGTGGTGGATGTAGACTGGGATTGACAATAGAGCGGATAGGGTAAGCGCAACCCTTACCAGCTGGCCGCCACCCTCTAGTGTACGACCGTCGAGTGTGATTAGGCCAGGCGTCTTCAGTGCCCGATTTGGTATTGTCGACTCTGGTACAGGTGTATTATCACGTGACTTGCCCTTGACAGATTTATGGGGCGGATAGGAGTTGCAGTTGGAGTTGGTGTTGTGAAGAGGCATCTTTCCTCCGTCTAGCCACCAAGGGTCTCGTACCAGGAAGTACTGTTGCTCAGTATGTTGCGCTTTTGCGTGTCGCAGTTAGAATGGTAAAGACCAAAGAGACGTTACTTTTGCGAAATCGTGGAATAAGTTTCTAGGAAGGTCAATATTTGGTTTTCTAGGTGCCCCCATGAATTACGGCATCAGGTTAGGGGCATGTCCCTGCCAGTCATCTTTGGCATGGCGTCTGCGCGCTGCCCGGCCAGGACCTTGGTGGTTATCTCATCTACAAGGTAATGGTTCCTATTAATACGAAACAAGGTACGCCAAAATTTCTCAACTAAGATTTGCGGCATATCTCAAAATGACACCAAAGTGGTACGCAGCTTAAGGAACGCTAATAAGAACCACCCGCACCTGCAAGTGAAATAGAGCTGTGCTCGTCCCTCATGACTCTCCCAGACTTTTCCTGCGTCTATTCTCTCCTCTTCTCCGACGCTCGCGCTCCTCTTGTCTCGTCATTCGCCAGCAAAATGGGCATTCTTCGCTTGACCACTCTGCTTCCCCCTGGTCCACTGACTGGACCCCTTGTGCCGTCTCGTGAACCATTTCGCTCTCCAACTGACACGTCCGGCCATTATTTCTACAGTTCCTGCTGCTGGGTCCACCAACGAGGTCATCACCGTGTCCAAACACTTCGTTGTGGCAGCAGGGCCGTACTTCGACCCAGTTCTAGCATTGAGCGCTTCTCCCAACCCGTCGTTTTCTGCCAACCAACCAACAAACGATTTGAGTTCTGGCTGGAAGGCCCTTTCGGAAAATGAAAGTGACTCTAAAGAACGACAGAAGACCGTGATCAATATCGAGGCTACCCTAATGTCTTGAAAACGCTGGCGCTATGCTATGCCATACTTCAAGTCCCCGATCCTGAAATGCTGGCCCAATGCCTATCAAACGTTCCTTTCCACGTAACTTTGCACCATACCCTCTAGCGTCGGCTCATACTCCTTCAGCGAGACCTTGCCATCATCCTGCAGAACCGTGTTCGCCTGAACAAAGACCTTTCTGGGTGTCTTCTTGTCAAGAACCACTGGGCGTGCCTTCCCACCCCACCACTCATCAACGTGAGTGATTTCATTGTACAATTTTGTGCCTGCCTCCACGTCTGCAGTGCTCTTATATATGTGCAGCTTCTGTAGCAACTTCTCCACAGCCGGCCGACCATGGCTCAGAATCTTCGATCGGTCAAGATAGATCTGTAAGTCAGACAAATCTTCCTTGGTTGCCTTGACCTCCACGAACTTATCTCCAGCCTCCATGAAGGTTTTCAAGATCGCAAATCGAGCCCGCATGTGTATTTGACCCCATTTACTGCTCTTGGGATCCCAGTACTCGAGTGCTGCTACACCTGCTCTTGCCATCTGCAAGTATGCCACATAGAGCACATCTCCAGCCTTATTACTCATGTCCTCCTCGCCAGTGCCGAAGCCGAAAAGCTTCAGGATCTCAAACTCGCAGCTCAAGACCATAGCGACGCACTCAGCACGGCATTCTTCGTAAGACGAGGCGACTGAGCCGAAGACAGACGACCAGGTTTGCCCGGGTTTGTACCATGTCGACACTGGCTTGTCAGAAATAGGGCTGATTGGGGGATTCTTGATGTCGAAATTGTAGACGCCTGGTGATGTCTCCTGCAGCAGCTTTCCCGTGCCGTGCCCGAGAAGTTCGTGTATGCCAACCTGTACTTCGAAGGCTGCATCCCGAAATTCGCGAAACAATGGCTCGTCTTGCTCACGGATGAACGGGATCGGCTCATTGGGCGCTTTGGCGCTCAAGACATTCCCCAGAGAGACGTTCTTGAATCCAAGGTTCTGCCGAATGTCGTCGTAATTTGGAATATTTATCCCGGCCGGAATGCCACTGCCGGCAAAGCTCAACACTTCCAAGGATGTGAAATCGGGGCTCAAGAACTCATCCTTTTCGAAGTCTTTGCTCCATGGCAATTTGGGAATCATGCTGGCAGCAGATTCGACGAGCTTGCCAAATGCTCGCGTGCGCTCCAGATTGACCATAGCAGCAAAGCCTTCCCACTCGCCTCTTACACCATGTGGGTCGCGATATGTCTCGACAAAGCCCAGATTCGTTTCCACCATTGGGCCCTTGTCTTTAATCCAGTTTCTCTGACTCTCTTTGAACGCTTGTATGGAGCCGGTGCCGAAAGACCTGGCGTACTCTTCCAGCATTTTCTTCTCAATGTCGTTTCCTGCTTCCTTCTTAGCCTTTTTGATCTCGACCGCAATCTTAGCCATCTCGTTCAAGTGATCGCCATAGACAAGCTTCAGCTTCTTTCCCGACAGCTTGCCTCCCAGATCAAAGGAATCGACATCACCAAGATCTCGATCACTGGGCGGAGGGTTCGCAACCCCGGAGGCGATGAGCACCTCGAAATCTCCACTAGGTGTCTTCCGTAGTCTCGTATTCTCAAGTAGCAACTTCTCTTTCTCAAGCAATTCGCCGACCAATGTGATCTCTTCCTTGGTAATATAGGGCGAATCTGGATAGTATGTGCTTAGATGCCCATTCTCTGGGTACCCTAAATGCATCATGCCAGGTTCCTTCGTCTTATACAATCCTCCTCCTGTTGAAGATGCTTTCTCCAGTGCCTTCGTGCATTCTTCCGAGACCGAAACAAGCTTGCTCAGCGCCTCCCCTGATATTCTTGGTATGAACTTCGAGTCCCCAAAGCCCTTGTAGTTGCCGCAGTTGCCGAGGAATTGTGCAGCATATTCGAGGAAACTGTTGACTTCGTCCTCGCTCGCCCCAGTCTTCTCCGCAAGCGCCTTCCAATCGCCCTTGCATGCGGCGTACAGTGCGATGATGAGGTCGTATATCGGCTCTGACTCCGGTGAGACTTGTCGGAGAGTCACTCGTGTGCCTAGGAAGGCGGCTCTGGGGGCATACGTTAGAGAGATGTAGAAGTTGTCTTAATCTTAATAAGGGAGCTACCGGCTAATGTGATGAGCATATCGTTTCTGCTGATCTGAGAGGGCCTCGAAGTGAGGTTTGATCTCGAGCCTAACGACGGTTGGAGGGCTATCTGCGAGGTACAACTTTTTGGCTTTGGCGTCCATGGCATGTATCGGCTGGCTTGAGAGAGGCCTAAGCTTAACCAGGTGTCGTTGTAGTTGTGACAACCGAAATGACAAGCTTATTCTTGATGACCGGTATGGCATCGGCCTCTACGCCTGCTTGGAGGGTTGAGTGCCTGAGAGCTACATTCCTAACAAGCTTCTAAGTAAAAATGTGGCCCGTGCTCAAAATCCTCACCAAAATTGTTAGCGATTGATGTAACATTTCGTGGCTACTTCGCCAAAAGCCTAGCAGAGGATGCGTGTCGGAAGTAGGTGCCGTGCTATTTTGTCCATGAAGCCCATACCAATACGTTGTCAGAAGAAGAATAGTGGGAAATACGGACGCACGCAGAAGTGTTGTGCCGCTTTCCCGCCAGAGGCACCGCCCCACCAATACGGCACGTGTGAGTGCTGTGGTGGGGTACACGAGAGTACCAGCTATTCGAATTGAGGTTCGCGCATCATAGCTCCACAACCACTCCTTCATAATCTCATTTGAAATAGTGAGCATTGAAAACCGCATCCACTCCAAAATGCTATGGCGAGTGTCTGGAATAATAGGGAAGGCACTAGAGTCGGGCAGCAGGTGGGACAGCAGCACGTTTATGGCAATATTGTCAACCAGTCAGTAGTGAATCCTGCAGTATTTCTGTGGAGCTCTCCTAACTTATTCCTTTCGGAGATGTAGGTCCCGCGATGAAGACGAGTCGCGCCTACTCAAATCGCTACCGTACGCTGCTCAAGCGGCCTTCAACTCTTCAGTAAACCAGTATAAGCCTCTGTGCCTCAATGAGACGCGAGTCGACGTCCTTGAAACGATAAAGAATTGGGGCGCAGGGCTTAGCGATGAATGCATATTTTGGCTGAATGGAATGGCCGGTACTGGGAAGTCTACCATTGCCCGCACAGTTGCCCACATATACAACGAACAAAAACAGCTTGGAGCCAGCTTCTTCTTCTCCAGAGACGTGGGAGATCTCAGCGACGCTGGTATGTTCTTTACTAGCATTGCTGTGCAGCTAGCAAAACGGTCGCCCGTTCTCAAACACCATATCTGCCAAGCAATAGCCGACCAAAGCGACATCGCAGACCAGGGCCTACGCAACCAATGGAAACAGATTGTTTTTCAACCGCTGTCCATGCTGGAAGCCGATGCACTTCGAGTACCGTTGGTTCTTGTAATTGACGCGTTGGACGAGTGCGATGACGACAATCATATTGGAGCAATCCTGCGACTCCTTGCCGATGCCAAAGATCTAGAAAACGTCCGGTTGCGAGTTTTTGTAACTAGCCGCCCAGAGACACCTATCCGACTAGGCTTTCGTAATATGCCAGGGATTTTGCATCGAGATCTCGTCCTCCATGATATCTCTCGAACCATTGTGGATCACGATATTTTGATCTTCTTCAAGCACAGGCTTTCAGAAATCAGAAAAGCATCCGATGACCTTGGTGATGAATGGCCTGGCGAGCAAGCCATCAATCTCCTTGTCTCGCGTGCTCATGGCTTATTCATCTACGCCTCAACCGTATGTAGTTTCATCGAGGAGGGCGGGGAAAACTGGCCTCCACACGAACTTCTTCGCCTCGTTCTTGGCGATAATAGTTCTAGCAAGCCACAGCGGCCGCCGCCAGGTGGAATGGCGACAACCCAAAGGCCGCCCACTGAGGAGCTTGATGAGATATATCACCAGATCCTGAATCACTCGTTCAAAACAGCTGATAAGCGAGACAAGCAGCAGCTCTTCCAGATCTTCAGGCAGGTTGTAGGTGCAATCGTCATTCTGTTCGAGCCCCTCTCTGCTACCGCTCTAGCCAAGTTGCTTGGGGTGGAGAGAGAGATAGTCAGTAGGCGAATACGCCATTTGCGTTCTATTTTGGACGTTCAAGAGAAGCAAGCATCCACCATTCGCCTGCTCCATCCTTCTTTCCGCGATTTCCTGCTCGACGAGCAGAGATGTTCCAATAGGCACTTCCAAGTCAACCAGAGGGAAGCTCACGGTGAGCAAGCTAGGAACTGCTTGCGGCTCATGTCATGTAGCCTGCGAAGAAACATTTGCGGTCTTCCTACACCTGGCACCCTTACGACTGAAGTGGAGAGTGGTAAGGTAGAGCAGCATCTACCTGCCCACGTCCAGTATGCATGCCAACACTGGACTGACCACCTTAGATTGTCTAGCATCAACCTGATCTACGAAGGGCATGTGCTCACCTTTTTCCAGCGACACTTCCTCCATTGGCTCGAGGCCCTTAGTCTTATGAGAAGGATATCCGATGCTGTTTCGATGATATCGGACCTACAGTCCATACCCATAGTAAGTGACCTTATGACTTTACAATGATGTCGAGGTAGTTGACATTATCTAGCCAGATGAAAATACTGGACTTCTAGCTATGTTTCACGATGCAAAGCGGTTCATTCTTAAGAACAGATCGATTATCGAGATGGCGCCTCTCCAGACCTATGCTTCTGCTCTCGTGTTCTGCCCAGAGAAAAGTGTGATTAGGCAGCTATATTCGGATCAGGCTCCTAGGTGGATCAAAAGTCTGACAATCGTTGAGAAGGATTGGAATTCGTCTTTACAGGTGCTCGAGGGACATTCGGGTCCAGTCAACGCCCTTGCGTTCTCGCCGCATGGTCGTCTCCTTGCCTCTGGGCACGAAAATGGTGCAATCAAGCTCTGGGATCCGACAACAGGAGTATGGCACGGCACACTTGAAGGTCACTCAAAATCGGCGAGGATACTTGCATTCTCACCCGATGGCGACACCCTTGCCTCGGGATCAGATGATGGCACTGTTAGGCTTTGGGAACCAGCAGCAGGAACGCAGCGCCGCGTCCTGGAGGGTCACTCCGACTGGGTCAGGGCTATTGTGTTCTCGCCAAATGCCCCCATCCTCGCTTCAGGATCGAAGGATTGTACGGTTAGGCTGTGGGACATATCAACAGGGACGTCGCGTGGTATCCTTGTGGGTCACTTGAAATGGGTCAGTACCCTAGCGTTCTCACCAGATGGCCACTTTCTTGCTTCTGGATCAAAGGACTGCACAATCAAGCTCTGGAATCCGACTACAGGAGCGCTATGCTGTACTCTTCTAGACCATTCAAAGTGGGTTAGGGCGCTTACATTCTTGTCAGACCGACATCATCTAGCATCAAGCTCGGATGACGGGACAGTAAAACTCTGGGATCCAACGACAGCAGCTCTGCGGTGCACCTTCAGAGGGCATTCAGACTGGGTCGGTGCACTTGCATTCTCACCAGAGGGCCCTCTCCTTGCGTCAGGGTCGGGTGACGGTACTGTTAGACTCTGGGATCCAATGACGAGAGCGCCGTATCACACCTTCGAGGCCCATTCGGATTCTGTGAGGGTAATTGCGTTTTCGCCGAACCAGCGATGCATTGTCTCTGGATCTAGTGATCGCACAGTTAGGCTCTGGAATCCCAAAACAGGAGTGTCGCATGGCGTCCTTAAGGGCCATGCAGCTCCAATAAGGACAGTCGCATTTTCGTCTAGTGGCGACCTCCTTGCCTCTGGATCAGATGACGGTACTATCAGGCTCTGGGATCTAGCAGCTGGGGCTTCCGACGGTGACCTTAAGGGCCACTCAGCTCTGATTAGGGCAATCGCATTCTCAGGAAATGGCGACCTTGTTGCCTCGGGATCAGATGACGGTAAAATCACGCTCTGGGATCAGATGATGGGAGCACCACGCCGTGCCCTTGAAGGCCACTCAGACTGGATCAGCAGGCTTGAATTTTCATCAGGAGGCCACCTCCTGGCTTCAGGGTCGGGCGACGGCACAGTCAGACTCTGGAACGTCAATAATGGTGTTTTGGCTCGTCGTAGCTCTCAACGTCATTTAGGTTGGGTCAGCACCCTTGCGTTTTCAACAGATGGCCGGCTTCTTGCCTCGGGGTCGGGTGACGGCACAATCATGCTCTGGGAGTCAACGTCAGGAATACCATGTTACACTCTTCACGGCCGTTTGGCTCTCATTAAAACACTTGCATTCTCACCAAGTGGTGGCCTTCTTGCGTCAGCATCGGACGACCGTACAATCAGACTTTGGGATCTAGCGACGAGAAAATTATGTGATGTACTTGAATGCCTTTCTGATTCGATCCTGGCAATCGCATCCTCCCCAAATAACAAACTTCTTGCTTCAGGATCGCGTGGTGGGACAATTAAACTCTGGGATCCAACAACAGGAGCATCTCGTCGCTATCTAGAGGGCCATTTGGCTCCGATCAGGATACTTACATTCTCTCCAAATGGCCGCCTCCTTGCCTCGGGTTCAGATGATGGGACGATCAAAATCTGGGACCCAGTGACAGCAATGCTGCGTGCTATCCTTACAGGCCATCGACGTTGCGTGAGGGTACTGGCATTCTCATCAAATGGCCACCTCCTCGCCTCCGGATCGGATGACGGTGTTGTTAAAATATGGGACCCCATTTCAGGAGCGGCTCGTGGTAACTTTGGATGTTATGGAGAATCGGTTAGAATGCTTGCGTTCTCTTTCGATGGCAACGTTGTTGCGGGAGGATTAAATGGTGCAGTGACATGCTGGAGCCCGGAAGCAAACTGTGACCTTATGCAAGCTCTAGCTCCGGTTAAGACACTTGTATTCTCACCAGATGAGAACATTCTTGCCTCAGGATCAGATGACGGTACCATTAAGCTCTGGAGAAGAGCACAGCGTAGTATCCTAGAGGGCCACTCAGCTCCGGTTAAGGGACTTGCATTCTCACCAGATGGCGAAATTCTTGCCTCGGGATCAGATGACAGTACGGTTAGGCTCTGGGATCCAATGAGAGGAGCACTGAATAGTATCCTAGAGGGCCACTCAGCTCCGGTTAAGGGACTTGCATTCTCACCAAATGGCGAAATTCTTGCCTCGGGATCAGATGACAGTACGGTTAGGCTCTGGGATCCAATGAGAGGAGCACTGAATAGTATCCTAGAGGGCCACTCAGCTCCGATTAAGAAGCTTGCGTTCTCACGACTTGGCGACATTCTTGCCTCGGGATCAGATGATGGTACCGTCAGGCTCTGGGATCCAAGGAGAGGAGCACCGAATAGTATCCTAGAGGGTCACTTAGCTCCAATTAAGACACTTGCGTTCTCACGACTTAGCGACATTCTTGCCTCGGGATCAGATGACAGTACGATTAGGCTCTGGGATCCAGGGAGAGGAACGCCGCATGGTATCTTAGAGGGTCACTCAGCTCCGGTTGAGACACTTGAATTCTCATCAGATGACGGCATTCTTGCCTCGGGATCAGATGATGGTACCGTTAGGCTCTGGGATCCAAGGAAAGGAGCACCACGTGATATCTTAAAGGGCCACTCAGCTTCGGTTAAGACACTTGCATTCTCATCAGATGACGGCATTCTTGCCTCGGGATCAGATGACGGTACCATTAGGCTCTGGGATCCAAGGAGGGGAGCACCACGTGGTATCTTAGAGGGCCACTCAGCTTCGGTTAAGACACTTGCATTCTCATCAACTGACATCCTCTCCTCACGATATGACCCTTTTAACTTGGAATTAGATGACGACTTTTCTGTCTCATCTGTCTCAGAATTAGATGACGATATTCTTGCCTCAGGATCAGATGATGGTACCATTAGGATCTGGGATCCAATTGGAGGAGCACAGCGTGGTATCCTAGAGAGACATCCAGCTCCGGCCAGGATACCTGCATTTTCACCGAACAATGGCCGCCGAGCATCGGCGTCAGACGACGGTACGATCGAGCTCTGGGACCCAATGATAGGAGCAGAGCTTAGCATCCTAAAGGGCCATTCAGCTCCGGTCAAAATACTTACATTTTCACCAACTGGCCATCTTCTTGCATCAGGATCACATGATCGTACTATCAGGCTCTGGGATCCTGAGACAGGAGCAGAGCGTAACACTCTAGAAGGCCATTTAGCCCCCGTTAGTCTACTTACCTTCTCATCGAGTGGCAAACTTCTTGCCTCGGGATCAGATGACGGCGAGGTTATGGTCTGGGACTCGACAAAAGGAGCTTCGCGCAGTATTTCAAGGGCCCCTTCAGCGCGAGCCAGAACCCTCATGTTCTTGCTAAATGAACAATTCCTTGCTACTATGTCGGATGACTACGTAGTTAAACTCTGGGATCACGCCACAGGAATGTTATTGAGGTCTCTGGAGGGCCGTTCAGATCTAGCCAGAACACTCACATTCTCACCTGATGGCCGCTTTCTCGCCTCAGGATCGGAAGACTTTACAGTTAGACTCTGGGATATCAAAACAAGGAAACAAATGCTGCGTCTTGATGACGGATACGATGGACAAAAGTTATCATTCACTACCGACAGCACATACTTGGATACCGGCCGAGTACAGGTTGATACCGAAAGTCTCACTTCACTTACAGTTCAAAACATGTCAAAGACTTTGTATTCGCTAGATCAAACGCAACAATGGGTGATGTGGAAGACTCAAAATGTCCTCTGGCTTCCTAGCGACTATCGGTCCTCTGCTTACGCTATGCGCGATAACATTCTCGCGCTTGGACACGTCTCAGGTTTACTCAATTTCATACGATTTGATCCAGACGTGGAGCCGGTCGTTCCAGTGGACCAACCGTCTGATGAGCCGATGACCTGATTCCACACGCCTTTTGCACATTACTCTTGAAGGCCCCAACTTCTGTTTTGCCCTACCCAGTCTGACACTTCCTCTCACAATTCGACTCGTCAAGTCTACCTGGCTATTCACTAGCCAGTTCCACATTCCGCCCGTGAATTGCTGAATTCAAAGGGGGTATGTGGACAACGAACGCTTGTAGAGCATAATTCGGGACTTCTCACGATTCGATTGCTTTCGACGTCTTTCGAGAAGTGCTCGAGACATCCTCTTTCCATACGTGGATCGGCTCTTCGCAGGCACGTCCGAGTGATGTGGAAAGTATGTCAGCTCCTTGCCGTACTATCAGTTGTCGCTCCGTCTAGCTTCGTCACATGGATCATTCTTGCTTCATGCTTGACGCTTCCGATACAACCATCGGTGCCAGCAATGAGGCTGAAGTGCCTCTATCGCTGGGAGAGCCTTCCAAACAGATTGAAATGTCGCATGTTGTGTGTACTGACTCGCATATGGAGTGAGGCAATTTGGAGGAGATGGAGGAAATCCGCTCGTAGGCAATTGGATTGACGACGTGGTCAGCAATAGGGACGAATGACAGGGGAGACCAAAAGGAGCGATTGAAGATGTACGGGAGTCTCATCTTCTTGCGTGATAGACTTTGGATGTAGGCCAAAAGTTCCAGGTTGCGACGAGGTTATTTCAAGGGTAGAGTAGATCCGATCGCAGAACTTGGAAGGTCAGCCGTCCTGCCTATTGCGCTTGACACGTTGGCCAGTGGCAGAAGGGAATGCCGTGCTGATGAGAAGCAGCGCAGAGGACAATTGGATTTATAGAGCGAAAGTTCGACGACGCTGGACGTCTGTATAGCTGACGAAGTTCTCCTATACGCTTAGGCAGGTAGATCACTTCACTTGACCGCTCAAGGTAAAGAGGATCGTGTGGCCAACCAGAGACAGCAGTTCGAAGTCGCCGCTTTTACGGCATCACCCTTTCGCCAGACGTTGTGAGCTCGGCGCAGAAAAGTGAATTCCCCGCATTGCTGTGGCGAAAGAGCCCCTGAAGAAGCCTGGCGTGCTGTTTGCATAGAGCACGTCTTCTGCGGGGTAATGCAGAATTGTGCATTGAACGGGGGCGTGTATGCAGGCGAATGCTGAGGAAAACTGATGGCCCCAGTCCAAAGTGCTCGTTGGAGAAACACTATGTCTGTCAGCGGAATAGACAGTACCGGTGATGACTTTGACATTGCTCGTTCAAAGCTACGAATGGTGCACGACCTCGTTGATGTAACTACAACATAGTCAAAATAGGGAAAGCTCTGATCATGTCACAAACTCAGGCAGAACCAACCCGGTCCGACCAAGATATCACCATTGGTGGTGTCCCTCGATATGTCCAAGTGGCTGAAACTACCCACGAACGTAAGTGACCTACAATCGGCAACAAAGAGCAACACTGAGAGCAGCTCATTGAACAGTCGACTGGGCTGACCTTGTGACTCTCGACCTCTCCATTTTCGACACTTCGGGAGGGAAGCAAAAGCTTGCTGCACAGCTCTTCGATGCCATTAATAAGATAGGATTCTTCTACATCACCAACTTCGGTCTTTCTCAAGACGAAGTTGACGAACAATTTGCGATTGGAAAGGACTTCTTCGAGCTTCCAATAGACGAGAAATTAAAGTATCGTGCTGATCTTGAGAATGGAGGATACAATGGATATAAGCCAATGGGAATCCGACAACTAAAGCCTGGGATTTTTGACAACACCGAAATCTATAATGTGCCAAAGTTCACATCAGCATACGAGCGACAACATCCAACGGTGATCAAGGACCAATGGGCAGCCATTGAGAAATTCGGGAGACACATCCACGAGGAAGTTGTTGGCAGATTGCTGGTGTTAATAGCAATCATTCTTGAACTGCCCGAGGATTACTTCCTGAAGCACCATCGGTACGAGGAAAAGAGTGACTGCCATCTCCGGTACATGAATTATCATTCCCGACCAGCAGATGTCAACGCGCAGTTGGATGGCGTGTGGGTGAAAGGACATGCGGACTTTGGTAGCCTGACACTCCTCTTTCGCCAGCCGGTGGCAGCATTGCAAGTCCGCACTCCGTCCGAAGAATGGAAATACGTAAAGCCATATCCCGGTTCCATTACTGTCAACATTGCGGACTCGCTCTCTTTCCTAACCAATGGATTTTTGAAGAGTAGCATTCACCGCGTCGTTGCGCCACCACCTGACCAGGCGCATCTGGATAGACTTGGCGTGCTTTATTTTGTGCGACCGGAGGATGCCTTGGAGCTCAGGCCGGTGGACAGCCCCGTCATGAAGCGACTGGGGTACACGAAAGCTGGGGAAGGAGAAGGCATGACTGCAGGTGAATGGGTGAAGGCAAGAGTGAAGACCAATGTAGCAAAAGGGTCACAGACTATGCAAACAGAGCAAGAGATCATGAGGGGTGTCAAGACGAAGTATTATGATTGACAGATATTTCTGCTAAGCTAACAGCTTACACTCCCGCTGTTGCTTCTTTCGCTCGTCCACTAATCCAAAGAGCTGCCATGGCGGATATTGGAATTTAGACGTTTCCCTCGTGAATGTGATTACTCACATGAGAGATTGAACTGTGATACGGTGCGGCGTAGCTGTTTATTACTCGTTGAGCACTCACACTTTGCATTCGTCCACGCACTCCCCGCTACTTAGCTATATCGGCGACTACTTACTACAATTGCATCCTCTCGGTGCTCCTTTAGTCATCAAGATTTCCTCCATCACAAGCATGAATGCCTCAGCATGGATTTATCTGAGTAACTGTGGGATAGGTTTTCTGACGGCCGCACACCGCACACCACACACCGCACCACCCGCCCTAAAATCGACCATCCCTTCACCACTGCCGAAAACCTTTGGCCCACCTGCTAAAAAGCGAACACCCGCCATAAGAACGAAGGGCCAACTTCTCCATGGTTCATGTGTTTGGGGTGCGGAGCATGGTCCTGAGAGATATGCGACTAGTTGGTTTGTTGCTAACAGCGTGCAATGTTCTCTCCAGGGCGCTTGCTCAACGAGTGGCTGGCATGGAGAGAGCTGGTCGAGGTGGACCTGCTGGAGCAGAAGAGGGAGCTCGGATTGCCGGAAGAGCAGGACACGGAGGACACGGCGGACGCCGAAGGCGCAGGTAATCGACGAGATTATGGAGGAAATTTGCAGGAGAAAGGAGGAGGTAGTGAATGATGGAGTAGCGCTAGAAGTATATAATCACGTTGGCATGTGATCGCATCATCGCCATCAAGTTTTTGTTTTCCCCAATCCAGCCTTCTTTTCCGCGAACAGCCGCAGGACATGCTGGCCTGCTTTCGTGGCTCTTAGTTCGGTGTTGAGTAGTCTTGTGCTACGCGTGAGGCATCTTTTGGTTAACGGCCAGTACGTGAAGCCTTCCTTGTGGGTGATACCCATTACCGGATAAGCCTGTACAAGTGAGATGTTAGCCACTTTCAGATTTCCATTCATACACTTGGTGCCCTACGAGGGAGGCAAACGTAAGATCCGCAGCGCTGAACGACTGTCCACCAAGATATGGCGACTTCTCAAGCACTAGCACGAGAATATTAGGTCACGCTGTCTTTCTTTAGTTCAGCCATGAGACTCACGTCGCGAAGCCTCACGGAACGACGCCCTACACTCTTCAAGCGCCTTCTTGCCCCGTTCTGGCGTTAAGCCGATATACTGAATGATCATCATTCCAAGCAGCGGGGAGACAAAAACCCAGAAAACACTCTGCCGCCAGCCCACCGGATTCTTCAGACCAAGCAGCGCCCACGGGATAATCGAACGCCACTTGTTCGCAATCATCGCATCATAGTACGCCCAGTCGCGTACTGCGATGCCGAAGGTGTCGTCGAAACTGCGTTCCAGGTCTGATATGGCCTTCGCCTGGTCTATGCCGCATGATTCGTACAGGTCTGGCCTTTCGGACGTGGCGTACTGGCTGGAGAGGTGTTTTAAGATCTTCTGGGAGCCCTGAATGACTTTTTCGACGGTGACGCCGTCGGAGGCGTGGATGACCAGGATAGGTATTTCTGTTTCTGATTGGCCTGGTGCTCTGGCGCGGACGTCCTCCGGGGACATATATTGCAGGTAGTCCTTCACGACAGAGATGTGGAACCCGGGCATCAGGACGCGCTCGCGGTGCGGTACGCCGTAATACGCCAGCGCCCACCGGGCCTTCTCTGCGAAGTGCGAGTGGGGCATAGTGAGCAGTAGGAGCTGACTGTGCGAGGAGGCCATGGCTTTGCTTTGTCAAATGAAATAAAAGCTACGATTAAATACATGGGGTGCCAAGCCTGCACCCCCCAATCACAGTTGTGATTCTGGTCGGAGGACTTATCGATTCACACTTATGGGGGGCACAGTCTAGCTATATACTTTTGCCAGAGACCTGGCTGCCCCTCCCGGCCCCCGGGCCTACGTAATGCCGTTCATCTACAGCTGCCACGACCCTGTAGATCACACATCCTCCACTACCTAGAGTAACGACTCACCATTATACTACGTTGGACAGTCTCGAAAAGGCCATCGCTGCTGTGACCACGGCAACCTATTGGGCAACTGCGCTGTGGTACATGACTCAAGAGGACAAACCTACGAGCGGACTGCTCACGATCATTGGTGGCCTGCAGGCCTGGAGTGCTTTTTTGCGCCCATGTAGAAAAGGAGACAAGACTGCCCCGTGGAGTATAGCCCAAAGTCATATACAAATTTTTAACCAAGCGCTCATCATTCTTGTCATGTCCTGAGGACCCCACGCCTTTCTTTGTATTGCCGATCGTCGCCTTGTTGTAGTTGCCCGCCTCATCCTGTTCCAACATAATACCCAGCGACCGGTAAAGCCATACTCGTAATCTGCCGTCAGCATGTTAGCACACAATCTCAAAGCAAGGTCAACAAAAAAAGGTGGATCGGGCGGCTTTGCAAGACTCACATCGTCGGATCATCCACTCCTCTCGATCTCCTCACACCTTCACTCCCTTCCACGCCCTCTGCCTCGACCCGTTCCAATTCCGCCCTCAAGCTTTCCAGTTCGCCTTCGAGCCTCTCGCTCTCCTCCTCGGTATCTCGAACTTGCTTCGCAACTCTGAACGGAGGTCGGCAAGGAACGAGGCAGTGCTGAGGTAGCCGGTCAACGTGCTGACGCGGCGTCGTCGTGGAGCACGCTGGAGGGAGGTGTGCAGGGTTCGTTCAGGAGGCTTGGAACGGAGCGGTTACAGTTAGACTGCATCTAAGGCCCCATAGCGAGTAGCTAAGTGGCGAGCTAGAAAATCAGGTAACGTCATCAGCGTCATCCTTCGTCATTACCGAGGGGAGACCCACAGTCAGGCAGTTGACGAGAAAGTGCTGCTGAGACCTCGAGTGAATAACAGCCAGTAGTAGCGTGGAGGCATTCTTCTAACTGGCTTCGTCGTATCTTTCTGTGCGGCCGCCGGCCTGCAGGGGAGGATCGGGGGAGGGAAGTGGAGCTCGCCAGAAGCCTAAGGCACGAGACATCGCTAAAATGAAGAGGGAGGAGAAAGGATGGAGAGAGCTGGCGGAAAAGCGGCGGGGGACGAGGCTTTATATAACTTGCTAGAGGATTGGGCTGGCAGATAGGATCGCGCCTTGACGCCATACTAAACGCGGCGGGCGGTGAGGGTGGTCACGGGGCCGCTACACCGGATGTGGCAGATAGCCTCTGCGATTGTGGACTTTGGGATTTCTTGGACAATTCGTTGAAAGGATTAAGGTTCTTTTTTCTCCACGGAACACCGTGGCGGTGTGCCGCTTCTCAGAGGCTTGCAAAACTTGCGGCTGTCTTTGCGACAATGCTAGGCACTTGACTACGCAAGTCATGACCTCTTTCGAGCCTGCGGTCTTCAGAGGATGAGCCTCAGTCGCAGAGATGTCTTCCTCGCCAGCTTCGCTGGCTTCGTGGCCTGGGGCTTCGTGGTCCGCTGGGTTCCAATCCTACGATTTCTTGGATATGCCTTCGTCACAGGCATTATTGTCACGCTCCTCACCTTGCTTGCCATCTCCGTCAGTACCACGAAAAAGAAAAGTCATACCTGGTCCACAACTGCCGTTAGCAGAGCCTCTGTCAAGTTTCTCTCCTCAAGCGAATGGCCGTCTGAGACCTCCAACTTCCTCTCTGCTCGCATATACCAACCTGACCAACTCTACCCCCAGTCGTTTGTGATCTCCACAGCATTAGATGGCCTGCTTGACCTCGTCCTGCGAGATTTCGTCTCGTCCTGGTACAACAACATTACGAGCGACGGTACCTTTGTACATGAGGTGGATCGTGGAATAAGAACAGCCCTAGGAGAAATCCGAGACAGGATATTGCAGGAAGACATTGTCAACATCGCCGTATCCCGAATCGTGCCCATCATTACCACCCATCTTCGCGACTTCGACCAGGCCGAGCGACTAGTTCGTGGCAGAAGCTTGAATCGAAAGGTTACCGAGTCCGAGGAATTGGACCTGGCAATCGCCGCGAAATACCGAGATGGCAAATTACACCCAGCTGCCTCCCTAGCCTACTCTGACACCAAACCGGTGCAACAGGACCACCTCAGAAAGATCCTTGTTCGAGTACTCCCTGATGTGCTACCAGAGAGCATGATCAAAAGTCGAGCTGTGTCCGTCTTGGTTAAAGAGATTGTGGCTTGCGCAGTCCTTTTCCCTCTCATGCAGATTTTGTCCGATCCCGATACTTGGAATCAGCTCATTGAAGCATACGGCAGGACAGCCCTGCAAGATCGCAAGACTGTGCGGAAACTTCGTGCAGCCCTTGACCAGCACGCCTCACCCAATCAAAAAGCAAGGCCAATTCAGGACTTTCCACGATTGGCACCGGGCGATAGCGAACGGTCTTTCGAGCGCTTTGTCAGAGCCATTCGAAGGACTAACAACCTCTCCGAAGCTCGGAGATTCCGAAGTCAGGTCGCAAGTCAGCTCAAGCGCGAGTCGATGGTGGAAGGTCAGGATCAGACTTACCTCCGCCGCCTTGAAACGGGGAAGCGAGTGCTGGATCAGAAAGTGGCAAGATTGGCCTCGAAAGGTGGCCTTCTTTCTTCACCTCTACAAGCAAGTGAAGCATCTAATGGCATTACCACAAGAGCTCGCGACCCTACGCTGGTCGAAATTATGCATGATAGCTCGGGATTGTCCTATTTCATGGAGTACATGGACCGCCAGAATTTGATGTCACTAGTTCAATTTTGGGTGGTGGTCGACGGATTTCGCAACCCACTCGAAGATGACTTCGGTGATGAGGCACCAGCAACCGGGCCTGTCACATGGAGTGACGCCGATCGTACCGATATCGCACAAATTAGTGAGGTATATATGTCGAAGTCGGAGCTCAAAGTGCCCCCAGAGTCGCAGGACGTTATTAAGTCTTTTCTGAAGGCAGGGAGGAAAGCCACTCCTGCCCAGTATAGGCAGGCAAGAACGGCCGTACTTACGGCACAGTCGGCCGTTCTAGAAGAGTTGCAAAGTCGGCACCTGCCAAAGTTTAAGACTTCCGACCTGTACTATAAATTCCTTGCCTCAGATGAAGCGTCAAGCGCGGCAGCAGGCCCCCCTTCTGCTCAGCCCGACGCTAGCATGCAAGAGCCAACAAATGCGGTACCTCAGCCAGCGCGGCTCCTGCCGCTAGTCCGAAGTAGCTCTCAGCCGAAGTCCACAGACATCAGAAGGGCCGCCTTATCCTCGTCAGACATACGAAATATGAGATCTGCAAAGCTCACGGAGGAGACTGAAAATTCCAGGAGGTCACTTGATATTGACCGCCCCGCGCCATTGTTCGATGACGACGACGACACCGACCCGCTTGCCAACTCGACGTATAGCATTGGCCAAGAATCACAAAACGGGGACGGACAGTCACGCAAACAAGTGATAGAGAGCATGGAAGCTGCATTGAACGATATTGTCACAGGAGATTCAAAGGACGATACGATTGACGAGCCAGCTGAGTTCCTCTCTACGTCTCCAAGCTCGAGTCGCAGATCAATCAAAACCGTAGAGACTCTAAGGAGCTCGCTGGACTTTCCTCCAATCGAGCCTACAGTTGGTGAAAAGGCCAAACCAAGCCTGGCAACCCTCGGACTCGTTAACCCGTCATCTCGAATTGGCGTATTTTCTGATAATGACCTGTTTCCGGATGATGAGAAGTTCCTTGAAGATGAATACGCCGATCCAGAAACACCTTCCCAGGAGGACGTGACAGATGACGAGATTCACGAAGCCGCACCCGGTGACCTAGGTCTCACAGAAGCCATCTCGTCGCTGAGCAAGGACATTGAAAAGCTTGTGTCCCAAGAATCCGTTGTGGATACGCTCACTCGAAAGGCTGAGCTGACCAACAACATAGCAGAGCTGCGAATACTGAACAAGTCGAAGTCAAGTTTACAGAGAGAGATTCGCCGAAAAGAGTTGCAAAGGCAGCAGTATGTGGTGCAAGAAAGCGACAATAGTCTGTATGGGCGTGCATCTATCCGCATCAAATCGGTGATGGTTGGGAGGGAAGAAGATGGGCGCGAATTTGCGCTATATGTGATCGAGGTGCAACGCAAGGCTGGCGAACAGATGCCTGCTGCGTCCTGGGCCGTGGCCCGTAGATACAGTGAGTTCCATGAGTTGCAGCAGCGCCTTCGAATGCGCTACCCTTCCACTCGCAATCTCGATTTTCCGCGTCGTCGTGTGGTCATGAAGCTTCAGAAAGAGTTCTTGCACAGACGGAGGATTGCGCTTGAGAGCTACCTTCGTGAATTGCTTCTCATGCCTGACGTGTGCCGCAGCCGCGAGTTTCGTTCGTTCCTCTCACAACAAGCTATTGGATCTCATTCAGAGGACAGTGAGGAATCACAAACACAAGACATTGTGACACGCATCTACAATTCTGTAACTGATGGCATGGAAGATTTCCTCGGCAACATTGCCGTTCTCGACCAGCTTTCAACAGCGGGCCAAAATCTCATCTCGGCTGCCACAACGGAGCTCAGCATGGCGCAGCATGGCGTCGACCCTACCAACGCCGGCTCAATCGCGGAAGCCGAGGCGGAACTGAGCGCTTTCGAGGATCGTGAGCTTGAACCTTTCGTCAAGCCCATCTGCGACATCTTCCTTGAGACATTCGAGTTGAACAGAGGGAGCAATTGGCTCCGTGGAAGGGCGGTCATTGTGGTGCTCCACCAACTTCTGGGGGGGACGGTGGAACGCAAGGTTCGCGATTCCGTAAGGGCCTTTACCGAAGAAGAATCGATCTTGAAGTACATTGAGATGATGAAGGACACGATGTGGCCTGGAGGCAAATTGAAAGAGGCCAAGCCACGAACCACGACGGAGAAAGCGAAGTCAAGACAAGAAGCCAGCGTCATGTTGGCCACGTTAGTACCAGATCTGGCTGCAAACGTTGTAGGAAGGGCCAACGCACAAGCAGCGGCCAGGCGCATCTTTGCAGTCTTAAACAACGAGCGGCTGAATGAGCATTTGACCTTCACCATTTTTGACGAAATTATTAGTGTCTTGTTTGGGGATGGACGAGGCAGATGATAAGTATGCTAGCGGTCAAGCAGTCCTCTTACGGTTTCTCTGGACACAGCCAACGCCGATAGAGCTGAATGAGGGATTTGATAGCGCTACCTACTAAAAACCTTGGACGTTGAAGTTTGCTGCGGTTCTGTCTCAACTTGATCCCCAGGAATCAACCCCATCGGGTAATCAAAACTGATCGTTTTTGCCAGAACTGAGAATATACCTGCTCGCGATAATGCGAGACGTAATTTTCAAGGTCAACAATAAACCCCCGCCTTTGACGACTGCTGGTTGTCCCTCGGGTTTTCTCAGCTTTACTCATCTGCCCAAAGAGAGCAACACGTTTTGTTCACGTGCACAGACTCTTAACTAGGTAGTTGGGAGGCTCGTGGCACGGACACTACCCGAAAGCCCCGCAGGTGAACATGCAGCCCTGTCGATCCAGCTTCCCGGCTCCTCTTTTTTGCAAAAGCTTGGGGGCCACGTTTCTTATCGTCGCTGCATCTACGCATCACCGCAGGGCAGTTAATTATACATATCTCTTTCATTCTTGAATCCATCAAACTCCCCCACAAATCCACGGAGACAATCTCGACATCTCCCTTTCGATAAATCTCCGCGAACTGTGGGCGTTTGATGACAAAATGCTATGAAACCCTTTTCCTGCAAGCCACGTTCTGGGGAGGGTCCCCCTAAACCCCATTCGGGCCTTTGGTGCAAGTTAGCGGGAATCCTTCCAGCTACGCGCCAATAGTCTCGACATTGTGTATTTTAGCCCCCAACATGAGCGCGAACTGGGGGCGGATATGCAGGGCACGTTCCCTTTGATCTCCGGGGGGGGGCCATTTTTAGCCTCCATCCATAGGGACCATGGACGGACGATTCCTCCGTCGCTTACCCTCCGCATGCGATAACGATCACTACTTGGGTCCTTTTCTTACTGTCTTGTTCCTTTGCGCGTTTCCATTTTGTCTATCCTTAACAATTCCTTCCAGTGTCCGCTATCCTCATTCTTTCATGATTTCCACAATTCACATTAGAAGGCGAACTCTAGCCTAAGACTCGCTTTTTCGCACCACAAGCTCCAGAACAGTGCCTTGGAGGATCAACAACCATGGCGACTCCACGCTACTCTCGCATTGACCCTCCGGAAATGTCGCAAGTCGAACCGGACTACTTCGGTCCACCATCGAGTTTCTCGAATACAATTCCTGATCCCTCGTTGAATACAGCCACATCCTCAGATTATGATACACAGCGGCAATCGACTGCCTCCCTCTTGTCGGGCTCAACACGACGTCCAAATTCGTTGGGCTCTCCCGAAGCATGCCTTCCTCCCTATCGAGATTACTCAGACTCTCCTATTGTGGCACTTGACGGCAGTCGTACGTACAATAGTTGAACCCTATGTGGATGTCCGACTAACGCAATTCGTAGGTCGCAGAGATACAAGTAATACCTGGCGGAGTCGCACATCTATCCTGAGCAACGCACTTAAGGATTTTGGAGTATCACATTTCACTGTCCCGCGATTGGCCTCACCGTGGGATCACGAAGCACCACAAAAGGGGACGCCACCAGATTACCACACTGTCAAGGAGTTCAACTATCGTCTGCAACGCAGGCGGCTATTCACAAACAGCGCATTCCAATGGTTGATCACCGTATTCCTGTGTGGGGCGCTGGCAGGTACTTTAAGAAGCTTTCAGTACTATTTCGCTACGGGGATGGGTCAGACACAAAAACATGCCTTCAACGGTCTCATCACCGGACTGTCCATTGCATTGGGAATTAACCTGGCTTCGTCGCTTCGAGGATATGCTCAGATGATGCGCTGGAGATTCCTAGCCTCTGCTTACCGGCATGTTCAGGAGTTTGAGCTGGTCATGCAATGCGAAAGTCAGATGAAAGTGCTACGCCTGTTCTGGACGGCTCGGACTAGGGGCCGGATGCTCATCCCCAACAAGACACAGATACTGTGTGTCACCTGGATCGTGGTCAACGTCTTGCTGCAAGTCCTAGTGGCCTTGTTGGGGTTGACATACAGCATTGATACGTCATCCACCTGGATTAGCACTCAATGGGGCAACGTGAGCATAGTTGACTTGTCACTCATCCGAGATCCGAATAACATGACCATCACCGATTATTACACGCAGATTGCCGCCGCGAATGACTACGGCATTTCAGGCCAGGATTACAATATCTGGACGGATATTCCAGATGATGCGCTGGACCAGACCTGGGCCAACAGTATTTACACAGACGACACCTACAGTTACATGGAGTACCGGTTCGATGATATTAATCCTGATGACCCAGCACTCAACATCGTAACCTGGCGCACCATCACTGCCACGGCGACATGTGAGGCATACAAAGTTGTTGCTGGCGCCACTCTCGACTCAGACAACACCACGTACGTTGAGAAAAATGGCGACCTTGTCAACGTGTGGATCTACCCTGTTACACCTGGATTCACGACATGGATGAGTAACACAAAGTCTAATTGTGGCCCTCGTTGCACCGAAGTCTGGGCTCTTCAGGCTGCCGACAACGTCACTGTCCTTGATTCCCTGCTTTTCAAATGTAACAATACTGTTGCACCTGTGATTGACTGTAGCAATGATCCTTGCGTGGACGCAGTCGCCCCTTTTCAAATGCCGGACGTGCAGGCACAGATTATAGCGGGTTCAATCGGATGGAGTGGCTTCTACTACAATTTCACCCCTTTCGAATTTGTCCGCTATTCGCAAGCGACTGTATGGAGTCCAAATTTTGCCCTTGATGCCCCGACTGTAGCTGCGGATATCATGGAGTTCAGTATGTTTGCTGTGGCGGCTATGGATGATCATGGACCGCGTCTCAACATCACCGGTTATGCTCCAACACCCGCGCAGGTAGTCGATGTTCAATGGAACTGGTCGATCATCATTTTAGCAGTCATTCCGGCTATACAAATGATAGCCCTTGCATCGATCATTGCCTGGGCGAATAAGGCGATCATCAAGGACAATAGCTACCTTGCGACTGCGAGGTTGCTCAGACCTCTAGTGGACAAGCTCGGACCACATGGATGTATGTTGACGGGAGATCAGATCGCCGAGGAGCTAAAGAATATCAAGATCGCGTATGGGTACAGATCGCCGCCAGGGTTCATTGAAGGAAGCGACATGGTGCGCCACATCGACATCCTGCAGGAGCACGAAGGTTTAGGTCTATCACGGGCAATGCCGCCCGGCCGGTACGATGGGGGATTTTATGCTGGTGGAGACGTTCGCAGGAGGAAAAGACGAATGAGCCTCTGAAGGCATGATCGCTTTGAGTTTACGTTTCTGAATATGAAGCCGTTTTCGATTCTACGATTTGGTGCACATTTTCTTGGCAATATACTCACTTTTTTCCTTCACTCTTCACCTCACACTCACTTAGCAGACACCCTCAAATCCTCACCGCCTAGTAAGCCGCGACACTGGGAATAAGTTATTGGAGAAAGACATATTCGCATACCACTTCAATTCCGGAGAGATTACCTTTCAGCCGACAGTGATGAAACGGTATTGCGAGGGAAAATCGACTTTCTGGGAATCACAGGCTTGAAGAATAGGACTTGATGAAATTGCACAAGGAGCTAGACTAATGTACGCTACAGCCAGATGATAGGGTAATCGCCTAGGGCAAGCGCAACGAGACGCTGAGCAGTGTAGAATTGTGACAGCTGCGGAGAGCCATCTTCGAACAGAAAGAGGGAGTACGCGGTCCTTAAATAGGACCCTAGAAGGTACCAAATTGCGAAGCGAACCCTTTTTCAGCGAACAAAATAAGAGGTGAGATGCTGTTTTTAGAACGAGCGAGGAGACTCTACAAAATTGAGGGTGATGCGGCCAGGTGCTCGTAGACTTGGGCATGTTGCCGCGCGAGTACGTTAAGGGCGGCGGGAGAAACGCCCTGAACGGGGTGCGGGAACGCCGCCGAAAACTGCGCCAAAGGCCGCCGTTTTCCGCCGCCTTCCCCACGAATACGCAATTGTATTTCCACTGGGATTATGTAGCCACCAGCTTGCCGTCCTCTGGGACTGACGAATTCTGTTTATAGCCGCTCTGCATTCCTGTCTTTGCGTGTACTGTCTCACTCTTGCGCAATGAGCAGCATCACCTCTCGTTTCTCTCCCGTGGTGAGGCGTCAGCTGTTAAGAAGTTTTAGCACGTCAAGGCCACACTCGGCCGACCATGCACGCATCGTCGAGGTGGGGCCGCGAGATGGCTTACAGAATGAGAAGAAGTCTATACCATTGCAGACAAAGATAGAGCTTGTCAACCGATTGGCAAAGACAGGCGTCACACACATGGAGGCCGGCTCGTTCGTGCCTGCGAAATGGGTTCCCCAGGTACGGTCAAGAGCTACATCATCCATTACCTGAAGCCAAAGACGGACTCTCTGTGCGGATGAGGAGGCTGACATGGACTGATAGATGGCCTCTACAGCTGAAGTATTCGAAAATATCCTGTTGCAACCACCTTTATCCCCACATTCCATAGCCTACAACTACCTGGTCCCTAACATCCGCGGACTCGAGAATCTCATATCCACTTTGGATAAATCAAAGCCAGATTCGGACTCAGAATCAGCATACCCCACGCCTCCCTCCACACCTCCACCGACAGAGTCTGAGACTACAAGCACCACCTCAACGTCAGGCTCGTCCGAAAACGCCCCTTTACTCTCCCCCTCACCCCCCAACACCAACGAAATCTCTCTCTTTGCCGCCGCGACTGAAGCCTTCTCCCGCGCCAATACCAACTGCACCATTGCCGAATCCCTCGAGCGCTCCCGCCCCATCATCACGCTGGCAAAGACCCGCGGCCTCCGCGTCCGAGGCTATATCTCCGTCGCACTCGGTTGCCCCTACGAGGGCCCTGACGTCGATCCCCATGTCGTCGCGAGCATGACAACCTCGTTGCTTGAGATGGGCTGTGATGAGGTCTCAGTGGCCGATACGACGGGCATGGGCACGGCGCCACGGACGCGCGAGCTGCTGTCGACACTGAAAGCGGCGGGAATCCAGAACGAGGACATTGCGCTGCATTTCCACGATACGTACGGGCAGGCGCTGGTTAATACGCTGGTGGGGTTGGAGCATGGGGTGCGGGTGTTTGATAGCAGTGTAGGTGGGCTGGGCGGGTGTCCGTATAGCAAGGGTGCGACGGGGAATGTAGCGACGGAGGATCTGGTACATATGCTGCACAGTCTGGGCGTGGAGACGGGGGTGGATCTGGAGGAGATGGCGAGAATTGGGGAGTGGATTAGCGGGGAGTTGGGGAGGGCGAATGACAGTAGGGCGGGGAAGGCGACGATGGCGAGGCTAAGGGCCTGAACATGATTATGGTCTACTGAAGAAAGGGTGCGGATTCTGTTCGCAGAAAATTGTTTCGGATGATAAAGATACGTGCAAAGGTACTTTTGTGGGAGCCACACAAGGTGACGCTTTCGGTGCCATGCGGAGAACAAGTTTGCAACACCTATCATCCTAGGTTTCAAGCTCAGTTTCCGGTCTCGCTCAAGAGCGAGTGACTACGGTGAAGATACTGAGGGCAGCGACCTTCTGGAAAGCGTGTGGAAGGGAGGGTTCGCGAACATTCGCCAATGACGGTATTTTGGCTGGGGCACTTGGATGGCGATCAGGAAATGTGCTGTACAATTCAGCAGAGGATAAAAATGTGTTGAGCAGCGTATACTAATTTGCAATATGTAAGAGCCTCGTATAAATTTGACGCAGGCCAGCTGTCGAACTCCGAAGCTGCCTAGCAACCGTTTGTGGCCAACAAATAGAACTCTTCAATTGGAAAGGCATGAGCGCGCCCCTTGAACACGCCAGTCTTGGACTTTAAGACAGGAGGCATTCAACACAGATGATTGCTGTTCAGTTATTTTGGATTTGAATGCGTTGGAAGCCTGTGGAGGGTGGTATTTGGAGAGGAATTGGAGGACGTGGATTGGTGAAGATGAATTTGAACCAAATGTGAAAGACGACGTTTTGGCAGCGTTGTAAAATTAGGCAGTCCCCTTCTTTACTCGTTCCAGTCTTTACCAGGGTCCAGAAAGTAGACGTGTACAGAAAGTTGGTCATTGGGCTATTGAATTGGTGCCCGTACCTTGGAAGTAAGTTACGAAGAACTTTCGGCGATTTTCCTAGCATCCTCTACAACGGTTCGTATGATCCTTTTCAACTCTGCTTTCCAGCCGATTTCACGCCACTTCTCCCACTGCCCCAGGCCTTCAGTCGACTCAATATCCAGCGTCTCGTAGCCTTGCTTGATTATTTCCTGGACCGCTGCAGGTGACTGGTGTATTTTCTTTCCATGTTGTGCCTGTAGCAGGTCATGGTAGTGTGACGACACTGACACCAAGATGTTGATTGACTGGTCCTTGCCATCTTTGGCATTGGCAAAGTATGCATCGCGGAACTTGGATAGCGTTGGTCCCGTCTCAATGAGCTTGTAGAAAAGATCGTCGTAGCTGCCAGGATCGGGAAGAAAGGTGTCCCCGGTAGAGAGACAGTATGCAATCACATCCGTGAGAGGCAAACATACTTCGTCTCTGATGTACACTTGAGGTGCTAAATCGGCGGAATACTGAGTCAGAAACTTGACGAAAGACATCAGTGCGCCCCATAGATAACGCCAGTGGTGTTGCAGTCTAGTCTTGCTTTGGCCCAGATACGTAACGATACGAAGTATTACGCCGACAGCAAGACTAAACAAGTGTACGTCAAGACGTCTGCGAAGATTGTGACTGATGGTATCAGTGCAGATATCAAGCGTAGCAGACGCCGGTATACGGTCGGTTGTCACAAGGGGCAGATGTGGAGGACGTTGGCGGCAAAGGCGCACCAACATCTTTACCTCGCCGGAGCAAAGCCGTTTGACAAGCAGCTGATCCTCCATCATGACCCGTAGTGAAAGTAAATTCAGGAGAGTGTAATGTGCAACTCTCGTAGACCTGTGTGCGTGATGTGCAAGGTAGGATGTCAGCGATAGGTATGCCGCAAAAGGCGCCTCATGTTTGGGCTTTGCGGCTGATGTGGCCAGGATGGAGGCAAAGAGTTTGTTGGCTTGAACGAAGGAATAGGTTGGCAGACATATCGGAGCTTCCAAACTTGGCAAGGAATTGAATAACTCTCTTGCTTCTTCTTCTGTGGGCGGAACCTTCTTGTTCTTCGAGTCTGGCGAAAGCGCACGCAGTCCAATGAAAGTCAGTGTTGAGCTCAGGTTCCAACCTTCCGGCAAATCATCCTGTACTGCGACATAGCTGTCCCTAACACCGCTGAAGACGCTGCCAATCCCGTACACGATATGGCTCATAGTTGTTTCATTGACAAAGTCTTCCAGTCGATTTTGGTAAGGGTTCTGGAATTCGAACTTATTGTAGTTTGCGAGGAGTCCAAGTAGAAGGAATGGTGCGAAAGAGTGCTCATCGTCGTCATGGATGTACTATGGTCAGGGCGTTAATTAAAGCACCATATTGACAACGCTCGATTTTACCTTGACGATTGCAGGAAAGAGATCTCGATGAGTGAGATAGGTCACTAGCCCAGTCTGATAAGTACTTGAGGTCAAGGACAGGGCAGTTCCAATGGCCTTTCTCCGAAGTTCTACTGTGCATCATCAGTATGAATGGACTACTGAAGATTAGAGACTCTGAAGCTGACAGGTAGAACCGGCCCGAATGAGTCGATCGAGGCCGCTGACGAGTTCAGTGATAAGCTTGTCCACGTCGTCAAGACCAGCCAGCACTTCGATCACATCTGCACTTGGATTGGTATATTTCTTGTTGAGTACGGCGCTTAGGAAGGCGGTCAGGGTCTTTGATGCCGTTAGTTGATCGATTGCGAGTATAGAAAAGGGATTTGAATCAACCTCAAGTGCATGCTCATCTCTGGGAGGGACGCCAGAAACCAGCTCGGTGATAGCTCTCCTAAAGAAGGCTTGGGTCTGGATCTGTACGGGCATAAGAGTCGGTTAGGAATACATATTAGACAGAACATACTTGGAGGTGTAGGAGATCGTCAGCCGTCAAGGGCTCGAGTATTTGAAGCAGCCTCTTCTTGTCCGGATTGAGAAGGAAAAGCTCCCGCCAGTACCCTTCCGGAAGGACAGCATCTTCTTCAGTCTGCTACAAATCAGCTTTTGGAACTACTGTAGCGTGCCTGCATAGTATAGCGTACGCCAAACAAATGAAGATACAGTTCTGCTACTTTGGGCTCAAATGTATCTGGCCTTGGCTGTTGGATCAAGGGGCTGGACTCCATTGGTTTGGGGAAGTCGTAATAAGATGACCTGACGTGGTAACAGCATGGCTTCGTCCCGACACATCGATGATCGAGTGATTTTAAGCCGTGCTCTAGACAGCAAAAATCATTGTTCCAGTCAGGTTCTCACTTTGACACACAGTAACTTGGCAGAATCTGATGGAGGACAAGGTTTTCCCTTCCGCCGCAACACAAATTGGATTGAAATGGAAAGTCAGTATTAGCTGTGATGATTGTCAGAGCCTCAGTTATCTGTCAGGGCCATTCATTGTTCGCTGACGAGCCCTCCGGTTCAAATGCCTCGTGTGGCGAAACGATGCAAGCTTACTCCTGATCATTTTCTGCTTCGTTTCGCACCCCTTCCGATTGGCTACCAACGCTGACCAATGCCTTTTTGTCTACTGTTTGGCGCAGAGTTCAAGCAATCTACCGCTTCCAACAACTCCTCTACAACAACCGACGACAAGTCATGTATAACGATTCTACGACTTCTCTGCTCAAACCCATGAATATCAATCCTTTCTAGTATTCTCCAAGCCAGCCACGATGTCGCTACAGCGAGCCCTCGTCCCAACGACGTCATCCACCACATTCTTCAAAGCGCTCGCAATTGCCTCAACAGCACGATCATGTCCTCACACCTTGCGATCTCTCTCCTCCTCTCCACGTCGCCGACAGTCCTCCAAGCGCGATCTCTACACGCAGCACGCGTACCAGCCACATTCGTTTCCCGACACCCTTCCTCCCCCACCACGAAACACCGGCATCCCAGACACTTCAATCGCGGGACCAAAGCCCGAAATCAACGATACAAGACCACCTAAAGCGCCAGGCTGGCGTGATAAAGGTCAAATGACGGACTTGCAAGAAAGCGCGAGCATAAGCGTTCCGGAAAGGGAAGCGCAGAAATCAAAGCCAGTCGCTCCGCCAAAGCCTACCCCGTCTGCGGCTACTGAAGCGAAACCACGCCGTAGCAAGCTCAAGGCTCGGAAAGCTGCAATGTCCATAACCCCGGTTGCACTGGTACACCTGAAAGAGCTACTAGATCAGCCAGAACCGAAAATGATCAGGGTCGGCGTGAAGAATCGAGGTTGCTCAGGCCTGGCATACCACCTTGAGTACGTGGATAAACCAGGCGCTTTCGACGAAGTCGTTGAGAAAGATGGTGTCAAGGTGTTAATTGATAGCAAAGCGCTGTTTAGCATTATTGGGAGTGAGATGGATTGGCAAGAGGACAAGCTCAGCACAAGATTCGTCTTCAACAACCCTAACATCAAGGAGCAGTGTGGGTGTGGTGAGAGTTTCATGGTTTAGAGGGCAATCTTTGGATGGCTATTACTGTGGCATTGACAGGCGTTTGTGGTAGTAAGAGCAAGTAGTTGGTCAGTAGAATAACAGCATTTGCTATATAAGCCACAACAAGAGTAGAAAATACGTAATGGGGTGTCAGCTACGTTCCTTCCGGGTGTGGAACTCATGGCTTGCATGTGCAAGCTAGGTGCTTCATATACCAGCTGTCAGGGACATCCCATCCATTCGTGCCTCGCAACATATCTCTTAGTAACTTCTGAATGCCCTCAGTTTCAGTCGACTCGAGTTCGCCGTTCTCGCCAAACTTATCCAACGAATTCCAAGAGCACACTTTGAACTTCACCCTAGCATCTTTCATCAAGACGCAATTAGCACCGATCCTGAGGCTTCTTAGGCAGCTTCCACACACCACTTGTTGTATTTACTGATGCTGCCCTCGCAGCCCAGCCTATTGGGTTTGCCCGGTGCCGTACCAAAGTACTCTGTGCGTTACGTCCTCGGGGAGATGATCCCGGTATGCGATGTCTGAGGGCCTGGCGGTTGGGATGTTGCGTCTTAGGAGAGCTAGTACTCGGGCATCGTGTTGCCTCTGGCCGTCGCCAGTTTGAAAATAGACGATGACAGTCCTGCTTCCTGGTACGTGGTAGGCGAAATTACCATCCGCGTTGGTATACACATTTCGTGCATTGAAGTGCTCTTCACAAAACTCGTTGTCATGGCAGACTCTGAACGCCACGCCTGGTTGCGCGGATGTGCAATCAGTCTTCTTATCAGATGTTGCTTCGATGTCGCCAGTGGCCCAGCCATCACATATCTTGATGGCGCCTTCGCAGTGATAGGGCCCATGGTATCGCCGTAATGGAGGAGTTTGTGGGTTTGGTCGTTGGGTGGGCCTCCGTCAATGCTTCCTTGGGGAGAAGATAATGCTGACGATTTCTCAGCCGGAGTAGGAGACGCTGTAGCTACTTTGGTGAGAAGGAGGAAAGTGGCTAGCTTGTATAAGCTGTTGAACATCCTAGTCCTGTCTGAGGCAAAGCCGTATTGGAGAGGGTGTTGATCTGGTTCAGATTTACATACTCAGGAACGTGATGAGAAACGCGATGAGAAGAACGAACAAAGTAAATGGGAAGTCGAGTTGCTTTACCTGAGGATGTCATATCCTCTTGGGTCTTATGATGCTCTCCCTTGCAAGATCTGATTTGAGTTCGGCTGATCGGGCGTCACTGATGCCCAAAGACGACACATGCCCAAAGAGATGAGAAATGTATACCCACCCAGATCTTTGGGACTGCGGTATCCGCAAATAAGCGCAATAACTTCCAATTCTCTTCTGTTGGTATGTACTATTGTATGTACTCAACATCACACTATACTGCGCAGTCCAAATCCAGGAAGTCATTGTTCGATTCCGGAAGACGCTGTTTTTCAATCTTTGTTGGTCATCCTCTCACTCACCTCTTTCGCACTCTCCCCGCTTCCCCTAGGAGCACCGACCTTCCACCTCTTCAAACTCTCCTCGTACGCGCCACTGGCCTTCCACGCACTTACCACCAAATCCACAATCTGCCTCAGCCCTGTCTGCTTCCCTGCATCCTTCACAACAGCCATGATTGTCGGTCCATCTTCCCTTATATGCCTCGCCTCTCGCTCCATCCTATCCAGGTCGGCGCCTACCGCTTCTGCGAGATCAATTTTGTTGATCACCAGTAGATCACTCCCTGTTATGCCCGGTCCACCCTTTCGCGGCACCTTATCCCCACCAGCGACATCAATGACGTAGATGATGAAATCAGCCAGGTCACGAGAGTAATTCGCAGCAAGGTTGTCCCCACCGCTCTCAATCAATAGTAGATCCGTCTGGAACTTGGCGTGCAGACGTTCGAGGGCCTGGAGGTTTTGAGATATATCTTCTCGGACGGCAGCATGCGGGCAGCCGCCGGTTTCGATCGCTTCGATGCGTTCAGCGGGGAGAGCGGAGTGGCGGGTGAGAAACTCGGCGTCTTCGCGTGTGAAGATGTCGTTCGTGACGGCGGCGATGGAGTACTGCGAGCGTAGGGATTTGCAGAGTTCGAGCATGAGGGCCGTTTTGCCAGAGCCTACCGGGCTAGAGGACAAGATCACGTCAGGATCAATTTATTGGCTCTTCAGCGCACATCCCAGATAGAGAATGATGCCTTGGGGGGGACCAGATAAAAGCCTTAAGACCTACCCACCAATGCCGACTGTGAAGGCGCGCTCTTTCCAGTCTCGGCCTTCAATTATGGGCATCTCTCGATGCAAATATGAGCCTGGGCCATCAAGGATCTCGTGTGTGTGGCCATGGTCGGCTGCTGAGCCATTTTCGTGGGAGTGACTTGGTCCCCCGTCATGGGAGTGCATCAAACGAGTATGGGAATCCATGACGGTGATATTTAGACAATATAGAGGTATAGGGTGATCTCAAGTTTCTCGACCCACCCTGCTTCCCAAGAGCTTGTTTACCCACGACCAGATTTTCAACAGTGCGCAAAAAGCAAATTCAATCGTGAATCTACCAACTTGAAAGACCTCAACGGTACGTTGGATGCTTCACCTCATGTGAACGACCTTCGTTGCGTTGCCTGGGTATACAATGTGCAAATTGGAGACTTCCTCGTGCGCTTTATCTTTACAGACATAGTCACTACCGTGTCTCAGTATGTTGTGAACTCTGCCGTCTTTATTCGTAGTGGGGTAAGTGAAATCTAGTGAGGGGTGCTTTGAAGGCCTGACAGCAACCAAAATCGAGACTACACATGTGATGATGGAAGCGAAAGCTGCGTGGGATATGGATGCGCTTGCAATGTCAAATACTCTGACGGGCTATCTGGACCTATAGAGCAGGTCTACCCTTATCCATTGTACGTGTTGCAGCTGCGAGAAGTTCAGCGGCAGGAGCACCGATGACGATCATACATATTGTGCTCTTCAAAATTAGCTCGTCTCTGGACCAGTCAGGGATCTTGAAGGTAAATAAGACCGACAGAGCCATTCCTCATTACGAAAGAGCCGAAATCGTACTTGAAATGCCACCAACCGCACATAGATCTGGAACGACATGCTTAGTTTGAAGGAAAATGCCTCCATCCTCATACTCAAGCACCCTATATCGTGAGATCAAGTGGAGGTATCGATAATAGTCCTGAAGGACTTCAGGTGGCGACCCTGCTGAACCGCAAGAGAATATGCTGATCTGTACAGGATAGTCTCACACATGGCTTTGTAGTTGAATTCGCGTCCAGCAAGGACCAAGGCTCTTATGTCTCGAAAAATCCGGGTACATCAGGCCTTTGTGGAGAGCGTCGACGGCAAGGTGGAGGACTTCAGAGTCCTTGACTATGAGCCAGGAACGTATTAGATTGACGGCAATAGCAATGACTTCTCTTCAAGAAGCTGATTGACACAGTCGGCAGACATGTGCAACTTCGTGTCAGAAGCCGTCTTATCGTGAAAGTCAACACTGATCTCGGCTTGAGAAACGTGGCAAAACATTGTTGGTCTGTACCTTACACACAAACAATACCATGTGAGGGGACGATTCTGTGCCGTATCGATCACACGCCTCGGCGAACAAATCTTCCCAACGCAGCACCCAGCTCCTCTTTGTCTTGCCGCAGTTTCGACTTTTCTCGTTCGGCTCTTTCCTTCTTCATATCTTCAAGTCTCAACCTCTTTTCATCAATGATATTCTTCCCTCCCTTCTTCCTCAAATGCCGTCTAATAGCGCTGTTCTTACCTCTCCCACGATTCCTCTCCTTCAGCTTGGCAAGCGGATCTGCGACAGGAGTGTCCAGATCCTTTTCTCTCGCTCTTTGCTCTGCGCTGCGGCGATCAAGCTGGCCAATGAAGTTCGGGTCAAGTGCGATAGTCTCGGGTTGCAGCTTGTTGAGAAGTGATCTGACCTCCGCTTCTTGGCGCTGTTTGGTCGTCTCGTACGGATTCACCTCTAAAGCGTCAAAATTGGGCTCACCTGCCCCTGGAACAATAATAGAGGTGAAGCCGGCGTTGTGAGAGATGCCGAGGATGTCCTCAAACGGACAGAAGCTCACTCGCTCAATACGCCGGCCGTTATTACCCCAGTTCAGGTATGGAGACTGGATCTTCGATGGGCTTAAGGTAGTTGACGTGTTGAAGATGTCTTTCCACATAGTTACAGCGGTGCCTGCGGCGACAGCAGCAAGCCCACGATCAGAGATCGAGATCGAGGAAGCCGGGTGAAAGGTGTTGTACGAATGAACTTCCTTAAGCGCACGAACGTCCCAGAGCTTCAGTCTCAGATCCTGCCCACCGGACAACATATAGTGGCCTGAACGGTCAATTGCAGCTGCGCGGACCGGTCCTGCATGTGCTTGAATCTTGACGAGAGGCGTTGTCGAGTTCGGAGACCACATAGATACTGTGCCATTTTGGTGACCCACGTGAAGGATAGCATTATACGGATTCTGCGCCATAGCAGTTGGCGAACCTTTGCGTGTTGGATGTTCGGCTACAATCTGGCCGGTGGACGTATCCGTGTATCGAAGAAAGCCACTGTTCTCAATGCCAGCCAAGAGAAAGTGATAGGGAAGAAACTCAAGGTGTGTGGCTTCAACATATTTGCGAAGACAATGTATCTCAACGCCAGCATGGTCGTAGATGTATGTATGCTTCTTCTGGGCGACCGCAAAGTACTGGTCATTATGCAACCATTTGGCGTCACGAATCGTCTCGTTCAAATGCAACTCACAACCTAGCTTCCCAGCACGCCACTCACATGTTGCAATATGACCCTTCCTTCCGGCAAGCAGCAGGCTCCGACCAGTTCTAGTGTAATCTGCTTTGTACGGGCCCATGTCAAGCTTGAACTCGACTCCCTTCTTTGCCTGCTCAACGCCCACTGCGTGCCGTATCTCATCTTGACGGACTTTGTAAGTCCTTTCTAGCTCGCCTTCCGGCTGCAGAAAGCCCTCTTGGTTCTCGAGCAAGATTTCTGCATCCTTCGCACTGAGCACAGCGTCTTTGTATTTCGACTCAATTCTTTTTAGGTTGGCACGGAGCTTTCGGTCTTTGACGGTGCCTATAGGTATTGGTTTGCCTCTGCCATAAGCTTTCTGCGCCACCGCAACGCGCTTTTGTTCCTCTTTCTGCTGTGAACTGAGGGGGGTCATTGGGTTCTTGCGGCGTATTGGAGGTTGTAGGTTTTGAATAGTAAGTTGGCCTGCGCTGTTTTCTGTGAGAGTCTCCATGTCTTTACCGCCCCAGATAAGGCGGAATTGAAACAATCACAGCAAAATCTGCCCTCTTCCATAGACTGTAAGGTGGAAGGAATGTTAGACAATTCTGTTGCGGGAATGACGCCAATTAACTTTTTCATGCCACTAGCGAAATCGACTTCCACCTCGAGCATACTCGAACCTTTTTTCTCCCTGTTGCCAAGGCGCTTGTCTGCCAAGCTAACCCACATGTAATTACGCGCTTAGAATCTTTACAACGCCCGCATTATGGAATATAACCGTATTTTCCTGTACGTCACCAATCTCGATTGCGCTCTAAGTTACAGTGCTTCGAGATCAGCGGGCAAGCAATTTCAGGAGTAGTGTCGACCTTGCCCCCTCGCTTACCTGCGGTGCCAGCACGACTCCGCGCATCTTGTGAGATCAACCTCTGATCAGGCCCAGTTGAAGCATCGCAGTCTGTACCGCCCATTCGACACCACCACACTGTGTTGTGAGATGCGTGTATATCTGAGAATATGCCAGAACCACCGAAAAGTAGTACATATATCCTCGTGGCCAAACTGCTGTTCTGCCACGATGAAGACTGCTTACGGGCCGGACCTACACTTGACGGTCGATTTCGAAGATATCGAACTTGGAAAGAGCTCTGCGCTCGCTATATCGTACACCTGGGGCGAGTTCGACCGAGAGGATAAGTTTATAGGGCATGATACGGAGACCCCCTGTGGATGAATCTGGGCAAGGAGTGGGATTTGCCGGAAACGACGTGCATCTTACATAACCTCGCACACAAGCGTGTACCTTACGGGCGTGCATCTCACGGGCATGCATCTTACGGGCGTGCATCTCATGGGCGTGCATCTCATAGGCGTGTGTCTCATGGGCGTGTCCCTCACGGGCGTGCATCTCACGGGCGTGTATCTCATGGGCGTGCATCTTACGGGCGTGCACCTCATAGGCGTGTACCTCACGGGCATGCACCTCATGAGCGTGCACCTCATAGGCGTGTACTTTATGGGCGTACACCTCATGGGCGTGTACCTCATGGCGTGTACCTCGTAGGCGTGTACTTCAAAGGCGTGCATCTCACAGGTGTGCACCTCATGGGCGTGCATCTCATGGGCGTGTACCTCATGGGCGTGTACCTCATAAACGTGCATCTCGCAGACGTGCACCTGGTGGGTGGGTGGGTTTTGTGATTTTGATTTCAGAAAATTTTGATGTGTCCTTAAGTGTCCCTGTGTCGTGCTGTACTATGGGCCTCCGTATACGCCAGCTTCCGCCCTTCCGAGGCACCGTCGAGACAAAGTTGAAACATTTGGCAGCAAGAACGCACCTTTTTGCTCCCAACCTCGACGTCAAACGGCAAAGCCGAACAGTCACACTTCAGCAACGTCAACAGCGCGTCTTTTCGCCGCCAACAAGGTACTATACCGCCGGCAATGTCGGAAGTCGAACAGAGCCTTACCGGGTAGCCCGGTTTACCCGGGCCCGGGTCGCCTGATTAGGCAATGAAGGAAAAGGAGACGTTCGGGACCAAATATTAGTCTGTGAAACTAACTGTGTAGAATACAGAATCTGTCCTTGTTGCCTCCGCTGCCGTCGCTGATCTCCCATTCATCCTCCAGCTGCTCGATTAGCCCGCGGTCCCACCAGTTCTTCAAGCACTCAGATGCCTCGATGACGCCCGGTGCTAGGCGGCTTCTTTCAGGTGCCAGAAGCTTCTTAGTGCTCTCACATTCTGCGGACATAGCGGGTATTGCAAGAGTACCTCGCTTATAGGCCGGTAAGATGGTAGGCTCGCTGCTTGATTAGCTAGAATCGCTCATTTCGACGTCAGAGGGCATCTCGGGGATACTGGTATACTTAAAGAAGAGTGCCACAATGAAAAGAGGACCCGAACGATGACCATCTTGGAAAAGGAGTGTCAGGGCAAGGCCGTATGGCTACCTCTACACTACAATTGGCCTAGGCCTACGCCACACGGGCTTGGGCCAGGCAAGCCTGACCCAAAAGCTTGCCCGGGCCCGTTTAAGGCCCACCGGATTTAGGCCCGCGAACGAGGGCCACTGGTTACATCTTCAGGGGCTTATACTCCTGCTCTTAGGGTATCTACGCAGAGCTCATTCCCTGCAAGTGCAACAAAGATCCGGAAGTGGTCCCGCAATAGTTCTCAATTGCGGCTCCTTTGTTGCTACCTTGAAGCTAGACTATCATATGCGACTAATTAGCATGTGACCCTTACAGAAGGTGCTAGAATCAAATTGGAGAATGACACCACTATATAGGAACGCCTTCCCCCAGACCCCACTATGGAATGGAGTTATCAGAGAAAATAAATGTACTATATGTGTGATCTTACTGCTAGTCTGCCCATACTATTTCTATCCTGTAGAGTTTTAGCCTTAACTGAATTCGACAAATGAAATATAGCCCGATGAGTGTCCTAACACTACAATTCCGTTCCAGACAGCTACACAGGTCGCTCGATAGTCAGGAGGGAGCCAGAGAATACGTTCCCCCTTTTCCGTTATCCAACTGTCTGATACAAATAGAGCACGTGAGTGCCCTGAAGAACGTAACAATACTTCAGGAGTAAGAGAACTAATATCGAATACTCCCCTATCTGTTGTAAGGTGTTGACCCGATGCAGAGAAAGATAAATTTCCAATTATTACATCAAGCTTGAGTGCCTCTCGCTCTGCTCCCGTGGCGGCGTCCCAGAGCCTGACGGTCTTGTCCCACGAGCCTGACGCCACCAGCTGACCGTCCGGCGAGAATGCTACAGAGGTGACGGAATCCGAATGGCCCTTGAGCGTGCCTCGCTCTGCTCCCGTGGCGGCGTCCCAGAGCCTGACGGTCTCGTCCCCCGAGCCTGACGCCACCAGCTGGCTGTCCGGCGAGAATGCTACAGAGGTGACGTAATGCGAATGGCCCTTGAGCGTGCCTCGCTCTGCTCCCGTGGCGGCGTCCCAGAGCCTGACGGTCTCGTCCTCCGAGCCTGACGCCACCAGCTGACCGTCCGGCGAGAATGCTACAGAGGTGACGGAATCCGAATGGCCCTTGAGCGTGCCTCGCTCTGCTCCCGTGATTGCGTACGAGCGGCTGGGAGTGA